>ENA-UOOI01001408-UOOI01001408.1-fermentation-metagenome-genome-assembly--contig:-NODE-1408-length-25287-cov-66.080731_pt1 | contig 25287 bp, 20 predicted proteins | sample MGYA00245779_ERZ724027 | MGnify/ENA primary metagenome ERZ724027 (study PRJEB28704, sample SAMN03018318) | fermentation metagenome | biome: anthropogenic terrestrial biome; feature: soil...
ATACCGGGGACAAGCCGTCTCCCGGGATGCAAACCCCCGGATAGTGTGAAAAAAGATCAATACTTCTCCTCCGGTGAGAGTGCCGGTAATTGAGAATCGATGCAGTGGTGCACCAGTCAGATAAAGGAGGAGATCAGGCGAGGAAGTCTTCCTGGGGCCTGAAGAGGAGAGATACGATGTTCTCCACCCAGCCGAGCACCTGCGAGGTGATGGAAACTTCTTCATCCTGAGTCCGGGCGCTGGCTCCCAGCGCCGTATTCGCGTTGTCGTCTGCAGGTGTCGGGGGGACGGTCACGTTGCCCGCCCTCTGGTCCGGGACTTCGGTCCCGTTTACCAGAGCCTCCGTTGAATTCTTCTCCTTCATCAGGGCCGCGTCTCTCGTGAAGAGGTGGATGGACCTGTCGCCGTCGCCGCCCCCAACGACGAGGAACGAACCGTCAGGAGTCACAGCAATCGACTCAACACGGCCGTCGAGGGTTATCTTCTGGAGCTCGGCCCCCGCCCGGTCGAGGATATAGACCGTCATGCCTGATGCGGCAAGGACCTCGCGTGCCTCATCGGTCAGGGCTGTTGAGAGGACGGCGCCTTCCGTGGGATACTTCCAGAGGTGCTCACCCTCCCCCGTGGAGAGGTAGACGCACCGGTCAAGAGAGCCGGCGGCCACGAACCGCCCATCGCGGGTAAGGGCAATACTCTTCACGCGTTTGCCGGTCCCGTAACTCCAGGACTCTCCTTCTCTGCTGTTGAGGTAGTAGACCCCCTGGTTGTCGCACCCGACCGCAATCTTCCTGCCATTCTCCGATATCGCTATGCCGTAGCTGTCGGTGCCCATATCGTAGTCCCAGAGCACCTTCTTATTCCGGTCGAATATAAAGATAGCACCGTTGTCGCATGCGGCGGCAACGTACGTGCCATTTGACGAGAGTGCCACACCCAGGTAGACATACGTCGTCTTCTCGGCCCAGAGCAGGTTTCCGTCTCTGTCAAAAAGGTAGAGTTTGTCTGCAGCGACGCCGATGCGTGACCCTTCCGGCGATATCCCGACGCCGTTCACCCGGGAACCGACAGCGGTCTTCCAGAGAACATTTCCTTCCCTGTCCAGGAGGTATACCGTTGAGCCCGAGCCGGCAACGACTGCGGAGCCGTCCCGGGTGACTGCCACAGAACTGACGACATCGTTGGCCCCCTTATCCCAGAGAGGAGCATAGTCCCCATCAGCAGCGGAGACGGGCCCGCACAGGGCGACAACAAGACAGCAGAGCAGAAAGAGCGGCGCAAGGAACCGGCCGGCAGCTGACCCGCGGCTCCTGTAAACGGAGTGTACGGCTCGCTCCGTTCCTGGATCGAGCCGCCCTCCTTCAGTAAAAATGGTTGAAGTCACTTTCCCCGATGACATTAGGGCCTGACTACTCGGATAACCTATATATGTCTTGTGGGAGGGGCCACTCTCCCGGGTGGTGCACCGGCATCGGCTTAACCCCGGCCAGGATGGCGCGGTGCCTCTCGGGGGCCGGGAATGCCCTTTAGAGAGCCCGGGAAAACCCGGGTTTCGGGCCGCAGGAAGTCAGGAGTTGGAAGGCTCCGCAAAGACCTGATGATACTGGGCACGTTCTTCAAAGCAGTTTGCCGGGGTGTAGAGAAATGGGAGGTTTCAAGAAACTAAATAGTCGTCCGCCTGCAATAGATACGCTTACGATGGCTCCTGACCGGACCCACATGCATCATCCAGGCTGTGCTCCGCCGACGGGTCGATCAACTTCAGATCTTCGAGATTGTTGATGTTCGTAAACGTCAGCAGGTCAGGGTCGATCTCCCGGATCTTCTCCACGTCAACATACCGGGTGTTGAGGTTCCTCACCATCGAGCGGAGCGAGAGCGACTCGTGCTCCTCCAGGTAGTCAAGCAGTGCGCTACGCCGGTAGACTGCGTGGAGCGGTTCGAGCATATCGGCGTTCCAGCAGGGGATGGCGGCATCGTACCCCGTAGCGGCGTCAAAGAGCATTCTCACCACCCCGGGGTGGATGCAGGGCATATCGCAGGCAACAACGAAGACACACTCACCGTGCACCGCGAGCGCCCCCGCGTGCAGGCCGCCGATAGGCCCAAGATCTCTCCTGATATCCGGTATGCACCTGACGTCACCGAGGTGGCCGAACCGTTCGCACTGTCCGGGGTCCCGTGCGACCACGACAATCTCATCTACTACCCCCCGCAGGGTATCGATGAGGCGGTCGATGAACGTTTTGCCCTGGAAGGTGAAGAAGTACTTCTCCCGCCCTCCGGCACGCCGTGCTGCTCCACCAACGAGGATAACCGCCGACCGCATACTCCTCTCTCCCGACCGTCAGAGCCGCTCCCGAAAACGGATCAATTCTGCGATGCATGTGTTATAGGGCGCGTCGATACCATGGTTCCGGGCGAGCGCCGCCACGGCGCCGTTCATGAAGTCGATCTCGGTCTTCCTTCCTGCGGTAAGATCCTGGAGCATCGACGAGTGGTGAGCGGCGGTCGCCGGGAGCTGGGTGGTCCGGAGGTACTCGAGGTATGCCTCCGGCGTCTCCCGGGGGAGGGTGATGCCTTCGGCCTCCATCACCCGGTAGGCCTCCTGGACGATCGCGGTGACGATCGCCCAGGCATGCGGATCGGCGAGTGCACCGTAGGGGACGTTCGTGATGGCGCCGAGCGGGTTTAACGCACAGTTGTAGAGGGTCTTCGCCCAGAGGTCGGCCTTGATCCCATCGGTCGCCTCTGCACGGATACCGGCCTCCCGGATGAGGTCAGCGAGATGCCCGACCGCGTCGTCCATGCCGGACGGGAACCTGCCGATCTTCATGGGCGACGTCTCCACCGAGACATGGACCGATGCGTCGCCCCGCCACTCGAACCCGGTGATGATCATGGCGCCGATTACCCGGTCGGTGAACCGGCTGATGATCTCCTCGTTCCCGATGCCGTTCTGGAGGCTCACCACCTCGCGCCCCCTGATCGCGCCCGCGAACTGGCGGCAGACCGCCTCCGTGTCGGTGGACTTTGCGGCGATGATGTAGTAATCGGCGTCCTGCCATGCGCGGGGGAGATCCTCAGAGCAGCTGAACCGGTATGCGCCTTCTCCCCATATGCCGGTCATCAGGAAACCCCGCTCCCGCACCGCATCTGCATGTCGCTTCCTGGCAACGGCATGGACATCCACGACAGAGGACAACTTTGCGGCAACGGTCAGGCCGACAGCTCCCGCACCCAGGACCACGATCTTCATATCTGTTATTGTTTGGCAGGGTTACCAGTTAATCTCTCTCATTTTCCGGCGTGCAAGGCCCGGGCTTCCGGCGCTCCATGGCGAGCAGGGCCTCCTTGATAGTCGGGTCCGGGGAGAACCCACCCAGGCCCGCCTTCGCAACGACCCGGTGGCAGGGCACGACGATCGGAGTCGGATTCCGGGCCATCGCTGAGCCGACCGCCCGTGGTGCGGTCCCGACCTTCCGGGCGATCTCACCGTAGGTGGCGGTCTCCCCACAGGGGATCTCGCGGACCGCGCGGTAGATCCTGGCAAAGGTTGATTTTCCCTCGGTAGCGACGCTCCGGAGGGTGGAGAGGTCTCCTCGCCGCCCGGAACAGTAGCGCAGGATCTCCTCCGGGACCGGGCCGACGAGCCCGACACGGGCGAAACGCACACGGTAGACGATGTCGTCCTGCCACGCCACATGGACGTGCCAGAGGCCGAACCGGCACGACCCGGTCAGGACCGCCATCTTTTGGCCTCCTTCCGGAAGAGGTCGATGGTGCAGGTCGTCATCTCCTCCTGCATCCACGGGGGCAGCCCGGCATGGACCCGGGATTCCAGGAATCGCCGCTCCCCGAGGACGAGCATCCCTCGGTCCTCGGGTGTCCGGAGCACCCGTCCGAGTGCCTGCAGGGCGCGGTTGATCGCCGGGAGGGTATAACTGATGAACTCGCCCTCCGCCCCGAACTTCATACGGAAGTACTCGATCACCATCCGGCGGACGCGGTTGAACGGCGCAAGCGGGAGGCCGATGACCAGTGCGCCCGCGAGCATCTCGCCCCGGTAGTCCAGGCCTTCGCTCCATTTGCCGCCGCAGACCGCAAAGAGGATGCCGGACCGGCCCGTCCCCGGGAGGGCCATAAACTCCCGGAGGATGACGGCGGCGGCCGCGGTGTCTTTCGGCTCGATGTAGATCTGCTTCTTCCGGACAGTGGGGGCACATCGCTCCGCAAATGTGTTGAGCAGATCGTAGGAAGGGAAGTATATCGCGAGGTTCCCGGGGAGGGCGGCAAACGTGGCGATGTAGTCCTCGGTTCGCGCGAGATTCTGTGCGTCCCGGCGCATCGAGTAGGCGGTGGTGATGTCGTCGGCGCAGAAGATGCGGCGGTTCTCCGGGGGGAAGGAGTTCGGGAGCGATACCGTGGTGACGTCAAGATCGCCGAAGTAGTAGCGGCGGTAACTCTCTATGGGGGAGAGCGTCCCGGAGATCAGGACAGCGCAGGCGTGCGCCCGGGCGATATCCTGGAGTTTGGTGCTCGGGTCGATGTTCCTCACCTCGAGCGCCACCGTGCCGTCGTCTCCCTTCCGGTAAATCGTCAGGTAGGCCGGGTCTGCTGCGGACCGGAAGATCCGGTAGAAGAACTCGGTCAGCCGTTCGATCGCGCTCTCCCTGAACTCGCCCGCCTGCATGTTCTTCTCGCGGATCCCCTCGCTGATCTTGAGGAGATCGTCCACGACCCCTTCCAGGTTCTGGTAGAGCGTGCCCGAGAGGATCATTCGCTGGAAGATGGTGGGGTCGAACCAGTCCTCAACCTCATGCGAGGCCTTGAGCGCCTCCATGAACCGGGTGATCTGCGGCAGGATCTGGGTGATGGCGTCCGCCTGCTGCTGCGACCGCCGGCGTCCGGCGAGTTCGTGCCCGGCCTGGATGATATCGCGCTCCTCGATCGTCACGCTCTCAATGCTCTGGACGACGTCGCCGCAGTTGTGGGCCTCGTCGATGAGCAGCAGAGTGTCGTGCCCCTCGATCCCGAGCGACTGGTAGAGCTGCTCGCGGATGACGTCGTCGAAGAGATGGTAGAAGTTCACGAGCACCACGTCGGCGTCTCGGGCGGCGTGCATCATCGTATCGTAGGGACAGATGTCGCCGCAGAACCCGGCGAGCTGGTCGGGCCAGATCAACTCGGTGCTCACCCGCTCCGCCCTGACGCGCAGGGCCGCCGACGGGATCATCTTCAGCCCCGCGTCCTCGGGCTCCACAAAGGACTTGCCGTGGATGAAGTAGGGGCAGATGAGCGGATGATCCGGGTCCATCTTCCGGATCTGCTGCCGGATCTGGCGATCGTTTGCCGGGACGAGCGCTCCCTTCTGCGCCCGTTCGCGCATTAGCGCCGTTGAAAAGGCCTTGACACCCTCGCACCGCCGGTAGACGTCCCCCTCGCCGCCGAGCGGGCACATGCTGGACTTGCCGATGAGGTAGGCGAACTTCAGGCCGCCGCGCTTCTTCCGGATGAGATCGAGCTCGCGCATGAACGTGGCAAGCTGGCTGATGGTGCGGACAGCGACGAGCACCTTGCGTCCCCGACTCTCTGCGAGGAGCGCGGAGACCACGCTCGACTTACCGCTCCCGGTCGGCGCATCGATCATGGCGATACCGCCGTCGCGTGCGACAGATGCGGCCAGTTCAAGCATCTCCCGCTGATGGGGCCGGTACTCCCGGTAGGGGAACCAGTCATCGAGGGTATCCATTGCTTATAGGTCGACGGCTGACGTCAATGTAGTTTGGGTCTCCGGGGTGAAAGTGAAGGGAGGCCGGAAGGCTCCTGTACAGCCATGCATGCCTCCGCACCCGGCCCCTCACAGGACGGCACACACCCAGAACCTTCTCCTCATAGGGGGCCGCGCCTGCAACCCCTGCCACCCTGCCTGCGGGAACGTTGACGCAATCGAGAGCACCGGAACCCGTTTCAGAAACAAATATATGTTGCCCCACAACACCGCTCACTGGTGAATACTATATGTCCTTCAAGACAGAGGTTATCGAAAAGATAGCAGCCCTTATCACGGCCGCATTTGGCCTGGTCGCCGCTCTCGCATGGAACGGTGCTATCCAGGAACTCTTCAAGCTCATATTCGGGGATCAGAGCACGCTCGTTGCAATGCTCGTGTATGCCATCGTCGTGACGATCATCGCTGTGATCGCGGTTATCCTGATCGGCCGTGCCGCAGCGAAGGCGAAAGGAGAGGATGAGGCGGCAAAACAGTGAGCCACGAGAGCCCACTACATTTTTGGCAAATCTCTCTGGACGAGAACTTTCGACCCGATCTCCTATGAGCAGACAGGGGGGCAGGACTTGATGGCGAGCGGGCAGAATACTGATCCGGGAGAACTCATTTATACCGGCATTGCCCGCGACCGGCCGGTCACCGTCACGGTCATCGACTACAACGAGTCCCGCCTCGAAGAACGGACCCTTACCCGGCCCGAAGAGATCCGGGGTCTTGCCCTCCGCCCGAAGGTCACCTGGGTCAACGTCGACGGCGTCCACGATACCGGGGTTATCCAGGCGATCGGCGACGTCGCCGCGATCCACCCGCTGACCCGGGAAGACATCGCGAACACCCGCCAGCGGCCGAAGATCGAGGACTACGGGGACTACCTCTACGTTGCAATCCGGATGCTCTCCCCCGACGGCGACGGTGAGTTCCGGAGCGAGCAGGTGAGCCTTGTGCTCGGGACCTGCTACGTCGTATCGTTCCAGGAGCAGCCGGGTGACGTCTTCGAGCGCATCCGGGAGCACCTGCGTGCAGGGGCCGGACGGCTCCGGAACGAGGGGGCGGATTACCTCTTCTACGCCCTGCTGGACGCGATCGTCGACGGCTACTTTGCCGTGATCGAGGTGTTCGGAGAGCGTATCGAGGCGGTCGAGGAGGAGGTGGTGACTGAGCCCGACCGCGAGACCCTGCAGGCAATCTACGCCTTAAAGCGGTCCCTGGTTGCGCTCCGGCGGTCAGTCTGGCCACTCCGCGACGTGGTGGCGGAACTCGAACGAGGCGACTCGCCCCTGATCCGCGAGTCGACGCTCGTCTACTTTCGGGATGTCTATGACCACATCATCCAGGCCGCCGAGACCGTGGAGACCTACCGGGATATGATGTCCGGGACCCTTGATGTCTACCTCTCAAGCCAGAGCAGCCGGATGAACGAGATCATGAAGGTCCTCACTATCATCGCCACCATCTTCATCCCGCTCACCTTCATCGCCGGGGTCTACGGCATGAACTTCGCGTACATGCCGGAGATCAGCCATCCCTGGGGCTACCCTCTAGCCCTCGCCTCGATGGCGGCCGTCGCGGGGGTGATGCTCCTCTACTTCAGGAAGAGAGGCTGGATCTGATCCGCAGAGGCCTCGGGGAGGGGCTCCCGGTGAGACGGGAGCCTCTCTTCCCCTCCTGTCTCGTTCATCGGGGGAGAGCGGGGGGATCGGCCCGGCGGTGGCGTTTTATACCATGGGGCGAATGCTCCCTCCCGGAAGTCACCCCGGATCCGGCGGAGCAGGCGCTCGCGTATCGGGATATCCCGATCGAATGCGAGAGGGCGGATCAGCCCCGGGTGGCCCCCATCTCCGGGGCAAACAGTCCGGAGGTGAAGATGCAGCCGGAAGAATCCTGTCAGATACTACCGATCCGGGTGATGGACTACACGGAGGACCGTATTGAGGAGCACGAATGCATCGAACTCACGAAGGCCTGGTCGTGGATCAGCCGGGAGACGGTCACCTGGATCGACGTCGTCGGGGTGCCGGAGCATGACGAACTCGTGGTGCTGGGAGAACAGGCAGGCATCCACCCGCTCACGATGGAGGATATCACAGTCCCTGACCAGCGGCCGAAGGTAGAAGAGTTCGGAACCTACGTCGCCGTCATCGCGAGGATGCTCTCGGAGAGAGACGGCAGGGTCGCAAGCGAGCAGGTCAGCCTGATCTTCGGGGAGAACTACGTCATAACGTTCCGCGAGCAGCCCTTCCAGGTCTTCGAACTGGTCAGGGGACGGCTCAGGAACGAACTGAGCGTCCTCCGGGGCATGGGACCGGATTATCTCACCTACGCGCTCCTTGACGCCATCGTGAGTGTTTACCTCGCCATCCTCGACACAGTCGACGACCGGGTGGAAGACCTCCAGGGCAGGGTTCTGGCTTCCGCGGACCCGCTTGCCTTAAAACAGATCTACGAACTCAAGGAAGACCTCCTGACCATCCGGAGAGCGGCCGTTCCGGCACGCGAGGTTCTTGGGTCGCTCGCAAGCCGGGAGTTGAGCCTTGTCCGGAGGGAGACGATCCCGTACTTCAGGGACACATACGACCGGTGCATCCAGGCGGCAGAAGTTGCGGAGTATACCAGAGATACCCTCTCCGGCGTGATGGATCTCCACACCTCGAACCAGAACAACCGGCTCGCCGAGATCACGACGATCCTCACCATCGTCGCGAGCATCTTCATCCCTTTAAGTTTCATCACCGGGTTTTATGGGATGAATCTCAGGAACATACCGCTCGAAGACTCGCCCCTGGGGTATCCTCTCGTCCTCCTCCTCATGCTGGGTGTCGCGTTCGCGATGCTCCTCTACTTCAGGAAGAAAGAGTGGATCTGACGCTGATCCCGGACGGTTCCCGGCAACCGGCAGCGCGTGTTGCCGGAGAAACCCCAGGACCGCGGTGGCCGCCGCTTTGCACGGAAACAATCATTTATGACCGTGCGCAGAGTATCACCTGCTGATAGCATCATGAAGGATAGACTCACGGACTCTCTTGCTACGGCGATAGAGCACGGCCGCACCGGCCTCGATGCGAGGATGCAGGCACTCTCCGGGAAGCTCGCCTACGCGGACACGGCATATGCCCTCCCCGTGACCTACGCCGTCACCGGCATCGCCGTGCGGGACGCGGACGGAGCGCGCGAGGCATACCGGCAGTCCGGCAGCAACCTCCTCGTCGCCTGCGAGTGCCTGATGGCCGGCGAAGGCGGCGTGGAGATCCCCTACACAGGTTTCATCCCGGACGCAGTCCTCCGGAGGCTCGGTTACACCCTGGTCGACGGGAGCGTCACGGGCCTCGGCCTCCTGGTCGGGACGCCGGAGAGCCCCGACGCCGCCGCGGCGATCTGCCGGGAGATGCAGGAGAAGTACCTGCTCACCTTCCTTGCCGGCGGGGTCGTGGAGGCGCTCTCCGGCGCCGGCGTCCGCCTGGGGCTGGATTACCGCCTGGTGCCGCTCGGTCCGGAGAGCGCCCGGGGCATCCACTTCGCCGACATCCTCGCCCGGGTCGCGATGATGTTTGGGGGGGTGCAGCCGGGAGACGTTCACTCCCTGCTCGGCTACGCCGCCGAACGGGCGAAGGCGTTCGTGATCGCATTTCCGGGCCTCACCGACGAAGAGGCCGCGTTCGTCGACGCCCTGCGGGTGCTCGGGATACCGATCCTCGCGGCCGGCAAGGGCTACGAGGGAGGGGAGTGGATACCGGTCGCTCCCGCAACGGCGGTCCGGACCGGCATGGACCTCCGGGGGATCCGGGTCACGGTCACGGCGATCCCGATACCCATGGCCTGCTCCCCCGCGTTCGAGGGGAAGAGCATCCGCAAAGAGGAGATGTACGTGGAGTTCGGCGGCGGGAGGACCCCTGCCTTCGAGCTCCTCCGGATGCGGCCCCGCGAGGAGGTGAAGGACGGGAAGGTCACCGTCGTCGGACCGGAGGTCGACGCCGTCCCGGCAGGCGCCGCCCTCCCGCTCGCGATCCTGGTGGACGTCGCCGGCGCGAGGATGAGAGCGGACTACGAACCGGTGCTCGAGCGGCGGATCCATACCTTCGTCAACTACGGCGAGGGGTCCTGGCACGTTGCGCAGCGGGACCTCATCTGGGTCAGGCTCTCGAAAGAGGCAGTGGCGAAAGGCGTCAGGATCCGGGACATCGGGACGTTGCTTGCCCACAAACTCAAGGCGGAGTTTCCGGACCACATCGACGCGGTCCAGGTGACGCTGGTCACCGACAGGCAGAAGGTCGAGGGGATGCTTTCGGAGGCGCGGGAGGCCTACGCACGGCGCGACGAGCGGATTAGCGGCATGAAGGATGAGGATGTGGAGACCTTCTACTCCTGCACCCTCTGCCAGACGTTCGCCCCGAACCATGTCTGCGTCATCACGCCGGAACGGCCGGCGCTCTGCGGGGCAATCACCTGGCTCGACGCCCGGGTTGCCCACGAGATCGCTCCCGCCGGGGCGAACCAGCCGGTCCCGAAGGGGGAGACGGTCGATGCCGTCTGCGGTGAGTTTGCGGGGGTGAACCGGTTCGTAAAGAAGGCATCCCACGGTGAGGTCGACCGGATCTCCCTCTACAGCATGATCGAGAACCCGATGACCGCCTGCGGGTGCTTCGAGTGCATCGCGGCCATCGTGCCGGAGGTGAACGGGATTCTCGTCGTCAGCCGCGACTTCACGGGGGAGACCCCGCTCGGGATGACCTTCTCGACGCTCGCGGGGACGATCGGGGGCGGCGCGCAGACGCCGGGGTTCATCGGCATCTCAAAGAACTATATCCTGAGCGACAGGTTCCTCCAGGCCGAGAACGGTATTACGCGGGTGGTCTGGATGCCGGCCTCCTTAAAAGAGGAACTCGGAGACCGGCTGCGGGAGAAACTTGCTGCACTGGGGATGCCGGACCTCTTTGCGAAGATCGCGGACGAGGTCTCGGCGCCGACGATCGAGGACCTCGTCGCGTTTCTCGAGCGCGTCGATCATCCCGCACTCGCGATGAGGTCGCTGATCTAGGAGGGATGGTGCGTGACAGAGCAGAGTGACGAGGGATTGACGATCCGCGAGGTGCGTCTCGGCGCCACGCGGGAGGAAGGGGGAACCAGGGAGGTCTCCTACGTGATCGGGGGCGAGCGGGATCTCCCGTTCTCCGGAGACGGGGCCGGACGGCCTCTGGTGGCGCTTGAGATCTGCGACGACCCCCGGTTCTGGCCGCCGGTCGTCCGCGACTACGTGGGCGACCTCGCGAACGACACCGCTGAGTGGGCGCGGGCCGCAGAGCGCACCTACGGCGCAGACCTGGTGCGGCTGAACTTCACGAGCACGAAACAGCGCGGATTCGATGCGTTCGACGCGATCGCCGCGACGACGGAGGAGGTGCTCGCGGCGACGGCCCGGCCCCTGATTGTCGAGGGGAGCAACGAACCGGAACTCGACAGCGAGGTCTTCCGCCGCTGCGGGGAGGCGGGTGAGGGCGAGCGGCTCCTCCTCGGAACCGCAGAGGCCGACCGCTACCGGAGCGTCGCGGCGGCGGCGCTGGCATACGGTCACGCGGTGATCGCCCAGTCGCCGATCGACGTCAACCTGGCGAAGCAACTGAACATCCTCCTCCGCGAGACCGGCGTGCCGCAGGACCGGATCGTGATCGACCCCTACGCGGGGGCGCTCGGCTACGGGTTCGAGTACTCCTACTCGGTGATGGAGCGGATCAGGCTCGCCGCCCTCTCCGGCGATGCGGACCTCGCGATGCCGATGATCTGCGCCCCCACCGACACCCTCTCGGTCCGGGAGGTGCGAGAGGCCGCACCGGCGGATCAGGAGGCGATGGCGGTTGCCTGGGAGTTCTACACCGCCTACGCCGCCATTGTCGCCGGCGCGTCGATCGTCTGCGTCCGCCACCCGCTGACCGTGGAGAGGCTGAAGGCGGCCCTGGAGGGCTGAAGCATGGCGATGAAAGCGCTCGACATCTACAAGCACCTCCCGAAGACGAACTGCAAGAAGTGCGGGTACCCCACCTGCCTTGCCTTCGCCATGAAACTCGCCGTCGGAAAGGCGGAGGTCGAGGCCTGCCCGGACCTCGACCCCGACACGAAGAGCCTCCTCGGCGGGGTGACCCGGCCGCCGGTCCGGCTCGTCACCATCGGCGCAGGCGAGCGGTCGATCGCGGTCGGCGAGGAGTTTGTTCTCTTCCGGCACGAGAAGACCTTCTACCACCCGCCCGGCATCATGGTGCAGGTCTCCGATACCTGGCCGGAGGACGAGGTGCGCTCCGTCGTGGAGACGGTGAAAGAGACCGTCGTCCAGCGGGTGGGGCAGGACCTCGTCGTGAATGGGGTGGCGGTGAAGTACGAGAGCAACCGTCCCGAACGGTTCGCAGCGACCGTGGCGCTCGCCGGGGGCGGGAGCACCCTCCCCCTGGTGCTGATCGCCAGCGACCCCGCAGCCTTTGAGGCGGGCCTCGCGGTCGCGGGACACTACCGGCCGCTGGTCCACGCCGCGACCGAAGAGAATTGGGAGGGCCTCGCTGCCCTCACGAAGCGCTACGGGTGTCCTCTCGCCGTCCGGGCCGCCGGTCCCGCCGAACTCGCCAGCCTCGCCGGGAAGTGCGCGGAGGCAGGGACCCCGGACCTCGTGCTCGACCCCGCACCGTCGTCGCTCGCCGGCTTCATCGCCACTGCAACGGAGATCCGGAGATCCGCTATCGGGCGGACCGAACCGGCGCTCGGGTATCCCCTCTACCTCGACGCCGGAGCCTTCGGAAAGACCGATGCGGCCCTTGCGGCGGGTATCCTGAAGTACGCGGGGATCATCGTCACCCCCCCGCTCGCCTCCGCCTCGCGCGAGGCGGCGCTCACCCTGCGGCAGAACATCTACACCGACCCGCAGAAGCCCATCCAGGTGACGCCGGGCATCTACCCGATCAATGAGCCCGGACCGGACGCCCCGATCCTCCTCACGGTGAACTTCTCGCTCACCTACTTCACGCTGCTCGGCTATCTCGAAGCGTCCCGGATACCCTGCTACCTCTTCATCGCGGACACGGAAGGGCTCTCGGTCCTCACGGCCGTCGCCGGCGGGAAACTGACCGAGACCCTCGTCGCCGACTCGCTTAAGAAGTTCGGCGTCGCGGACCTGGTGGACCACCGGCTGCTCGTCATCCCCGGTTACGCAGCCCCGCTCTCCGGGAAGATCGAGGACGCGACCGGCTGGAAGGTGCTGGTCGGCCCCCGGGATGCGGCCGATCTTCCCGGATACCTGGAGAAGGAGTGGAAGGCCTGATGCCGACCGTGACGTTCCTCCCCGGCTACCGGAAGGCGACCGTGCCGGAGGGGGCAACCCTCCTCGACGCGGCCCGCGCTGCCGGCCTCTCCATGAACGTGGTCTGCGGCGGAGAGGGTAAGTGCGGGAAGTGCCAGGTCTACGTAAAAGACGGCACGGTATCGTTCGACCGCGAGAAGTACCGCCGGTTCTTCTCGGACGAGGAGATCGCCCGTGGGGCATGCCTTGCCTGCCAGGCGACCGTCGCCGGCGACGTCCAGGTCGAGGTCCCGGCCGGGTCGCTCATCGAGGAGCAAAAGATCCTCGTCGAGGTCCCGGGCATGAAGGAGATCCCGCTCAACCCCACCGTCAGGAAGTATGAGGTCCGCCTCGAACCGCCGTCCCTTGAGGACACGACCCCCGACCTCGCCCGCCTGCTCGAAGGGGTCGAACGGCAGAGCGGGCCGCCCCCGAACAGGGTCTACGCGCCGCTCGGCGTCCTCTGCTACCTCCCGCAGGTGCTCCGCCGGAGCGGGTGGCACGTGACCGCCACGGTCGCCCTGGTCCCCGGCGGCTACCGCCTGAGCAGCGTGGACGAGGGCGACACCACGGGGAGGCTCTACGGGGTGGCGGTGGATCTCGGGACGACCACGATCGTGGCCTACCTCTGGAGTCTCGTCGACGGGCGGATCCTTGCTACGGCATCGAACTACAACCGCCAGATCTCCTGCGGCGAGGATATCCTCTCGCGGGTGAACTTCTCCCGCAGAAGCGGCCTTACCCGACTGCAGCAACTTGCGGCGGAGAGCATCAACGAGGCCCTGACGACCGCCGCCGATGCCGCGGGGATCGACCGCGAGGAGATCTTTGAGGTGATGATCGCCGGGAACACGGTGATGACCCACCTCCTCCTCGGGATCGACCCCGGCTACATGATCGCGGAACCCTACGTCCCGGTCGTGCGCCGGATGCTCTCGACGGCCGCCGGGCGGATCGGCATCGCGGCCCACCCAAACGCCGGGGTCTACACCTTCCCGGCGGTCTCGAACTTCATCGGCGGCGACATCATCGCCGATATCCTGGCCACCGGGATGGCCGAGCGCGAGGAGGCCACGCTCATGGTGGACATCGGCACGAACTTCGAGGCCGTGCTCGGCAACAGCGACTGGATGCTCTCCTGCGCGGGCGCGGCCGGGCCGGCCCTGGAGGGCGGGGAAGTGCTCTTCGGGATGCGGGCAAACCCGGGCGCGATCGAGCGGGTCCGGATCGACCCCGATACCCTCGCGCCGTCGTTCTCGACGATCAACGGCGTCCGGCCGCGGGGAATCTGCGGCTCGGGCCTCATCGACCTGCTCGCGGAGCTCTTCCGCGCCTGCGTCATCGACCGGACGGGAGGGATCAACCTGGAGCTTGACCATCCCCGGGTCCGGAAGGGGCAGTATTACCCGGAGTTCGTCGTGGCCTGGAAAGAGGAAACGTCGATCGGGAAGGATATCGTCATCACCGAGAACGACATCAAGAACCTGATCATGAGCAAGGCGGCAATCCACGCCGCCTGCATGACGCTCCTCGACGCAGCAGGCCTTGCGCCCACCGATATCGGCAGGGTCTGCTTCTCGGGAGCGTTCGGGAACTACCTCAACAAGGAGAACGCCGTCACCATCGGTCTGATTCCGGAAACCCCACCGGAACGTGTCGGAAACATCGGGAACGGGGCGATCACCGGCGCGAACATCGCCCTCGTCGACCGCAGGCGAAGGAAGGAGCTCGACGGGCTCGCCCGGCGGATCACCTACATCGAACTGAACGCGGACCCGTCGTTCATGGACCGGTATACGTCGAGCTGTTTCCTGCCGCACACCGACTTTGCGCTCTTCCCGCACGTGCAGCAGACGCTTGAGGCGTGCCGGGCGAGGCAGGGGGTGAGGTCATGGCAGGCATGATCCCGTCCCCGGATCTCCTCGCGACCGGCGTGGGGGCCCTCCCTCACCGCGATCCCGACGCGGCGTGCCGGGCGGTGCTCGCGGCCTTCCCCCGGATCCCCTACGTCCCCACCCTGCCGAACCGGGGACTTCTCGAGGCGATCGTCTTTGCCGACGCCGAACACCTCCCCGGCGGGGTGGTCCGGGACGCGAGACTCGTGGTCGATCGGAGCGCCGATCCCTCGGAGGCGATGGAGCGGGTCCTGCTCGACTACCTTGAACGGAACGCAGAGCCCTACCGGGTCGGCGAGGCATACGGGTCGGGGTTCCACGCGATGATGACCCGCGACCTCTCGGACGCACTCCTCGTCAAGTGCCAGGTGACCGGCCCGGTGACCTTCGGGATGCAGGTGGTGGACGAAACGCGCCGGCCCATCCTCTACGACCCGGAGTACGCCGACCTGCTCGGGAAACTCCTCGGCCTGCGGGCCCGGTGGTGCGAGACGGCGATGCGGGAGCGGATGGGCGCACGCGCGACCCTCGTCGTGCTGAGCGAGCCCTACCTTGCGTCGCTCGGCTCGTCGGTCGTCCCGGTGGACGCCGGGGTGGCGGCCTCCGCCATCGAGGATATCGCCGCCCTCCTCGACGGGGGGATCGGGATCCACTGCTGCGCCAACACCGACTGGGGGTTCGTCCTCGGCCTTGCGCCGGCCGTGGTCTCGATCGACGCCTGGACCTACGCCCGCGAGTTTCTCCTCTACGCCGACGATATCGCCCGCTATATGGAGAGGGGAGGCGTGGTGGCCTGGGGGATCGTTCCCGCGGATTACAGCGTCTTTGCGGCGGAGAATCCCAATTCGTTCTTCTCCCGGTTCCAGGATATCCGCGCCCGTGCGACGGAGACGATCGACCCCGACCTCTTCGATCGCCAGTCCCTCATCACGCCGACCTGCGGGATCCGGAACGCCTCCGAGAGAGAGGCCGTCGCGATCATGGCGGCGACCGCGTCGCTCTCCCGCCGCCTGCGGGGTGAGGAACCATGATCCGGCCCTGCACCGTCGTCATATCCGGCAAGGGCGGGACCGGGAAGACGACGATCGCGTCGCTCTTAATCGACGCGCTGATCGCGGCCGGAGAGCGGCCGATCCTCGCCGTGGACGCCGACCCGAACGCGAACCTCCACGAGGCTCTCGGGATCGCCCTCACCGAGACGCTCGGGAGCATGCGGGAGGAGGCCTTCACCCGGTCCATCCCCCCGGGCATGGACCGGACTGGATATGTCAGATACCGGTTCCGCCGGGCGCTCGCGGAGGCGGAGGGCTACGACCTCCTTGCCATGGGCCGGCCGGAGGGGTCGGGGTGCTACTGTTTCCCGAACGCCCTCCTCACCGAGTGCATCGAGACGCTTGAGCGTGGTTACCGGCTCGTCGTCGTGGATTCCGAGGCCGGGATGGAGCATATCGCCCGGGGGACGATCCAGAGCCCGAAGGTCCTCCTGATCGTGAGCGATCCCGGGGCCCGCGGGATGCGGACCGCCGGCCGCATCCGGGACCTCGCGGAGTCGCTCGGCCTCTCGCGGGAGAGGATCTTCCTCGTCGTCAACCGTGACCGGGGCGACGACACTATCGAGAGCGATCTCCCCCTCATCGCCCGTATCCCGGAGGACCCGGGCATAGGGGAGGCGGATCTTGCCGGGACGCCGATCGTCGGGATCCCGCAGAACAGCCCGGCGCGGGCGGCGGTGCGCGATCTTGCCGCCCGGCTCGTTGAGGAGTGCGCCCGGCGAGGGGAGTGACGGCGCCGCGCCGGGACAACGCAACGGTTCCGGCGCAATCATACTGTCCGGACCCGCATTGCCCGGGACGGTGAAGGCGCAACAGGAAAACCTGTGGAGAACTCTCGATCCGGGTCGTCGACTGCACGAAGGAGCATGAGTGCGTCGAACTCACCGGGGCCGGGCCATGGATACGCCGACAGACGGCCACCCGGATCGACGTCGTCGTGGTGCCCGGCAGGCAGGCATCCGCCCGTTCATGATTCTGCGCAAAGTTCAGTATATACTCAAACTCCGACATTCCCGACTATCCGACAACGATCGTCTCGATGAACGCCGTCGCGGGGGGTAATGCTCCTTTACTTAAAAAAGATGAGGCGGATATTGAAGGTGCCCCCGGGTGGGTTCCATCGGCTTATAAGGTGGAGATGCCGATTTTTTCAGCAGGGAGATGTGTGATAACGGGGCGGAAATCCCCGTACCCGGGGGCACCGGACACGGAGGTGTGATATCGGGAAGAATGAGGCCGGGAAACCCCTGCCATCACTTCGGGCCGGTAACAAATACTGCCAGCAGTGCGAGATCCTCCTTGTCGGCGATGACGGTGTGACGGACGCCGGGCGGCGTGGTGAAGGTGTCCCCGGGCTTGAAGAGTATCTCTCTCCCATCGAGGATCATCTTCCCGTGCCCGGCGAGGATGGCGTTCCACTCCCACTGGCTCTCGTGAAGGTGGTCAGGAACCTCACAGTCCTTACGCACCCTGACGAGATGGGAAGAGAACGACCCCTTCGTGTCCGCTCCCGGCGCGAGATCCGCCAGGGCGACACCGGTCCATGCCGGGTTCGAGTACCACACGGGTCGCCTGCCCGCTTTCTCTGCAGGGAAGAAGGCGGCACCCTCCTCCATGAGCCGGGCAATGTTCTGGTTTTCCATCGTTTCTCCCATAGATCGGGATGGACCGGGCAAGCCCGGTTCATTCCGTGACGGCGGGGATGATCTCCTTGAAGATATCGATGCCGAGGTTCACGTTCGGGCTCGAGTTGCCGAGACAGAAGTGGTTGATGCCTGCAGCCTTGAACCGCTCGATCTCCTTGATCATCCCTTCGGCGTCGGTTGCGACCATGAAGTTGTCCTTCATCATGTCATGTCCGACAAGGTTTGCATGGAGTTCGACCTCCTTTGCATCGGAGACCTTGTATTTGAACATGGCGGGAACCAGGCAGCCGGCCCAGAAGCGCAGTGCCTCAATGGCTTTGTCATAGTCGGCGTCGACCGAGTACCAGACGAGCATGGCGTGCTCCATCTTGCTCGGGTCCTTCCCGGCCTCGCGGGCGCCTTTCTCGAAGTTCGGGATGGTGACATTCTTCAGCACGGAGGGCGGCGCAGACACCGTCATGAGGTGGTCGGCGTGCTTCCCTGCCAGCTGTGCTCCCTTCGGACCCATTCCGCTGAAGTAGAGCGGAACCTTGTCGTCGGGCTTGGTGTACAGAAACGCCTTGTCGAGGGTGTAATACTTGCCCTTGAAGGAGACGGGCTCCTTGCTCTCCCAGAGTTTCTGCATCACTTCGACGGCCTCTACGGTCATGTCCTGCCGCACCGGTACGCTCGGCCACTCGCCGGTGACCGGCACCTCGTTCAACGCCTCGCCGGCGCCCACGGCAATGCCCACACGACCGGGGTACATCTGCCGGAGGGTGGCGAACGTCTGTGCGACGACTCCCGGGTTGTACCGCATGATCGGGCAGGTGATGCACGTCGAGAAGAACGCCTTCTTGGTGGCCTGGAGTGCCGCACCCATCCAGGCCCAGGCCTGCCCCGTCTGTGCATTGGTGTGATACCAGGGATGGAAGTGGTCGTCTACCCAGATAGAGTCGAAACCGACATTTTCTGCTCTGACTGCCTGTTCAAGCGCATCCATGGGGCGGTACTGCTCAATAGATGCAAAGTAACCAATCTGTGTCTTCATGGTACTGGTCTCCTGATGATCGGCAAAGTCACCTATCCAGGGGCAGGCCTACCCAAATCTTGATACGCTACCAGTTCCAACGAGAGCACTGGTACGGCAGCTGAGGTCCACACATCTAATCCCACTTATCTGTGGTGGATCACGGCCATCCTACCCCATTGAAGGTTCTCTTCCGATCCTGTTGTGGTGTGCGGACTAGTTCTCCGCAGAAAGAATAGTGTTTGCGACTGACTATATAGATATCGTTTAATGTTCAACAATGCCCGGACGGCGATCGGAGATATTGGCCCACCCCGCGATTCATCTGGGATCATACCGCCGGAAAATCGTCAAATTCTCAGGAGAGCCGTTGGGATTCTAGCACGAATAGCCTGAAAATCCCCAGAACACGCGAGGGTCGGGGGGTTACACCCGGAGGGCAGGAGGGGGGCTGTGTTCAACAATAAGAGAATGTTTTATATACCAATTCCAGACAGGTCATTCTCTCGCGTTACACGAGCATTGCACGCCTGGAACGGCGTTTCAGCCTCCTTACGGACAGCATCCGATACGTCGATCATAAAAGACGCGATCTCTCCGGAAGGTAGTTTGAAGACATAATGGGAGATCCAGGGAAAGTCCTCGCGGTTCCGGTATTTGAGCGGCGTAACAAACTCCGGCTTTTCGGTGGTCAGAACGCGATACAGGAGATCGTGCACGTACGGGTTCGGGAGATCGGGGAATTCCTCGAAGAGTTTCTTCCCGACGAGGTCTTCTTTGTTCATCCGCAGGAGGGCTGCTGTTACCCCGTTGACGTCTTTGATGATGTACTCGTTTCCTCCGTCAATCGGCTCGTAGATCAGGACGCCGTTGCAGGCCTTCTCGAAGAACGACCGGTAGCGCGTCTCCTTGAAGGCCAGCTCCTTCCGGGCCAGCCGCTCGGCGGTGATATCCCTGAAGAGGATGGCGAACTCGTGTGAGGTCACCCCGCCGTCTGGAGTGATCGGGGTGAAGACCACGTCGAAGTAAGCGATGCCCGACCGGGTGCTCGGAATCCGCTGATCCCGTTTCAGGCGGTCGAAATCGCAGGCGAGTTCCGTCTCGGCGACTTTTCCCTGCCGGATCAACTCGAGGAGCTTCCCTTTATAGCAGGAGATATCGAAGATGTTTCCTTCCGCCAGTTCCTGAACCCCGTTCAGGCCGAGGATCCCCAGGGACGCGCGATTTGCGTTGAGAACGGTCCCATCGGCCGTAAAAAGGATGATCCCGCTGGGAACCCTCTCGAAGATCGTCCGGATCATCTTCTCCGAGTATTTCAGGGCGGCTTCGGTGTTCTTCCACGCCGTGATATCCTGCAGACTGATCAGGATCCCCGGCTTCCCCACATGGGAGACCGTCGGGGCAAACTCGATGTGATAGATGTGGTTCGTGCTGTCCTCGATGTACTGCATCTCGGAGAGGTAGGTGCCGGACTGCCGGACCCTCTCGATATTCCGCATGATGGTCGGGTCCGAGAAGATACGGAGGTTCAGGTCGAAGAGGGAGGCGCCGAGGATGTTTCTCCCGCGGTGGATGCCGAGAGTCCTGATGAAACTCGTATTCACCATGAGGATCTGGAGGTCGGCGTCCAGGATGACGATCGCGTTTGAGAGGCGGTCAAAGAGTTCCGAGAGCGGGACCCGCTGCGCCGGGGTGTACAGCTTCGATCTTCCGAACCGCTGCATGCTCACGTCCCCGCTCGACTGGAGCATCTCGAGGTACTTGGCGACGGTAGCCCGGTTCATCCCGAGTTCGCGGGAGATTGCGGAGATGGAGAGGCCCTGCGGCGATCGCTTCTCAAGAAGGCTGACAATTCTACCGAATATATCCTGATACTCGCTCATGAATGCTATCCTCCGGACCTCACGGAGTTCACCGGGATCGGTTGTCGGTCGGGAGATCTCCCGACAAGATCATTAGGGAGATCGTGACTAGTATCTTTCGGGCTTCCGGGAGAGCCCCCCATTGCCGGCGGTCCGGAGACTCTCCACCGGACAACTCCCACTATCGCTACGGAATAGGCCTCCATAGCGATAGAACCGGGGCGACAGTCTGCTTCCCGGGGAGTGGAGAGCAGCCTTCCGGCAACCCTTTTTTGTAGCGAGAATGCCAACACTTCTCTACTATGGCAATCCATCCCATCGACTACCGGTACGGCACCCCGGAGATGCGTGCCGTCTGGAACGAGGAGAACCGCTTCCGGGCGATCGTCATGGCCGAAGTGGCGCTGGCCCGTGCCGAGGCGGCGCACGGGATGATCCCCCGCGAGGATGCGGAGACTATCGCGGCTTCTGCACCGAAGGCACGCCTTGAGCGGGCGAAGGAGATCGAGGCCGAGATCAACCACGACATGATGGCGATCGTCAAGGCCGTCACCGAGGTCTGCGGCGACGCGGGCAGATGGATCCACTATGGCGCGACCTCAAACGATATCCTGGATACCGCGACGGCCCTGCAGCTCCGCGACAGCCTCGCGCTCATCGAGGAGAAACTGGGCAAACTCCTCTGCGTTCTCCTCACCCGGAGCGCCGAGACGAAGACCCTCGTCTGCGCCGGCCGCACCCACGGGCAGATCGGTGTGCCCACCACCTACGGCCTCCGGTTCGCCATCTGGGCAAGCGAAGTCTCCCGCCACATCGAGCGGCTCCGCCAGATGCGCCCGCGGGTCGTCGTCGGGCAGCTCACCGGTGCCGTAGGCACCCAGGCGGCCCTCGGCGAAACGGGGATCGCGATCCAGGAGACGATGATGGAGTTCCTCGGGATCCGGCCGGTGGACGTCTCGAATCAGATTATAGCGCGGGACCGCTACGCGGAGTACTTCATGTTCCTCGCAAACGTGGCGACAACGCTTGACAAGATCGGGCTTGAACTCCGGCTGATGCAGCGCTCGGAGATCGGGGAACTCGCCGAGGCGTTCGGGAAGAAGCAGGTGGGCTCAAGCACGATGCCCCACAAGCGGAACCCGATCAAGAGCGAGCAGGTCTGCGGGCTTGCCCGGATCGTCCGGTCCGCGGTCGAACCCGCCTTGCAGAACAACGTCCTCTGGGACGAGCGCGACCTGACGAACTCATCCCCCGAGCGGGTGCTCTTCCCCGAGGCGTCGGTGCTGACCGACCATATCCTCAAGGTGATGATCGGCGTGATGGATGGCCTCGAGTTCAACAAGAAGAACATCCGAAAGAACCTGATGATGCTCCGCGGCGTGAACCTCGCCGAGTCGGTGATGATCGAACTGACGAAGCGGGGCATGAGCCGGCAGGAGGCCCACGAAGTGATGCGGACGGCGAGCATGCAGGCCCTCGACGAAGACCGCGACCTCGCTGAGGTGCTCGCCGGGCGGCCGGAGGTCACGGCGTTCGTCACCCGCGAGGAGCTCGACGCCCTCCTCGACCCGGACGCCTACATCGGGACGGCGGTCCGGCAGGTGGAGCGGCTGATCGAGAAACTCGCGCCGCTCTGCCGGTAAAGGGATCTCAGGCAGGGTGCGCCGCCGCATCCCGCTCGGTCGCTGTGATTCCGTGCAGGAGCCCGGCAGAGAGATCGCCAATCGGGTAGTAGCCGCCGTCGGCATGTTCCGCAATGGCCCTGCAGTAGCCGAGCCGGAACTCCAGGAAAGAGTTCCCCATCTCCTCGGTATCGATGACCACCGTACGGATGCCGTACGACCGGATTTCCTCGGCGATACCGACAATCTCCTGACGTACATCTCCCGCGAGAGGAACGTTCGCCCGACCGTCGGATACGACGACCATCATCGGGATCACCTCGCCGTTCTTCCGTCGCTCCTGCAGGAGGACCTCCATGCCTTTCATCAGGCCGGCACAAAGCGGCGTCTTTCCGCCGGTCGGGAGATCCTCCAGCTGTTTCTGCGCGAGATCGACGCTCGAGCAGAGCGGGAGGAGGATCTCGGCGCTGGTTCCCCGGAACGCCACAAGGCCGATCCGGTCGCGGTGCCGGTAGGAGTCCACCAGCATCGAGAGGACCGCGCCCTTGGCCGACTCCATCCGCTTTGTCGCTCCCATCGAACCGCTGGCATCGACCACGAAGACACACGCGACAGAGACCTTCCCCACCCTGACCCGTTCGCGGATATCCTCTTTTTGGACGGCGACCGCCATCCCCTTGTGGTCGCGCACCACCTGGTGCGGGGCGGCGGCCCGGAGCGTGGCATCGAGTGCGACGTCACCGGTCCCGGTCGGATACCGGGCAGAAACATATCTTCCCGCGTTTCCCGCCGAGAACGTCTCGAACCGCCTGCCGGAGGCTCTCTGCCGCTCCCGGGTGTCTCGCCGCTCCGGCAGGCTCATCTTCCTGACATCGATTGGGTCTCCGACAGGGAGGACGGTCTCGTGTGCGGCACTCCCGCCAGAGGGAGGCGACTCTCCACCATCTCCGCCGGGGTGCTCGTCACCGGCCGCATCATCCCCGCCATCCCGGGGAGGGTGGTCGTGCCCGCTCCCCGCGTTCTGCAGTGCTTCGTCGAGGTCTTCCGGATCAATCTTCGGCTCCTCAAACGGTTTCCGGCGCATTCGGTGCGGGAGCGCGAGTTCCATGGCTTCCCGGACGTCGTCGCGGGTGACTGCGGTCCGCCCGTCAAGCGCGGCGATCGTCTTGGCCGTGCGGACGACGGCGATATCGGCGCGGTGGGTCCTGACCCCGAGCCTGATGCATGCCTCCGCCACCGCATGCAGGAGGGCATCGTCAGCCGTGACCGACGGCAGCAGCGCCCGCGCATCGACGATCTTCTCGCGCAGTTCCTCCTGCGCCGCGTCGTATGCCTGCCGGCACTCGCCGGGATCGCGCTCGAACGCCTCGGCGGCCCTGACGATCGCCACACGCTCAGCGGGGTCCACGATCCCCTCCACGGTCACCTGGAGCCCGAACCGGTCCAGCAGTTGCGGCCGCAGTTCTCCCTCCTCAGGGTTCATGGTGCCGACCAGGATGAACCTGGCAGGATGGGAAAAGGATACGCCTTCGCGCTCCACCACGTTGACGCCCATAGCGGCGGCGTCGAGGAGGACGTCGGCCACGTGGTCGTCCAGCAGGTTGACCTCGTCGATGTAGAGGATGCCGCGGTTGACCGCGGCAAGGATACCGGGATCGATCGTCACCGTCCCCTCACGGATCGCCCGCTCCACGTCGACGGTGCCCACCACCCGGTCTTCGGTCACTCCGAGCGGGAGGTCGACGACGCGGACTCGCCGGCGATCCGTCTCCAGCTCCTCGCCTGCAGCCTTCTTCTCAGCACAGGCATTGCAGATGCCTCCGTCGCCGGCAGGATCGCAACTGTATGGGCAGCCCCGGACCACGTCGATCTCGGGGAGCACGCCGGCAAGCGCCCTGACCGCGGTGGACTTGGCCGTCCCTTTCTCGCCGCGGACGAGTACGCCGCCGATTCCCGGGTTGATGGCATTGAGGATGAGTGCGCGTTTCATTATCTTCTGGCCGACGATGGCGGTGAACGGAAGGACGTTCCTCTGTGCCCGGTATAACATATATTAGAATATGACGCAACTGATGTTAAATAATATCTATTTTGTAATAAATTGCAGGCATGATCGGGGGAGGGCGACCCTGCCCCCACCCGGGACCGTGAAGTTCAGAACTCTTCCGCGATGCCGTAGCCGTACGACCGTAGCGCCAGGCTCCCCGCCTTCTCCGGGTATGCGGCAAGCACGAGCCCCCGCAGTTCCAGGAACTCTTCGGCGGAGACGATGGAGACGGTCTGGAGCAGTTCGTCCTCGCCGGGCTCCATCGACCAGGAGTGCAGGTAGTAGACATCGGGCACCCCGTCCTCTTCGTGCAGGTAGAGGTCCTTTCCGCGCACATATGCCCCGCCGGGCTCGCCCCGCGGTGCGTAATAGATGCAGGCGTCACGGTCGGTGTCCAGCACGATCTCGCCTTCGTTATAGGTGATGCTTTTCTTCATGGTCAACCACCGCCGCCCCGCCACCGGCAGGGCGGTTCGGCGAGCGGCGGAGATGGACCCCGGAAGCCCGGTGAGGTGGCCATGGCCGTTTTGTGGCCCGGGCCGGGGCACCGGCGGCCCCGCCACCGCCCGCCAGGCAGATATACGGCGAGGAGTATTATATAATTTCCTATTATTAAGATTAAGTAACATAATACTAACAATTAGTAACATGAATTTCCCCGACAGCGCCACCGGCCCGATTTTTCGCCGCCCGACCGACCCCGGCTCCTCCGTCATGCCGGGCAGTGCCCCGGGAACCAGCCGATACGAGAAAAACCGGATTTGTTGAACCCCGTCCCGCCTGCTCCCGGAGAATAGCAATTCCCGGGCACGACGGTTCACCGGGCTGCGCATCTGACGGTGCTCCTGCTTCGGACGTTCCGTCCATCGCAACTCGAAAACACTTCGTATTTTCTCATGCTCCTGCTCGAAGCCCGGTAGTGCCCTACGAAACAACTGGTCATCTGAGATCCCATCCTGGTGTTCCCGCTTGCATGCAATCCGGGGCACGGCTTTCCCTTGGGTATCGCCATGACTGCCCCCGCCCCTTGAGGGGCGGGGGAGGAGCGCGAAGC
>ENA-UOOI01001411-UOOI01001411.1-fermentation-metagenome-genome-assembly--contig:-NODE-1411-length-25218-cov-3.785439_pt1 | contig 25218 bp, 19 predicted proteins | sample MGYA00245779_ERZ724027 | MGnify/ENA primary metagenome ERZ724027 (study PRJEB28704, sample SAMN03018318) | fermentation metagenome | biome: anthropogenic terrestrial biome; feature: soil; material...
AGTCATGCTTTTTCATGCAAGCATGAAACGCAGGACTTTTTGACCCTTGTATCATCACATCCGTCTGAGATGGAACCCGCCATCTGCATTTAAGACCTGTCCGGTGGTAAAATCAAGTTTCCCGCTCGCCGCTGCAAGTACACATCCGGCTACATCTTCAGGGGTGCCGAATCGTTTGATCGGAGTAATCCCGTGATCTATCAATTTTACATAATTATCGTGTACGCCCGCTGTCATATCTGTATCGATGATACCCGGACGGACTTCAAATACCGGAATCCCATATTCTGCAAGGCGGTCGGCAAACAGCTTTGTGATCATAGAAATACCTGCCTTGGAAATGCAGTATTCCCCTCTGTTAGTAGAAGAAGTGTAAGCTGACATAGAAGAGATATTGACCATTCTGGGATGATAGTTCTCTTCCGTATCAAGCTTACTAACCATTTCGTTTGCGATCAGCTGGCACATAAAAAAGGTACCCTTTGTATTCGTATCCACGACAAAGTCATAATTTTCCTCAGTGGTCTCGAGAATGTCCATCCTCTTCTTCGGAGAGACACCTGCGTCATTGACCATCAGATCGATTCTCCCGCATTTTGCAAGTGCTTCTTTTAATAAATGCTTCCGTTCGTCATCCTTTGTGATATCGCACGGAATGTAACAGCAGGAATCCCGGTATTCACTTACCTCTTCTTTTGTCTGCTCCCAGTCTTTTGATCTCGCAGACATCACGACATAGCAGCCTTCCTGAAGAAGTGCTTTGGCGATTCCAAGCCCGATGCCTCTTCTTGCTCCGGTGACCAAAGCAGTTTTTTTATTATTTTCCATTTTCTTTCAATCCCTTCTGATACTCTTTATAATATGCTAAGAATTCATCCGGTTTTCTGACTACACATCCGCATGGATATCCGGCACGAATGAGATCTCCGCATTTTCCACAGGTAATGCAGGTATGTCTGCGATCCAGGCCGCCTGTTTCACGGATTTCATTCGGAAAAGCGGTATTTGCAAAGGAAAGTCTTCCAAAGTCAATAAAATCACAATATCCCTCCTCGACAGCTCCGGCCGCGAGATTCGGACTGAACTGTCTCAGATAGGTGGGAGCGGATGCCATCACACAGAGATCCGGAAAATGATCTTTGATTTCTTTTACACCCCGGTACATACGGGCTACCCCCTCGAAAGGATGTTCCGGAGCCTCGTATTTACCCATATCAAAGGGTCTCGTGACATGTGAATTCTGATAGGGATTACCCATCGTAATATTGATCATCTTAAGTCCCAGATCCTCCGTGAGTATTTTAACCAGACGGACAGCTTCTGAATAATCTTCTCCGAGACCTCCATCCGGATCCATGCCCCAGCCGTACGGATACTCAAAACCATCATATATTCCAAGGCGCATCATCACTTTGAAATGATCATCTTCATAGGGAAGTGCCTGCCTGATTGAATCAATAAGAAGACGGAACCTGTTTTCGAAAGAGCCGCCATATCTTCCTTCTCTTGTATAGGCAGATGCCAGCTCTGCAAACAGATATCCATGGCAGGATTTGATGTCAATACCGTCAAAGCCGACTTCCTTACATAACTTTGTCGCTTCACCGAACTTGAGTACCAGATCATCCAGATATTCGTCAGTTACAATTCTGGAATCATCCAGAGGTTTATCTGCCTCGTATATTGGATGATGATAAGCAATCAGAGGTTCCGGAAAACCATTTGGATTGGCATACCTTCCACTGTGATTTGCCTGCATAATTAGATATGGTTCATATCCGTTAGCTTCCCTTCCGGCTTCTCTCACCCTCCGGTTCATTTCTTTAAATGCTTCTTTCGTCTTATCACACAGCATCAACTGATGTTTCCCGGATCTTCCTTCGGGTACAACTGCAGTCGCTTCGTACCAGATGATCGAAGCACCGCCCTTTGCATATTCAATATATCGGTTAATCGTATGCTCTGTTGGAAAACCCTCTTCATCAGAATCATTTCCCTCCATGGGAGCGATTGCAAGACGGTTTGAGAACTTTCTGCCATATAGCTCATATGGTTCAAATAACGTCTTTGTATTCTCTGACAGCGGCAGCGTCACCTGTAGCTCATCCGCTTTTTGCTTTACCTCTTCTAATGATTTATAATGAAACTTTTCGTGCTTCAAAATATTCCTCCTTATTTTCCGATGATCTTATCCTCGTGATACGCTTTATAAATCTCTTCAAACCAGAGATCTTCTTTGGGGATCAAATGTCTCTTCCTATTATTGACAGTAACGATGCCATTTATAAGCTGGCAGACCTGAATGATATCTTTACGCCTGCCTTCATCCAGATCTACCTTCAGACCCAGATCCTTAACAGAGGAATCCGTCATATGATCATTTCGAATCATATAAGAACCCCTGCTCTCGCCTCCTTCCTTTTCGTACGTAAGCATTGCCTGAAGATAGACATACTGAGTGATCAGAATATCCCGGTTGATCCAGGCATCCGTGATATCTTGTGGTGACACGGCATAGGTTTCTTCCGTGAAATGCTCCAGGTGAGACTGACATATTGGCAGATATTCCTTCACCATTCCGCCATCCCGAATAAACGAGGCACAGACGTCCATTTTCTTTTGAAAATCCTCACGCATCCTAAGCGGGTTCCGCTTCTGTTCATTCTTTTGCATCAGTTCCCGACTCATGCTTATGAGCATACTCAGATCTTTCTTTGTCTGGTGTTGAAAATCTCTCGCATCTTTTGGCTCTCTATTATATCTTGACGCGATATACTGCGCCGCCCGAAGAGATCCCACCTGCGTCGCGTTGAGCGCACTGCCACCCGGTCTGTACACACCAAAGTTCCCGCAGACTTCTCCCACAGGGAAGAAATGTCCGAGATTTGACTCCCACCAGCGATTAACAGCAAGCCCACCATTATTATGCTGAGCGCATACAGAGATGCGCAGTCTGTCTTTCTCCAGATCAATCTGATGAGCCCTGTACAATTCGTAAGCAGGCAGATTCATCTTCTTCAACCGCTCAACCGGCGTTCCAAACAGGATTTCTGATTTCTCCAGATAATCATATGCCTCCGGCCCCAGCAGTGAAAAATCAAATGATCCATCCTTTGCGGATGCCGCCAGGGGATTCTCGGTGAAATCCAGAAATACCTTTCTTCCATGTATCACATTCTCCTGGTAGACGGCAAAATCAATCAGAGAAGATCCTCCTTTTCCGACCTTGCGGGGATCAAACGGCCACTGATATCCTTTGAAAAAGACTGCAGTGAGCATGTCCCCGGGTGAATCAAAGTAATCCATCAAAAATTCACGTTCATCCGAACCGTCTTCATTTGCGGAAATGTATCTCGGAATTACCTGCTGATAGCTGCCGGATAAATTCCATCTGAAATCAACAGAGGCGATTCCATACTGCCATTCAGTGACGTTGTTCAACTTTGCCCCTGCCTGAATCGCTGCCCCATGAGCGCAGGTCTGACTCTTCGGGTACACACTGTTATAATAGATTCCACTTGGTCCTCCTGTCGCATATACCAGATTGGTACATTGAATCCGGGCAAATGTAAGCTCCCCGGCATTCTTAACAATTCCAATCACACCGCAGACTACTGTTCTGCCATCTTCATCCTGTTTGTCGTCATCCTCTTTTGTGAGCAGCCGGATAATCCGTATCTGATCCAGAATCGCGATTTCCTTGGAATTCACCGATGTCTCCAGATGCTCTGTCATGTATCGGGAGGTAAGCGGTCCGCAGGAGGTTCCCCGCTGCATCTTATCATGATCAGTTTTATACCCCACATACTGTCCATATATATCCTGGGGAAAGGGCACTCCCTTTTGGATCAATTTATAAAAGCAGCGGGTGGAAAGTGCGGCTTCGACAAGTGCCGTATCCCCATCCACGGACTGTCCGTCATATAAAGCCTGCGCCATATCATATATAGAATCCTGTGTGCTTCCCGCAAGGGAAAGTTTATAATAAGTCTGTTTATCCGATCCTGTGTTTCTGGATGTTCCCATGTTAATGCCTTCCGTGACCATCAAAACATCCTGTACTCCTTCATCATAAAGGCTGTCTGCTGCGTTAAATGCGGCACATCCGCTTCCGACTACAAGTGTGTTACACCTGTATTCTTGCACCAAAACACCATCTGTCGTATGTGTTTCAATGAGATTATCACTTTCATTCATCATGGAGCCTCCTTGTGCAAACGTTTTCATACAATGTGAGAAACAACCCGATTAGGGTGAAATTCTCATGTTTTAGGGTGCTGAACATCCAGTGGATGTTCGCTTAGCACGGACCGAAGCGGAGCAAAGACTTGTGAGAGCTCGAAGAGCGTAACAATCCGTGTATCATATTATGTTACAAAGGTTGAAAAGTTATGCGTTTCTATCCACACTGTCTTTGACGCCTCGAACCGAGTTTCGTTCTACAAGCTCTGTCGGATATATAGTAATAGGTGTGGAATTCCTGTCTTTGGATTCAATCAAATCAATTAAGTGATTCACTGCATCTCTAGCCATCTCTTCCAGTGGCTGTTCAATGGTTGTCAACCCATAATTTTCTGACATATGCACGTTATCAAACCCCACGACAGAGATATCATCTGGCACCTGATATCCTTTCCTGTTGAGCGCTATGATGGCATCAAAAGCGAGAGGATCACTTTCCGCGAAGATTGCTTTCGGAGTATAGCCATCTTTAATTTTACGGCTTACAACATTCTGCGCACGTTCTAATCCCTCTTCGATGCAGTTCCATACGAGTTCTCTTCGATATGGAATATGTGCTTCTGCAAGTGCTTTTTTATAACCATCCAAACGAAACTGATAAAGAGCAAGTTCACTTCTTCCTGTCAGTGTGACAATCTCCTTATATCCATGTTCAATCAGATATTTTGTCGCCATATAACCACCCTGCACAGCATTTGAAATGAAGGTATCCTCCGTATCTTCTGTCTCTCTCATCAGACATACAACCGGAATCTGCATTGTCTTAAGTTTCTGTATGGATTTTGACAGATGGCCAGTTAAACCCGTGGAAAACAAGAATCCATCCACCTGAGGAATCAGTTTATTAACATAATCCTCTTCCCTTTTTAAGTCTTCCCGTGTATGAGAGATCAGACAATAATATCCTCTTTTCCTGGCTTCCTCCTCAGCTTCCATGGCCAGGGTGGGATAAATCGGGTTTTCCAGATTGGGAATCATAAAAGCAATTGTCTTGCTTTTTCCCTCTTTCAGGGCTTTTGCCATCACATTTGGCCGATACCCCAATTTCAGGATTGCCTGGTTAATCTTTTCTCTTGTCTCCTGATCCACCGGAGCCGAGTTATTCAGCACTCTGGATACAGTACTCACAGATACCCCTACATAGGAGGCGATATCTTTCATTGTAGCCATCACATTTACCTCACTGCAAACGTTTTCATAAGAATATCATACATACTGGCAGCGAATATGTCAAGCGAAATAAGTTAAAAAACACGAATTCGTTTTTACTGCCCAATTAAAACTTTCTTACCGCAGAAGGCAAAACCGTATTTCTTTATGTGATCCGTCGGGATTCCCTTTTCAATCAGTGAAGATACATAACCTTTTTCCTTAATCTGCCCAATCGCCTCTTCGACGGTTTCCTCCAATGTCTTCTCCCTGGAAGGATCCTGCACTTTAAATTCCAGTATAAATGCATCATCGTTTTGATTACTCGGTTCTAGCATCACATCATATCGGCCAAACCCACTTTCTCTGTTAGATGTAACTGTATATCTGCCACGCAAATCAACAAGCAGTCCCAGCACAAAACCATGATAAAATCGTTCAGGCTCACTCTCTCCGGAAGGTTTGGTCCCACTGTCAAAGAAACTTAATGTCGTGAGTGCAACACGATTCATATATGCATTCATAGCATCAAGATCATCTCTGATCAGTGCTTTAATAAAATCATTATAACCACTGTCATAATCTGCGAACCACCCACGAATAATATTGTCAAACATAATACGCACTTCTTTGTTCGTCAGTGCAACCTGATAATACATCTGTCCAGTCTGCTCATCTAATTCTGTTTTCATCACCTTAAGGTACCCACTGGTGAGAAGCAGGCTCCAGATGGAACTTTCTTTCACCGACAACTGATCAAATACAATTTGTTCGTCCATAGATACTTTCAGACTTTTATTATTTAACAGATCTTCAAATTTTCTTTTAACATTATTACTGCCTTCCCGCACCAGTTTTCCTGCCAGACTATTAGAACTGGTATTCGCCCAATACGGGGCAAATTTTCTTTGCTTCAGATAATTTATGATTGACCATGGATTATAGATATCTCTGCAATCGCCAAAAGTGAATCCATCATACCAGTCTTTTACCTGATTTTTTTTATCTGTCAGTCCATACTCATCCAGTGCTTTGAAAACTTCTTTTTCTGTAAAACCGAAAAAATCTGCGTATTCTCCGGACGTTGTTGTTATTACATTGAGGTTATTTAAATCCGAAAAGATAGACTCTTTACTTACCCTTGTGATTCCAGTCATAATTGCCTTCTCCAGATAAGGATTTCCCTTAAATGTTGCATTAAAAAGATTTCTGATAAACGCAGACAACTCATCCCAGTAACCATCCATAAAAGCCTCCTGCATGGGTGTATCATATTCATCCAGTAGAATAATAACTTTCTTCCCATAATATCTGTAAAGATATCCGGACAACTGTTGTAAAGATGCAGCAGCTTCAGAGTCACTCATATCAGATAATACATTCTTGAATTTTTCTTTTTCAAATTCAGTTAAGACATCGCTCTCAAGAAGGAAAGAATACCTCACAAACAAAAATTGAATGATGGTGCAGATTCTGCTTTTTGTTTCAGTGATAGAATTTTCTTTAACATCAGAAAAGCTAAGCGAGATAACGGGATAAGTTCCCTGTAAGCTTTGATATTTCTTTTCTTTCCAAATCTCCATTCCTTTAAATAAATCACTGCCGGAATGGTCGATTGAAAAAAAATAATCCAGCATGCTCATCGTCAATGTCTTACCAAATCTCCTAGGCCTGGTAATCAAAGTCACGTCATCCCCTGATTCCCACCATTCTTTAATGAAGGTAGTTTTATCCACATAAAAAGCATTCCGCTCAATCACTTTTTCAAAATCCTGTAAACCAATAGCAACTGTCTTCTGCATCATATCACCATCCTTCTTTATTTTGTTGTAAAAATGCGCCTCTTAAAGATATAGTAAACTGGAAGATGCAAGAATGCAACACATATATGACAACACTTCCAAATAACAGAGAATATTCATGGGATACTGGAATTTTAAATAGTCCAGAAGAAACAGGGCAAAAATAGATGTGAAGAAATAAATATCTGCAGAAAAAAACCTTATAGGCCAAGAACAGTATTCATAAATGCTGTTCTTAACTTATAAGGTTGTTTTTATTTAGAGAGCAGTCCTTCTTTTTGCAGAAATTCTTTTGCTACGTCCGCAGGCTTTCTCTGCTGTTCATCTACCTGATAATTGAGCCCGGCCATCACATCATCAGTAAGATGATCTCCCAGCTCTGCCAGTACCGGTTCAATTTCCGGATATTCCTTTAGTGTCTCCGGACGTACCACCGGGATGGCGTAGTAAGGTGGAAAGTAATTCTGATCATCCTTCAGCAGCTTTAGATTAAACTTCTTGATCAGTCCATCTGTTGCAGCTGCGTCAATAACATCCACTTCATTGTTTTCAAGAGCTGTATAGCGAGGTGCACCGTCAAATGACTTGACATCGCCGAACTGAAATCCGTATTTCTTCTGCAGACCTTCGAGACCGTCGTCTCTGTTCACAAATTCATAACTCATTCCGGTTTTCAGCTGAGGCGCTATATTTTTCAGATCACTGATTGTTTCAAGTCCGTATTTATCTGCTGTTTCCTGAGACACTGCCAGAACATAAGTATTATTAAACTGCATCTGCTTAAGCACGTTAAGATCGTACTGATCTTTTAACTCGGTTTTTACAGTCTTATATACTTTGTCCATATCACTGATTGCAGGTTTCTTTAAAACAGCGCCATACGCTGTGCCGGTATATTCTATATACATATCGATATCACCACCCTGCAAAGCCTCGAAACAGATCTGAGTGCCGCCAAGATCAACTTTTCTGTCTACTTTAATATCTGTTTTATCTTCAATCATATCCGCAATCAGGTTTACGGCGACTCCCTGCTCCGTAAAGTCTTTGCCGCCAACTCTGATCGTCTTTGAATGATCAGATCTATTTCCTATTGCAGTACCCGCCAAAGCTGCTACAATCACCGCAACAATAACTCCTAAAGTTATTTTCTGTTTTTTTCGCTGTTTCTTTTTGTCTTCCGTGTTTCCTTTTTGAAGACTAATCGGAGTTACAAGTTTTTCAATTGTTCCAAAAAGGAAATCGACGAACAAAGCCAGCAGACATGCGGGAATAGCACCGCCAAGTATCTGATTATTATTTACTGTTCGAATACCGGAAAATACCAGAAATCCCAAGCCGTCAGCTCCGATAAAGGAAGCCATGGTCATCAGTCCTACAGCTGTTACAGAAGCCACACGCACACCAGTCATAATGATTGGAAGTGCCAGAGGAATCTGTACCTTGGTCAACACCTGCAACCGGGTCAGACCGATTCCTTTTGCCGCTTCAAGTGTATCCGGATTGATACTTTCAATTCCCGTAAACGTATTCTTAATAATAGGAAGCAGTGAATAGAGCACAACTGCGACAACCGCAGGAACGGAGCCGATTCCCAAAAGCGGGATCATAAAACCCAGAAGAGCCATACTCGGAATCGCCTGTATAACATTGGCTATTGCAAGTACCGGTTTGCTGATCTTCTTGGCATATGCGATGAGAATTCCCACAGGAACACCAATAAGAATTGCCAGACCTACAGAAATACCTGTCAGCTTGATATGCGCAAGCAGCAGACTTAAGATTTGGGGATAATTTTCCTGAACATACTGGATAAAACTCATTCCTCATCCTCCTCTTCTTCATCATCATCTATATATTGCTGACTGAGCGTCGTTACGAGACTGCTCTTTGTGATAAGTCCCACCAGATGATTCTCATCGTCAACAACAGGGACAGGGGTATATTTATCCGTAACAACCTTAAGTGCATCTGTCATGCTCTGTTCGGGACCAAGAGTTCTGACCTTTGTCTTCATAAACTGTTCTGCCGGTAAATTCTTATCTTCGGCTCTTCTTAAGCGGCGTGCACGAAGAATTCCCCGAAATACGTGAGTATCCGGATCCACAACCAAAAGAGTATCTACTTTATTCTGTCTCATTCTATCGATGCACCGCAGGGCTGAAATATTCTTTGAAACCGTAATCGGTCTTTCAATCATGATATCTGAAACCTTTATATATTCCGGCGAAGACCAGATTCTCTTCTTACCGACAAAGCTCGATACAAAGTCATTTGCCGGATTTTTCATAATATTCTCCGGTGTATCGTACTGCAGGATATGTCCGCCATTCATGATACAGATTTTATCGGCAATCTTTACTGCCTCATCCATATCGTGAGTGACAAAAACAATTGTCTTTTTAATCTTTGACTGAATCTCCAGCAGCTCATCCTGCAAATCAGAACGCGTAATCGGATCCAATGCAGAAAAAGGCTCGTCCATCAGTATAACATCTGGATCCGTGGCAAATGCACGGGCAACACCTATTCTCTGCTGCTGTCCGCCACTTAATTCCGTCGGATAGCGATCCAGATACTCGGCACTGTCAAGTCCCACCATTTTCATCAGCCGTATTGTATTCTTTTCAAGCTCTTCCGGTTTCACTTTCTGAAGCTTTGGAATCAGCTCAATATTCTGCCTAACCGTCATGTGTGGGAACAATCCGGTCTGTTGTATTACATATCCAATATTCCTTCTCAGTTCAACCTCGTCTATCTCCTGAATATTCTTTCCGTCTATACGGATCGTTCCTGAAGTCGGCTTAACAAGGCGGTTAACCATCTTTAAAAGAGTTGTCTTTCCACAACCACTTTCACCAATAATGGCAACAAGATTTCCATCATCTACATTAAAACTGATATCAGAAAGAATACGCTGCGTTCTATATTTCTTTGTGATATCTTCAAATTGAATCATAAAACATCTCCATTCTCATATTTGTTTAGGCCGCATTTTTTCTGGACCTATGTATCATATACTAGTATATATGCAATTTATCCTATTGTCAAATTTGTGTGTACATTTCAAACATCTTACAAAGTTTAAATGTTCCCGGACTTATTATTGTTAATTTTTAGAAAAACTATTCATACACCGGGACATATTATTAGCAAATAATTCATTTTAAAAAAAGCTCCATAAGCACGATCTCAATTGCTCATGAAGCCTTTTCTATGTTTTATTTTCTTGGATCCCTTTTTTATTCAGTGTAATTCCGTCGGATGTTCCATACATCGTCAGTACTTTTTCAAACCAGGATTTGATGATTATACAATAGCACTTCCTCCATCGACAATAACAAACTGTCCCTGAACATAACTGGAAGCATCACTTGAGAAATAGAGAATTGTACCGTTCAATTCTCCTCGTTTTCCGGGACGTCCCGCCGGATTCGTATAGTTATAAGATTTCAGAAATTCATCGGACTTAAACAGCGTACCACTTGTCATCTCGCTCTCGAAAAGACCGGGTCCCACAGCGTTTACTGTAATTCCATATCTCGCATAAGATGCCGCCATGCCTTTTGTTAAGCCCAGAACAGCAGATTTGGACGCGTTGTAAGAATGTCTGATAAACATATCACCTTTGTCAGCTATCACCGCATTGATAGATGCAACATTGACAATTTTTCCATAATTCTGCTCTTTCATGTGAGGAATAACATATTTGCATACCAGGAATATTCCTTTGACATTTGTATTAAAAGACTTATCCCAGTCTTCTACGGTCAATGTATCTACACCACCTCCAACTGCTACTCCGGCATCATTCAGCAGGATATCAATACGACCGAAAGCATCCAAAACCTGCTCGATTGCCGCTTTGACCTTGTTCTCATCTGAAACATCACAGCCGACAGCAATTGCTTTTCTTCCTGTCTTCTCAATCTCAGTTTTAACTTTCTCAAGCTTTTCTACTCTTCTGGCAAGCAAAGCTACATCTGCTCCTGCCTTGGCGTATGCCAGTGCCGCATCAGCGCCAAGGCCCGAGCTTGCCCCTGTAACCACTGCTACTTTACCCGTCAAATCAAATAAACTCATCATTTTCTTCTTTATCCTCCATAGATTGATGTTAATTTACCATTTTAAACCAAAAAAGATAAAATGTCCATAGAAGCCCCTTATTTCATTTTTTAAATGCCGGCAGAGCCCTCCTCTTCTCTCTTCCCGTCTCTCATTTCTTTTCTGTTTTTATATCCGCTGATGATCCCAAAGAACACCATCCCTAATCCAATGATCGTAAACAGAATTGTAAAGACGATCATCAGCAGCTGTTCGTTTCCATTTGTGGAGGATATTGCCTTGAACATATGATACGAGAGTGACAGCAGATATACGCCGGCCATTGCATAGATTGCAACTCTTGCATTATTTTTCCATCCGTCTTTTTCTTCCGGATTTTTCTGTTCCATAATCAACGTTCCTCCAATTCTACTTTCTCACCAGATATTTTCTCATATCAACAGAGCATGCAATCAGAATGATCAGACCTTTAATCACATACTGCAGGTTCTGGTTGATCGAGAGGAAGTTTAACGCGACAAAGATGATTCTCAGAATAAACACGCCCATCACGACGCCGCTGATCTTTCCGGTACCTCCTACGAACGACACACCGCCGATCACGCACGCGGCGATTGCATCTGCCTCATAGTTCAGTCCGGTGCTCGCCTGATTGGAGCCAATACGGGCCGATTCGATAAATCCTGTGATCCCATACATGCAGCCTGCCAGAGTATGTACCTGAATCGTAGTTCTCATAACATTGACACCGGATACGTTTGCCGCCTCAGGGTTTGATCCTACAGCAAACATATTTTTTCCAAATGTAGTCTTATTCCAGACAAACCACATAAAAGCGATGACGACGCAGGCGTACCAGACATAATTGGGAACAGGTACACCGCCAATCTTCAAAATGCTTCCCGTCACAAAGTTCTTAAAGGATTTGTCAAGACCGGAAAGCGGTTGTCCGTTGTTACCATTTAACATGATGTACATCAGCAGGATACCATAGACAATCAGCTGGGTGGCCAAAGTTACGATAAATGGATGCAGGTGAAACTTGGCGACGAAGAAGCCGTTTACCCATCCGACAATCCCACCCACGATGAGCACAATCAGGATAACCAGCGGAATCGGAAGAACCGGAAGGTCCGGGAATATCTTAGTTGCATATGATGTCGACTGTAGGAGTGACGCTGAGATACATGCCGTCAGCCCGACTACACGACCGGCAGAAAGATCTGTCCCGGTAAGAACGATCGTGCCGGCAATTCCACAGGCAATCGGTATATTCGCCGCGGAAAGTGAAATGATGTTGATAATCGAAGATGTGCTCAAAAACCTTTGGTTTTTCGTATAGGTGTAAATGACGGCGATGATGATCATAATGTAAATAGCATTGTTGATCAGCCCTTCTTTCCACGCCTGCACTTTTTCTCTTCCATCCAAAGCGCGGTAATCCTGATACCGCGTTTTTATATTTGAAATTGCTTTCATCCGTAAAGCCTCCTATTTTTGTTTCTTTATAATACACGGATTGCTCCGTACTTTGTACTCACGCAATCCTACAAACATTCAAAGTCCGCCCTTTCGGGCTTCATGCTTGCATGAAAAGCCATAACTTTTCGACCCTTGTATCATACATATTTTGCAGCATAAGTCATAATCTTTTCCTGCGTGGCATCTTCGGCGGAAACCTCTCCTGCGAGTCTTCCCCCCGACATGACAAGAATTCTGTCGCAGATGCCTATGAGTTCAGGCATTTCCGAGGATACTACGATAACAACCTTCCCCTTGTTTGCCAGATCGATAATCAGCTGATAAATCTCATACTTTGCCCCGACATCGATCCCTCTTGTCGGCTCATCCAGTAACAGCACCTCCGGGTCTGTGAGCATCCATCTTCCGAGAATCACCTTCTGCTGATTTCCTCCCGACAGTGCCCGAATCTTGGTCTCCTGGCTGGGAGTCTTGATATGCAGTGCCTCGATATACCTCTGCGTATCATCCCTCATAGAATGTTCACTCAGGTAAAATCCATACTTTTTATGCCTTTTAAGGCTTGAAATAACACTGTTTTCTCTGATGTTTAGGATGTTAAAGACACCCGTCGCACGCCGCTCCTCAGTGAGAAGAGCAAATCCATTTCTGATGGAATCCTCGGAGTTTTTATTCTTAACTGTTTTATTGTTCAGCCGAATCGTCCCGGACTTTCTCGTCGAAATTCCAAATATGGTCTCCAAGAGCTCGGTCCGTCCACTTCCGTCCAGCCCCGCAATTCCCAGAATCTCACCCCTTCTCGCCTGAAATGTCACATCGTGAAGTAATGAGTACATCCCCGACAGATGGTCCACCTCCAGAGCCAGATCCTCCGGATGATTCGTCTTGGGTGGAAATTGTTTCGTGAGCGGACGTCCGACCATCAAACGTATAATCTCGTCCATCTCAAGGCGGTTCGCATCTTCCGTTGCGATCCATGTCCCGTCACGCATAATCGTGATCTCATCGGAAATTTTCTTAATCTCTGCCATTTTATGAGAAATGTAAATGATTCCGCATCCTCTTTGTTTCAACATCCTTATGATCTCGAACAAATGCTCCACTTCCTCCTCGGTGAGGGAAGAAGTCGGCTCATCAAAAACGATCACCTTCGCATTTACCGACACAGCCTTTGCAATCTCCACCATCTGCCGCTGTGATACCGGCATCGTGCCCATGATCCTCCTTGGATCTACATTTATCTTTAACTCTTTGAAGATTCTCTTCGTGTCATTGTAAATCTTTCTTTCATTTACCATGACTTTTCCAATCTTTGGATATCGTCCAAGCCACAGATTGTCCATGACACTCCGTTTCAGAGCCTGGTTCAATTCCTGGTGAACCATGGCCACCCCGTTCTCGAGAGCTTCTTTTGAATTCTTAAAATTGATTTCTTTCCCTTCCAGTTCAATCTTTCCGCTGTCCTTTTCGTAAATTCCGAAGAGACACTTCATCAGCGTAGATTTTCCGGCACCATTTTCACCCATCAGAGCATGTACGGTACCCGGTCTCACTGTCAAAGACACATGATCCAGTGCTTTTACACCCGGGAATTCTTTACAGATATCTGTCATCTGCAATAAAACATTCTGTTCCATATCTGCCTCCTGTCTTCCGTCATCCAGTCACCTTAACCAGGGAAAGCGACGGCCAACCGACTGACCGCCGCCTTTCCCTTACCTATGATTTTGGACATTAATCTTCCCCGGTGTATTCTCCGTATGGAATATAAATCTTATTGCTGACTTTGTCAGAAATAGTATAAGCGTCTGTTTCATCCATGATTTCTTTTCCATCCGCAGCATTTTGTGTCAGCTGTGCGATACAGTCAGCCATTCCATCTGCATCCTGCTTGATCGTTCCGGTCATCTTGCCGTCCCCGATCAGTTGTTTTGCCGAGTCTGTTGCATCCACGCCAAACACCGGAATCGATTTGCCGTCTTTATCCGTCCCCAGATTATAGCCTTTGTCATTTAACGCTGAGATCGCACCTTCTGCCATACCGTCATTATTACAGATGACAAGCTCAATCATGTTGTTATTTCCTTCATTATACTGTGAGAGATTTGTTGTCATATAGTTGTTTGACGCGGTTGCACTCCAGTTTCCATCCTGATCTACCTGGTATTTATCCGAATTCGATGAATCAAAATATTCTAAAGCAGGTTTTCCGGCTTCCTTCAGAACCTTATCTGCATCTTCCACCGCAAACTGTGTACGATAAATTGCCTCTGCATTGCCAAGCTGTCCCATGAACATCGCATAAGAAATCTTTCCGTCACCGTTTAAATCTACGGTGTCAAAATTCTCTGAGAGATATTTTCCGATCATCTCTCCCTGCATATGTCCGGCCTCCGGAGCATCTGTTCCTACAAATGCACACTGGTCGTAGCTTCCAAGAACTTCTCCTTCTGTCTTATCATCTTCCACCGCGCGGTTAAAGAATACAACCGGGATCCCCGCTGCTTGTGCTTTATCCACGATCTGTGAAGAAGCATCTACAGATCCGGAAGTAACGATATTCACCGCGAGCATGGTTGCTCCCGTCTGAATAGCAGTGTCGATCTGCTCATTCTGGGTCGTCTGATTGCTGTTCCCATCGTAATCCTGGTACTCAACTCCCATCTCATCCAGTCTTTTATCTAACAGAGTTCGCACGGAAGCAATATAGGTATCCGAATATGTATAGTAGAATACGGCTACATTGGCATCAGAATCTGATTTTTTATCACTTGTTTCCTTTCCGGAAGCACTCGTGGCATTTTTGCCGCTGCCTGATCCTCCGCTCTTATCATCCGAGTTTCCACAACCTGCAAACATCCCCAGGGACATTGTCGCTGTAAGCATAACAGCCAGTAATTTTTTCTTCATCATTCATCCTCCTTTTTACGTCGGCAGAGACTGCCGACCGCCTGTCAATTCGTATAAAAAGAGAATACCATGAAGTCGAAACAGAGTACATGCGTTATACTATTTACTTTTTGCGTTATTCTACGGTTCCGTTTTGCAGCTGTCTTTTGATCTACGATTTCAGACTGTCTTCTTTACCAAATGAGAACAGGGCCCGCTGACTTTTCTCATTATACATATTTTCTCTGGTCACCAGAATACTGGAGGTCTCGATTTCCTTATCTTTTACTTCCTGCCCATTGATTAACGAATAAGCACTTTCCACGCCCATATATCCAATCGCATAGGGATTCTGGACAATCAGCGCATCGACATCACCATTTTCGAGCATGCTCACAGACTTGACATTGCTGTCAAAAGCTATCACCTGTGTATCATCGCTGCGTTCCATGCTTTCGACTCCATACCCTACTCCCAGACTGGTCCATTCATTGAAGGTCACAATAACATTAATCTCAGGATAACTTTTCAACATCTGAATAGTTCCCTGTTTCGCATCTTGCACTGTCGATTTGACATTGATGGATGATACAATATCCGTCCGCTTATCCTTCTTCACTGTATCGCGGAATCCGCTCTCTCTCATCTGGCCATTCTCTGTATTTTTATCAAAATTTACGATTCCGATTTTCAGGTTTTTGACTTCATTCTCCAGTGCTTCTTCCCCCGCCATGCATCCGGCCTCATAGTTGTCTGTCCCGATATAGCATTTCACTTTGGAACTGTCAACAGGGCTGTCAACGACCACAATTTCGATTCCATTTCCGGCCGCGCGGTCCACTGCCTTTGCATTTGCCTCAAAATCAATTGCCGACAGGATAATCGCATCTGCATTATCTTTGATTGCCTGATTGATCATCCGGTTCTGCGTCTCATACTTTTCCTCACTGTCAGGTCCCTCACAAATCAGGTCCAGATTATATTCTGCACTTGCGGCATTTGCACCTGCATAGGCAGACTGCCAGAATGCGGAATCTGTGGATTTTGTGATAAACACAACTTTATGCTTATCTAGTGAGTTCCCATTCTCCTCTTTATTTCCCGGGAACCACATATTTCCGCCAAAAGTGACAGCGAAGATAGTGATAAGCAGTGCTGCTCCGGCTCCGATCGAAAGTATGATTTTTCTCTTACTTTTTCCCATAATCATTATCCTCCTCGACCTTTGGTATACGGATAGTGACGCAGGTTCCCTCGTCGAGTTCGCTCATAATAGAAAGACCATAAGCATCACCAAAGTAAATTTTTATCCGGTCATTTACATTTTTTATTCCAATTCCCACCCTGTCGCTCGACTCATGATGCAGGATTTCACTGCATTGTTCTTCGGTCATACCAATCCCATTATCCTCAATCTGAAAGACAATATCCTGCTGATCCATGAAGATACGGATCTGTATCTCACCTTCGTCGACCATCTGATTGACCCCGTGATAAATTGCATTTTCAATAATGGGCTGAAGGGTAATCTTGTTACAGAAATAGCTGAGACATTCCTCCTGTACGTCGAAAGAATAAGTGAATTGGTTTTTATAGCGGAAATTCTCGATTTTCAGGTAACTCTTAGCATGTTCAACTTCTTTCGCGACCGGAATCAGTTCGTGCCCTTTACTGATGCTGATTCGAAAAAGTCGTGCGAGAGCGTTTACCATCTCCTCCGCCTCTTCACTTCGCCCGTCCTCGCACATCCATGCAATCGCATCCAGAGTATTATAGAGGAAATGCGGATTGATCTGCGCCTGAAGTGCCTTCAGTTCTGTTTTGCGGAGACTGATTTCCTCTTTTCTCACCTGCTCCATTAATTTCTGTATGCGAACCACCAGATGTCCGAACGATTTTGACAAGGTTGTAATTTCTGTCGTTCCCTGTACCGGAGTAAAGACGAAGTTCTCGGTGTTTTTTTCAAATCCACGCATCGCATGCACAAGCCTTTTGACCGGTGCCGAAAAAAGCTCTGAAAACGCCAGCCCCAGAAGGAAAACTGCTACGAGGATTCCGCATAACATCACAAGGAGATTTTTCACTGCGTTTTTTACCTTCGCTGTAATCATCTCATCCACAAAGCAAACGCCTACGATCTTCCAGTCGCAGTTTTTCAGATTATGTACGGTGTAGATCGCATCGGATTCGATATGTGTTCCCTCTTTAAATTTTGTTCCCTTTTCTTTCTTAAGTCCGGAATATATTAACTGCTGCTGCGGATGATAGATCAGATTCCCATCGAGATCGGCAATATATACATATCCGTGCAGGCCGATTCCCACATTATCAATATAATTTGCGATATCAGAAAAGCGAATATCCATATTGACCGAAATCTCGTTTCCATCTGGGCCTGGGATCTTCTGACAGAGTGTAACAACCCACGGATAGTATTCCACAAACAGGGACTCCACATGAGGCTTTGAGATACTTAGATGTCCGTCCCCCGGGCTTTCGTCTGTATAGACCGCGTGATCAGCGCTTTTTTCTTTGAGCTCCTGTCCGGTATTCCAGCAGTCGATCAGATTTTTCTCACTGTCATAAGTAGTGACCGAAACGATATCCGAACGCATCTCAACCATATTCTGGATAAATGAAAGATCTTCCGGAGAACCCTTCTTCATATGCAGCACAATCTGTCCCATGACATTTTGCATTTCATTCGTATAGTTTTCTACTGTGTTCAGTACCTGTCCGCTGATCTGCGTACCACTTGTTACAGCACTCTGTTCCATAGAGTTCTTATAAATCTGTACGAAGATCATAGCAGCCGCAATGGATGTGATAATCACGATCGTCATAACCATGGCGATGAAGATTTCTGATATCGATACATTTCTCTTATTTTCCCTGTTTTTCATGCTGCCTCCTGAAGCTGTTCGGAGATAAGCCTGTCTTCTTCTTAAAGCAGTGACTGAAGTAATACTGATCCTTATAACCACATTTCCCCGCAATTTCCCCAATCTTAAGTGAAGTGCCACAGAGAAGTTGTTTTGCACTCTCAATTCTTTTGTCTGTAATCATTTCTACCAGAGTATTGCCCGTATTTTTCTTGATCAGACCACTCAGATAATTGGGAGAAAGCCCGAGTTCCTGACTGATTGAAAGCACAGAAAGATCCTGACTGTCATATTTCTCATGAATAATCTGCACCACAAGAGAACAGGTCACCTCGCTGCTCTTTTTTCTCTGTTCGGACAGAAGTTTTCTTGCTGACAGGCAAAGCTGCGTCATATATTCAAAATTTTTTGCTGTTCTCTCCATATCCTGCATTTTTCCAATCGGATATGTATCCTGGAGTTTTTGTATCCCTTCATCTCCGGCAATGGAATAAACAACTTTATAGACGGACGCTGAAATCTGTGAGATCAGGATAAAGCATGCCATCAGGGAATTCTTTCCCAGGCTCATCTCATGTCCCAGTTTATCCAGATAATTCAGCATCTCTTCTTTTGTACCGCCACGTAACAGTGATTCAATTTTTTCAGTTATAATATTAAAATCTTCCTGCTCCAGGCTTTCTTTCTGTTCCTCATCTGAGATGAAATATACACTGCTTTTTCCGGGTTTGGAATAGCTGAGCGCAGTCATGGCCTCCAGATAACCTTCCCGACAGCTGCCAAGTATCTTTATGCTCCGGCTCACACCAATCTGGCATCTTACCTGCATCATACGCTCCACACTTTCTACGATCTCTTCCACGATGATATGAAGGTATTTACTCTGGCTCTGCTGTGTGGCAGCAAGAACAGATACAACCCGCCCTTTCAGATAACAGCTCGCATAACGGATGTATTTCTTTAAGATTGTATCAACCGCATGGACACTGTTTCTGGTTGTCATATCCTGTCCTGACTCATCTTCCATACCGACTACCAACACAACATATTCCATATTCTCCGGTTTCGGAGGACGAAGAAGACCACAGGACAGAGCATGTTCCTCCAGCTCTTCTTCCGATGTCAGGCTCTGCTGAAAACTGTCGAGCAGAAGTGGCAGGAGGAATTCGGATTTTTTCATCTCATATTTGTTCTGGCTGTTTTTGCGAAACAGTGCAAACTTTTTGTCCATATCCGCTTTTATCTTTGCCAGTTCCTCTTCCATTTCGCCCGATGAAATGGGCTTTAACATATAGCTTACAATGTTGTACTGAATCGCCTGCTGAGCATATGAGAAATCATCGTAGCCACTTAAGAATGCAATCTGAACCGTGGGACGCACTTCCCGTATTTCCCGAGCAAGCTCAATTCCGGACAAAAAGGGCATACGGATATCCGTGAGCAGAAGATCCGGCTCCAGCTTTTCCACAAGTTCCAGCGCATCCGCACCGTTCTCAGCTTCTCCAATCACTTGAAAGCCGACCCTCTCCCAATTCACCCTCCTTACAATTCCTCTTCGGATCTCTTCCTCATCATCCGCTACGATCACGGTATAAATATCATCTGACACGATTATTTCCCCCATATGATTTTTTCCTCATACTACTATCTGACAGAAGGTACGCTGTAAATGCGTACCTCCTTATTATCATTGAATCAACAGTCCTGCATTAAATGGAGTTTTGTTGAGACTGCTCACAATATCTGACAGAGTTTTAAGTTCCTTACTGGCTTCCTGTCCTTCTCCAATCGTTCTGAGAACGGGCTGCAGACAGCCCGCCAGATTTACATATGATATTTTACATGGAATCAGCGTAGAGATCTGCTTCGCAGTTCCATAACAGTTTTGTATGTATCTTCCGAGACTTTCACCTGTAAGGCGATTAACATTTCCCAGAATAAAACACCCTCGGATAGAGATAAACGGCAGTCTTCGAGCTTCTTTGGACAGTTCCGGGAGATCTTTCATCCGAAAACCTTTTAGTTTTTCATCATCATAATCATCTGCAACTACAGATAAACCGACAGATTCCAGATGCCCGTGTGCCAGATAGTCAGAAGCAACTTCATTGATCAATTTCAGCTCATCCATTCCTGAAGCAATAAATCTGCATTTTCCAATTGCACCTTTTATCGTTGACAGACTTGAAGAAGACGTGCAGTAAATATCATTCTTATCCATACCTGCCTGAAAAACCGCATTTATTCTGGTTTCTGATGATGATTCCATTGCCCATCCCTGTTTTATTATGTGCCCGATAATAGAAGCGTCAAGTTCATCTGTATCACCTTTATACAGATACTGAAAGCCAGGAAGCAGCTCCATCGCAGATTCAATGTTTATCATCGTGTCGTTCATATTATTTTATCCTCACGTTTTTGAATTTATTTTTATTCCATTATAACATCTTTCATTGAACGTGTCCTGAAAAAGGTCAAAAATATAGGCTCCAATTCTACTCGGAGCCTATCACCACTTTGTGCTATTTTCTGGCTTCAAACGCTCTCTCATACTGCTCCGGAAACGGATATTGCACATCTAAGTTTCTTGCCGTATGCAGTACCCAGTAGGGATCACGCAGCAGTTCCCGGCCGAGCGCAACGAAATCCGCACGATCTTCACCCAGTATCTCCTCTGCCTGATGTGCTTCCACAATCAAGCCGACAGTAATTGTCGGAAGTCCTGTCGCTTCTTTCAGTTTTTCCGCGATCTTCACCTGATAACCCGGATAGATCGCAGTTGGCGGCGTCGAAACAACTCCTCCGGTACTCACATCCAAAATATCAATATAAGGTTTCACAAGATTAACAATCTTTGCCATTTCATCTGCATGCATCCCGTCTTTTTCATAGTCTTCCGCAGAGACACGCAGTAGAACCGGTTTCTCTTTGGGCCATACCTCATGGACAGCTTTCAGCACTTCGATCAGGATGCGGCTTCTGTTCTCTGTCGAACCGCCATACTCATCGCTGCGATGATTGATCAGAGGCGATAAGAATTCACTAATCAGATATCCATGAGCCCCGTGAATTTCAAGTGCATCAAAACCGATGTCTGCTGCCCGTTTTGCTGCAGATCGGAAAGCGTCAATAACATCTTTGATATCGCCTTTTGTCATCTCTTTCGGCATCGGAGACCCGTCTTCAAACGGAATGGCACTCGGTGCAAGGATCGTCTTCTCCTGTGCTTCGCATTTGCGCCCGGCATGATTGAGTTGAATTGCCATCTTTGTCCCATATTCCCGGCAGGCATGGACAATCGGTGTGATAGCCTCTGCCTGTTCGTCATTCCACAATCCAAGACAGTGATCTGAGATTCGGCCGCAGGACTGAACACCGGTTGCCTCCATGATAATCAATCCAGCCTGTCCCACTGCTCGTGACGTGTAATGAGTAAAATGAAAATCATTTGCGATTCCATGGGTGTCCGCACTGTACATACACATGGGCGGCATAACGACCCGGTTTCGTATTGTCATATTCTTGACTGTAAATGGTTGAAATAAATACATAAAATAATCTCCTTTCTCCTTCTATGTTCATGAAATATGAATTGTCAGACACTACATGTTCTCACAATCCTGATCAATATTGATTTTTTACCAGGCAGCTTTTTTTGTAGAAAGCGATGCCATATCGAATGACAGACTTATATCCACTGTGTTCTATCTTTCTGGCATATTGTTTATCCTCAATTTGATTTAATGCTTCCCGACATTCTTTTTCAAGAGATTCAGATGATCTTGCAATTTTTGCTTCAAATACAACAGCTCTGCGTTTACTTCTATCCCGCCTTGGCAATTGGAACATCATATTCATCAAGTAGGAGAATCACGGGTCTTCCATAGTATGCCCTCATCATCTTCATTATAACAAAAAGGGAACTTTGTATATCCGTCAGGGATGCCGTCTGATGTTCTAATCTCAGAAAAATTTGTTTATGCGCTTCGCTTACTTTGTCACTGTCTTTTAGATATGCATGCTCCACACATAGATCCGAAATTACAAACTTCAACAATCGAAAGGCATTTTCAAATGACGTCCCATTTACATCTTTAAAAGAAACAGATAATGTTGGCCATTGGTTCAACCATGGCGCACATAGATCCTGATTTCTCGATATTTCCAATCCCTTAAACAACTCTCTGCTATCTTCACGAACATCAAAAAAATGAGCAAGCATACTCATATTAAGTGTTTTTCCAAAACGGCGAGGCCGTGTAATCAATGTTACTTCTGTCGATTCGGATTTCAGTAATTCCTGAATCAATCCACTCTTGTCAATATAGTAGTACTCCTCTTCCCGAATTTTTTTAAAATCAGATATACCAACCGGAATTTGTAAATAGTCCATATCGAAACCCCCTTTGACCTATTTGTTTCATTTATCATAGCATGAGACAAACATTTCTACAAGAGTAGTCAGAAGAGGAAGTGCGCAGTCTGTACCCTGATGGATTAACTACATTTACTGAACATACCATTACTGACTGGGATGAACTCCTTATAGAGCTAAAAAAACAAGAGAACGCGGATACTCGATCAAACATGAAGAATCCACTCCTCTTGTCAATTGTGTTGGGATTCCTTTGTCCCAGCATGGTAAAATAATTGCGGCACAAAGTGTCTCAATATCTGAAAACCAGATCAAATCTGGCTTGCTGATTCATAAGCTTTCCAGATTGCGCCCATCAGATTGGATACATGATCACAATCGCCTAGTGACTCGACATGACCATCGTAGTCCTTTAGTTTCTCAGCGAGTGAATTGTCGGAAATATATCCGATGCTGCTAATCACGGTATCAGCCGGAAGAACAGATTGTTTTCCATCTTTCTCAATTGTGACACTGTCTTCCGATATTTTGACTACCTTCGTATCGGTGTGAATACCGATATGATACTGCTCAATCGCCATCCTGAGCATGTTCTCATTTGCGGCACACAGATCTTCTTTCTTGGAAAGGATCTCAGGAAGAACTTCTACGACATTCACTTCTTTTCCTGCCAGTGCCTGATCATAAGCCATTTCAATTCCAGTAAGACCTCCGCCAATGATGACTACCTTCTCACCAATTGGTTTCTTACCCAGTAGGGCATCAACTGCTGAAATCACATGAGAGTCAAGCCCTTCAATTCCTGACAATACTCTGGGTGTAGAACCCGTCGCTGCGTAAACAACATCTGGTTTTTCAGTCTGCACCTGTTCAGTCGTGACTTCACAATTCATATGAACCGTAACACCTGTCTTTTCCATCTGTCTCTTGTACCATTCAATCAGCTTTCTGTCTGCATCTTTAAAGCTCATAGACGAAGCAGCGATAAACATCCCGCCTAATTCGTCTGATTTTTCATACAAGTCCACCTTGTGTCCTCTTAAAGCCGCAACTCTTGCCGCTTCCATGCCAGCAATGCCGCCGCCGATGACCATCACATGCTTTGGTGAATCCGTCTGTTTTAACTCATAATCTCTCTCATTGCAGCAGGCAGGATTCAGTGCACAGCTCATATCCTTCATATTGAAAATTCTCTGCAGGCATCCCACATGGCAGGCGATACAGGGACGAATATCCTCTTCGTCATCATTTTCCGCTTTTTTGGGCCAGTAAGGATCAGCCAAAAGACTTCTTGCAAGACCAATCGCATCAATTTTGCCTTCTCGGATTGCTTTTTCATCAGCTTCGGGATCCTCCATCCGTCCTGCACAGATTACAGGGATATTCACTTTTTCCTTGATAAATGCACAGTCGTCCAGATTGCACTGTTCCGGCATATAAACCGGAGGATGAGCCCAGAACCAGGAGTCATAAGTCCCATTATCTGCATCTAAAGCAGCATACCCGTATTTTTCGAGCAGCCTTGCAGCTTCTACAGATTCTTCTCTGGAACGGCCGAATTCTTCATATTCTTCTCCCGGAAGTGCTCCCTGATTAAATCCCTTCATTTTCGATGTCACACTATAACGCATCAAAACAGGGAAATCATCGCCGCATGCAGCATGGATCCGCTCAACAATCTCCTTTGCGAATCTCATACGATTTTCCAGTTTCGCTCCACCGTACTCATCATCTCTGGTGTTCATATTTGCCAGTGAGAACTGATCCAGCAGATATCCCTCATGCATAGCATGAATTTCTACACCGTCGAATCCGGCATCCTGACACAGTTTTGCGCCTACCTCAAATCCGTGTAAATACATCTCAATGTCTTCTTTTGTAAGTGCCCTATGTTTAATCTCCGGTTTCCATACATTAGGAAGTCCATCACATGGTGCGATCGGTTCCCCGGACATGAACCAAACCGGAGCGGTACGTCCCGATGCAGCACTTAACTGACAGACAATCTTAGTTCCATATTTATGTACTGCTTCAGTCAGTTTTTTCGTGTTTGTGATAAATTCATCACCTGAATTCAGAACACAGTTCCCGCCTTCCACGGAATCATACTTATTCTGCACAGCCATGCCACCGGTCACAATCAGACCAACGCCCCCTTTGGCTCTTTCAACAAAATAGTCGATTCCGTCCTGCGTGTAACTGTTGTCACTGTTTACCATTCGCGGGGAGTGAATTCCCATCGCCGCCATGACAGTCCGGTTCTTAATTTCAATGTTACCAATTTTCCACGGTTGGAATGTTGCAGTTAAATTACCCATTCTTATTGCACCTC
>ENA-UOOI01001412-UOOI01001412.1-fermentation-metagenome-genome-assembly--contig:-NODE-1412-length-25202-cov-4.052730_pt1 | contig 25202 bp, 15 predicted proteins | sample MGYA00245779_ERZ724027 | MGnify/ENA primary metagenome ERZ724027 (study PRJEB28704, sample SAMN03018318) | fermentation metagenome | biome: anthropogenic terrestrial biome; feature: soil; material...
CAAAGATAAAGAATAAATTATCATTTATCCGCTTGTTGAGGGCGATTTTGTCGTCGAGAGAGGAGAGAATATTAGCAATAATTTTTTGTTCATGAAGTGATGGAAAATAGATATAGTAGTTCTCTAACACGTTCAATTGAACACGTTGTCGTCCAGAGCTACCAACCATAGATTTTATAGCTATTTGTCTTAGTTCAGGTGATATAGCCAAATAATAGATAAACTTGGAATCAGAATATCCTTTCTTCTCCCTAAGAACGATATATTCAGTAGAACCAAAAGCCGTTTCATCATCATTTAAACACGAAATATACGCCGTTTTACCATTTTCCAGACATGGAGTAATTCTTGCCATAATAGTATCCCCGTTTCTGAATTTTGCTCCTCCAGAATAAAAGTCGTATTCAAAATCGTATATATCCCTACTATATGGAATAATCTTATCCATAGAGATTTTACGATACTTGGTTTCTTTAAGCATCTTTTCAGTAGGATTGAATAGTACCATATCTTCTAGTTTTACTTTTTTCCACGCTTCCATAAATGAGAATTTAGCGGTGTAAATCGTTAATTTTTAATTCGCCCGACATCAATTTCGGCAAAAGAGAATCTCGCAATGCTGATAATTTTCGATTTTCAACCCTAATAGATATACAAGAATTTAAAACTGGAGTAAATAATTTATCTAATTTCTGCATCATTTTGTTATCTAGAATTAATACATCGGATTTCTCTAAGTCAGAACGTTTAATATGTCCCATTGTAACAGCTTTATCTTTTGCTATTCGAATAAATTTATCTAAATGTCTAAGAGTCCACAAATATGCAAACCATAGAGGATATTTATCGCTTGTTACTTTAAATAAATGCTGATTTAAGCCACATTTACCACCGCTCCAAATATCGACCAAAAGAGTTCCCGACCAAGAAAAAATCACATCTCCGTCATCTACAAGATAATCAGACTTGATTGTGGAAGAACATATATCGCTTGAACTATCACAAAATCCTTGTCCAAGTTCCTTTATTTTTAAAACAGGTATTCCTTTTTCATTTTCTTTTGGGCGAAATTTTTGCATAGCTAATCCATTTGTAAAACTTGCGATTTCCGTCAATGATACTATCTTGTATTTATTTGATTTACAGTGTATTTTATTGAAATGAAAATCAAATAAAGTACGCATCGAAATTTCTAAATTATCATTTATCGCTTGATTTTCAGAAAAATGAATGGAATATTTATATGTTGAGTTACAAGTCCACATAATCAGCTGATAAATTTACGGTGCGACAATTTTACATTGGTCTGATTAACCATGGCATAGTGCATGGTGGTGTCTATCTTGACATGCCCTAATAATCGTTGAACTTGTTCTACAGGCATTCCTTTATCAATTGCCATTGTAGCCAACGTTCGACGGAATTTATGAGGATGCACTCTGTTGATCTTAAGCTTCCTACCAATATTCCGGAGACGCATTTCTACACCGGAAATTTGCAATCGACTGTAAGGTTTAGCCAATGAAACAAACAGAGCCGGATTTTTGTCTTTCCGTGATTTGAGATATTGTTGTAAATGGATTTTTGTACGAGCATTGAAGTAAACCACTCGCTCCTTATTTCCTTTACCGAAAACGACACACTCCCGCTCCTGAAAATTAATATCGTTTCTGTTTAATTTAACAAGTTCGCCGACACGTATTCCTGTAGAGGACAATAGATCGATGATGGCCAAATCACGAATATGCTTACAATTATCGCGAAGCATCTCTAATGATTCATCGCTTAGCACTTCTTTAACCTGCGTCCCGGTTTTTACTTTGTGAATACGTCTGACAGGACTTTTCAGAATATAATCTTCTTCTTCCAACCACGCAAAAAAGGAAGAAAAGATACGACGTATATTGTCTATTGTGACTTTACTGGATTTGCGTTTACTTTGAAATACCGCTAAATAAGCCCGAATATCTTCTGTTGTATAATCGGCTACATTTTTAGGCATCCCGTTAAATAAATGGCGAATAGTTGATTCATAGTACTTAATCGTTTTTAGAGAGCAACCTTCGACTTGTTTCGCTGATAAGAAAATTTCAAGCAGTCTGGCATTTGACGCAAAATCTTCATGCACAGTTTCTCCATCCACCATTACTTCATATTTGCTAAGTATCTGTAATAATGAAGTGCTGAGTTGTGCAGTTTGCTCAAATGTTAAAACTCCAGACATCGCATTTTCAATTTCGTTGATCAGTTTTTCTTTCATATTTCTTCAATTTTAGAGTGATTATTTAAAACCGAAGAAATCAAGAATCTTTTATTATATAGTGAACCCAATACTCTTCAGTTGTTTTCGAATTTCATCTTCCAGTTCATGGGATTTTCCAAAGAGTTCGGATAATTCACTGGTAAGCCGTGTCATCTTTTCCTCGAATGGCTCTCCGTCATCTTCCGTGTCGGCAATCCCGACATAACGCCCGGGAGTAAGGATATAATCCTGCTTTGCAACATCATCCAAAGTGACAACGGCACAATATCCCTTTTCATTTTCCAATGTACCTTCATCAAAGGAAGTGAATGTATCAGCTATTTTTTGAATATTTCCTTTTTCTCCATTTTCTTTTTCATCAAAGTCGGAAAGTTCCCGGAGTTTACGGGTTACCATTGTCCCCATATTGCGGGCATCAACAAAAAGAATTTTTCCTTTCTGTTTTTTCTGACGATTCAAAAACCATAATGAAACCGGGATACCTGTCGTATAAAATAATTGAGATGGTAAGGCTACAATTCCTTCAATCAGGTCAGCTTTAATTATATTTTCACGAATTGTTCCCTCACCTCCAGTCTGCGAGGATAAAGAACCATTTGCCAATACCATTCCCATTTTACCTCTAGGCGATAAATGGTGAATCATATGTTGCATCCAGGCGAAGTTGGCGTTACCTGCGGGCGGTATTCCAAATTTCCAACGAACATCGTCTTGAAGTTTGTCTGCACCCCAGTCACTAAGGTTAAATGGCGGATTAGCCATTATGAAATCTGCTTTCAATGTTGGATGTTGATCATCAAAAAAAGTATCCGCATTAAATTTACCCAAATCGGCTTCAATTCCATGAATGGCTAAATTCATATGGGCCATCTTCCATGTAGTAGGGTTACTGTCTTGCCCAAAAACAGAAATATCATTTATATTCCCTTGATGATTCCTAATAAATTTCACTGACTGGACAAACATACCTCCCGAACCACATGCAGGATCATATACACGACCATTATAAGGTTTGAGAACTTCAACTAATGTTTGAACAATAGTAGGTGGAGTAAAGAACTCTCCAGCAAGTTTCCCTTCTGCTTCTGCAAATTTCGACAAACAATATTCATACGTCCGCCCCAATATATCTTTATTCCCATGCTCTTTCATTTGGATATTGGTGAATAAATCAACCACATTACCTAACCTTCTTTTATCCAATTCCGGACGAGCAAAGTTTTTGGGGAGTATTCCTTTCAGCCTGTTATTTTCTTTTTCAATTAAACGCATGGCGTTGTCAATTACAGTGCCTATTTCAGGAGTGTGGGCAGCTTCCGAAATTACACTCCACCTAGCTTCTGGGGGTACAAAGAAAATATTATACGACGTATATTCATCTTTATCTTCTTCAAAGTCGTCGCCTTCTTCTATTAATTCCTGATATCTTGCCTCAAAACGGTCTGAAATATATTTTAAGAATATTAACCCAAGTACAACTGATTTATATTCGGAAGCATCCAGATTACCTCTTAATAAATCTGCCGCTTTCCAGATCTCTTTCTCAAAGCCAATTTCTGCGGTATTGTTTTTCGCCATAACATTTTAATTATAATCTAATTAAATTATTTTTATTCTTCATTATTGAGAATTAAATCTTTTATATTCACCTACAGTATCTCCGTAATTTGATATAAAGTTTCCAATGGGAGCCAGATTCGATTATGAGCATTGCTGTTATACAATCTTAAAACTCTTGCCGAACTTCTCCACAAGCTAAGTTTGTTAATCCCCACATACGGGTTCCTACAAAGATAGTAAATCAATCCGTCCAAAGTTAGAAGTCAACTTTATTTTCTTTGATTATGTCAGTCAGTGTTCCAGAAATGGGACAATTTACTCTGTGGAAGCTTTCCATAACTCAGGAGACTCGATGAGAAGAAAAAACGATAATTTTGTCCTTGCCTTTTTGATTTATCAAAAAAGGAAGACCTTCGGAGTGCCCTCCGGGAGAACGGAGGGGTCAACATCTCGGACAGGGGGTCAGCATCACCGGAATATGCAAAGAGTACATTTTTCAACACTTTTGATAAAACTAATATTCTTTATTTCCACCTATTATTTTAAAAATATGCTCCATAAAAATCTATTTCGGATAATTTGATATGGACGAACATCTTAAAATAATATCATCTTGCTTTTGTCATTTTATTTTTTCATCATCAAAGTAAATCTTATAGTAATGTTTGTTTTTAGAACTATCAAAACCTTGTTCAATCAGAGGAAATTTTTTGTTTATAATAATTCTAACGCTATCATCAAGCATGATAACTTTGTTCATAGACTTATGTACTTTTTTTAATGCATCAGTTGATGTATTAAACTCTTCATACATTCTTATACCAGTATTTAGTTGATAGGCGTCTCTGAATTCATCAAATTTCTTTTTAAGAGATATATCGTTTAGTACAGTATTTTTAAAATCATGAATAGATAACGTGGCGTTTGCTGCAATATATGATTCTGTTTCATGCAGTTTTTCTATGCGTTCAGTATTGGTTAGAGAATTTTCAATTTCTTTTGTGTTCAAAATAAACTCCTTGCACATTTTCGAAAATTCTTCCGTCTGAAAATAAGCATCTTCAAATCGCTTAACATGCAGAAAACTATTGATCCAGTAATGAGCATCGTTGTTTTTTGAATTGTTCGCAACTAAAACCGTGTAACCATTTTCCTCATTATGATTCAGGATAAGACAACCCTTGTCTACCTTTTTTAAAGAAATTCCTTTTATAGAACTAATGTTGAAAGAATTTGCCGTATTTTTAACTGTAAGAAATGTTGATTTTTCTTCTGTTTTCAATAGAGCTAATGCATTGATTTTTTGGTTTTTCCATAGGATATTTTCCAAAGATACAAGATAGAAATCTCCTTTTTTTATTGAAGTATGCGTAGATCGTTCATATAGAATTCTTGCTAAGTCAATTGATTTTTGATAAAACTGTGCTTGATTATTGAATATACTCTTAATAGTCTCTTTAACGAGATTGGATGATAATGCTTCTTCTATTGTGAAGTGATATATTTCATTATCATAAAATGAATTTGATATTAATTTTAACAGGTCTTGTTCTATTTTCTCATGTGAGATCAGTTCTTCCGAAAATTTTATACCTTCTCCTATTGAGAAATTTCCTACCTGATGCATTACCAAGCTACTGATTGATATATTAGCTAGATCCATATTCATTATAACCCAGTTACGTAATTTGGGATTAATCCTTCGTTATCAAAAAAAGTAGCGACTGTATTAAAATAATCCAGTTCGCTGTTTCCTTCCCAGAATGTAGGGTGGGTATGTTCCAACATAAATATTTGGAAAGTTTTCTTTTCATTTTCTACTGTCCATTTTACAAAGTTATTCATTATGTAGAATACTTCATAAAGTTTATATTTGTCAGTATCATCTCTAGATGAATTATCGGTAAATAAATAGGGTTTACTAGGTTGGTCGATGAAAAGGAACGACGGAATAAGGCTGTTTGTATTGTTAATTAAATTGAACCTATGGAAACCTAAAAAATAAGCTATATGCAGAAACATGTAATTTGATTGACTGCCTATCGTTGCCTCTGTGAAAATAGTTCCTGGTTCTTTTATTTTTAAGATATATCTCTCTGGATCAAACTCTACAACATAATTATTAAATCTCCCCATTGTTGTAAATTGGTTGTATATATGCTGTATTTCTTTTTCAAGTTGATATTTGAGTTTGACAAGTGATTCTTCCATACTGGGGATTTTTGATATACGTTCCAATTCGGAAGCATACTGAAGCAATTGTCCTTCATCAGAAAATGGTTCAGCTAAATCTTTTTTAGCGTATTCAAGATCACTTTTTATTTTTCCTACTAGTATAAATATGTCAGAAAATTTTGAATAGTCATTTTTTACATGGGACCTATTCTTTATCTCCGTCTCTATTTTTGTTAATTCAATATTTAGGTTTTTGATTTTTATATAAACATCATTGTCGGGTTTGGGAGGCATGTTAACAACTGTTTTTATTTTGCTCAGTGATGTCTGGAGCGCATCTATAAAACGTACTGTTTCAATGGACTGAATTAATTCCTCTTTGTTTTCGTATAAGTATTCTATTGGTTTAAGAGAATCTTTAGTCTTTTGTAGGTTTTGTATATATGTATCATATTCCTCAATGCATTTTTTATAGTTTTCAATTTCTTTTTTTATTCTCCAACGTTCTTTTTGAAAAGCTTCCCTTTCTCTTATTATTTTTGAATTGTCAGCAAGCATTGTAAATCGATTTGATATATTATCTAAAACTTCTATAATATCTTCGTTCGACAGTTTGGTAATATCAGGAATAGTTGACTCTAAAAGACCTTTTTCAGATGCTTTTATATAGACGTTTTCAAGTTTTTTTCTATATTTTTCCTGTCTATCTTTAGCTGACTTTTTTTTCCTTTCCAATTTTTTTATCTCACTATTAAGGAATTCTATCCTTTTGCTGTTTTCAATATACATTGTATTGAGACCTAATGCAAAAGGTAATGATTCTTTCACGGTAATAGTATCGTGGAAATATGCCGGATCATAAAACTGCTCCTCTACAGTAATTATGTTTTCTGTAATAGTACTATATGGAAGAAAACTTCTGAAACTAATTTTTGTTTTACTTTTGTTTTTCTGTTCGTTAAGTGTAACAAGTTCATCAGTAATTCCCCATTCATTATTTAATAATTTTAGAAGAGGGATCAATTCTATATTTGGACTTGGCAGTTCGTTTGTGAAAGAACTCTCTTTTTTATAATAGAATTCGGGAGATACAATACCACTAGTTGGTGCTTTTCTGGCAATGGAGTGGTATGTTTCATTTAGAAAAAAACGTATTCCATACCATGAGATATTCTCATTTATAATGGTTTCAACAATTTTAGAATAAGATGCCAGTAGGCAATAATCTATGATGGATATGAAGCTACTCTTACCTTTTGTTGCCGTTCCTGTTATGACGTTTACTTTATTGGGTTCTAAATAGTAGCTTTTAGGCTCAAGACTTCCTTTAAACCATAATTTTATTTCTTCTATATAAAAGTTCATAATCTTATTCTAAAAAGTTCGTATAATTTTTCTGTTGGATATTTATTAGCCAAACTCATAAACAGTGGTATAGCTCTACAAATCTCACTGTATCTGCTTCCAAGGCTATTGGGATTAGGATAGGGGATATCTCTATTGAGATAAAACTTTTCTTTATTGAATGATGCAAACCCCAAATCTACAATGATTTTCAGGCTGTTTATTAAAATAGGTAACATTGCATAATAATAACCATTGTATTTCAGTAGATTTCCAGTTGTTCCTTTGAGGAATTGTTTCATGGTTTTGTAATTTGCTGAATTTAATGTGTCAATCGACAAATCATTTAGAAGAACAGAAACAATAACAGCAGCACGTGCCAAATCGATATCTGTTACTTCTCTTAATAGTCTGGTTATAACAAGAGAAACCAATGCTTCATTGTTATATATGTAAAAAAAACTATTCATACTCATTGTTTATATAATTTTTCCCATAAAAGATGCCACCCAATTTCCGGTATATTTGAAAGGGTATAAAAGAAACCGTTACTTAATATCGTATCAAGGTTCTGAGTGCGATAATAAATGTATTTGCTGCGAGTTTTTGTCAAACAATTAAAAGCCAAGGGCAATATATCATCATCTTTGGGCTGGAAAGATGAATCTCTGGCTTCTTTTAAATTAAGAGAATAATACGCTTCTTGAAATGAATTTAACCAATGCTGATAGGCATTTGCATACATTTTTTTATAGTCATCAGGTAAAAGAATATCTTCCCAATTTAGCATATGATTGTCCCAAGTTAATTTGCAATGATGTATGTTGATAATATCAGAGTCGGAGCGTATTGCTAAAATGTCGCTTAACTGGCGTATATATATTTCTTTTCTTAGGGAGTCGAAATCTAGTGATGTTTCTACCGGTATATCTCTGATAGGTAAATTTTCTCTGTCATAGGCCTCTTCAAAACAGTTTCTGTATTTCTGGTTAAACTCATCATATGATAGGGAAAAGTTTGTATTCCCAGTTATACTTGAAAATTTATCATCGTTTATGGAGGTGATAAGTAGTTTGTAAACATTCTGTAATGCCGAGGGATTAAATCTGCATATTAATTCTAATTTATTTTTGATCTTCTGTATTATATCATCATTTCCTGTTTCAATTTCTATATTTTTTAAGAATACTAATAACTTGCCTTTATTGAAAGTCCTAACAGTATTTATATACCCTTTTATCGAGTCGTCTTTTGTGATTTCATGAAGCTGGTTTAATACCTCTATAAAGTTTTCAATAGAGGCATTTCCATTCTTGATTTTTTTAAGTTTATCGTAAAATTGTATGTTTCCGGTCTCTTTGTTTGTAAATAGTACATAAGATATGGATTCTAATTCCTGTTTTATTTTTTTAGATTCTTTTATCCATTCAACCCAGTTCGCAAGAGTTTTCCAAAGATCAATGTCAAGGTTTGTAAGATTTGAAGGTGTTCCATCATTTTTCTTCTGAGTGGTATGTTTGACCTGTATTAATTTAAGTTTCCCTTCGAAAGATTCAATATGTATATCGTCTTTTATTTCGTATCCAACGGTTTCTCCTTTTTCTAAACTAAGTAATTTGTATACAAAAGAATAGAATTGATAGGTAAAGGCTGCATCACTTCCAGAAGCAGAATGTTTCTTCTCAAAATCATTCATAATACTGTATAAAAATTTAATTTATAAGCATTTATGCTGTATTTAATACAATCAATTAGGTCTAAAATATTTTGTTCTAATTCTATTAATAATCATGTATGTAGATATAATTGCAAATATAACTAATTATGATGAAACGCAAATTAAATTAACAAGAAGATAGAAGTAATAGAAATTGTAATTACCCCGAACCTTAGACAACATACACCAAATGCTTATGATACAAATTTGTAAATGATGTGATGAAATTTATCACTTAATGATGGAATTGAAAACTTTTTTCGAATAATATAAAGCTTTTTGTTTCCAGCGATAAACAAATAAGAAAGATAGGAGTGAGTAGGATATCAGGATAATCCAAATATGACAATTACTGGTGTTAAAAACAGCTACAATGAAGGAACCTATTACCAGTAGAAAATTTGCAACCATAAAATTTCGCGCAAAAATGTAAGAAACATAAAATTCAGTAATATTATCCTTGTCTATATCTTTCATTTCATTTGCTTTCTGAAAGGCTCTATATGACTCTTCTCTTGATAATATATTCTCATTTGGTAAACCGAGTTCATTCTTTATTTTCTCAAGCTTAGGGAGTCTATACCTTTTTTTCTTATTATTTAATAATAGCTCCGAAGGTCTTTTGCAGCCAAGTTCATACAAATAGAATTCAAAACAGCTAGATAATATATCATTTAAATATCCTAATATATAGAATATTAGAGGAATAAAAAAAATAAAAACTTCGCTAGGTATATTTTTTATTACGTCTATCAAATCGAGGTTGGTAATACAACCAGACAACCAACATAACAAAACCATCCCTAATACAATATAGAATCCGGGAATTATATTTTTTAAAATATCTTGAAATTTGTATTCCATGCTTAAAATGTTTTTTGTTCGTATTTAGGGGGAGTTGATTTAAATATCTCTTTTGAATCTCTTCCTTTTTGTGCTATATCCAGACTATTTACAGGTAAAGAGATAACCTGAGTTGTAAACAGTTTACTTCCTTCATGCTTATAGACATATCTTTTATGTAATTCATTGTAAGGTGAAAATCCGATACTTCCTCCATAGTGACCTGTATTACAGATAATAACATTGCAAAAAACCAACCGAGAAATTGCCTCGGCCAAAAAATAGAACGATTGAATATCCTTATTATATGCAATAATAAAAAGATGATGTATTCTCCCTTTATAAATAACAAAGCGTTCGATATCGAAAAAATCTGCACAAATAGCCACACCTATTTTTCCGTAATCACCTGCATTTAATATATATATATGAGGGCATGAGATGGAAGTATACCCTTTTTTTCTAAAAGCTTCTTCTTCGTCTTTAGAAAAAAAAGATTTACCAAAATAAAACTTTGAAACAGAACGAGCACTACTATTCTCTGGCCAGTTTTGAGGAATAACGACTACCGCTTTATTCTGTACGTATTTAGTTCCATTATACTCTTGTCTAACAAAATCTTTTCCTCCAATAATAACACATCCTAATGCTTTAGATAATTCAGAAATAGCTTTTTCATGATGTTCATCCAAAGAAAATTCTGGTAATAAAACAATTTTGGGTCGTTTACTAACAGGTAGTGCTCTAAAATTATAAAACCCTGATTTAATTTCATGCCAAATCCTATTTGATTCATCCTCATTCATTTGTAAATCAGAAGAAGATTTCGGCCAAGCTATTTCCGAATTGAGTGAAGTTTGGATCAAACCTATATTCATAAAACTATTCATTGTTGTCTTCTCTAAATGGATTGTTTTTATTTGATAACCAAATTAGACTAACAGGTATTAACTGCCTTGGGCTGTTGTCTTCCACCGAGATTCGATTCTGTCTAAGTATATTTAAAGTTTTAGTTATTTCCTCTGCTAACTTATCCAAAGAATGTATTATGGGCGGATCGTAGGTTATATCATTGACAGAAATATTACGGGAATTAAATAATAAAGTCTCTCGATTCCGTGCTGATAAGCATGACTGAATTATGAGTTGAGAAAAAGAAGATATTGCATTCTCTGTTAATTGTTTAGTTATCACTTTCGACCAAATTAAATTTCTATCTGATAAATTCCAAACCCACGGGAAAGAATTCTTTCTGCACAATAGCTGAATCATTATTATAGAAATACCATATAATGTAACGATATCTTTATCATAAAATATTGAATTTAAACTTGATGTCTGATAACGTTCATCTTTAATCTGTTCCTCTTTAGGACGAATTTCGAAAATAACCTCTCTCATTGCAGTTTCCAAGTCATTCCAAGTCTCTGGAAAGGGTTTAAATAAAGACGATGGTATTAAAAAATTCGCAGGATGTATGTAAATATCTGGACTTGAATCTTTATTTAATAAACTATTAATAGATATTACCTTCTGATCTCGAAATTCTCGTATTGCATCAATTATTTTTAGAGTGAAAGATAATGCAGTCCATTCACTTAATCTTAAATCATTTTGTTTTTCTTTGATGCCCTTTACTAAATGAATCCAATCAAATAATGTCTTTTTTTTCTCATTTTGTTTTAGGTTACTATACAGTTCTGGATGATTCTTTATTTTTTTCTGGAAGATATACCTTGTTTCATCTTTTTTAATGGTTTGATAATAATCAAAAAGCCAACCTTGAGAGTCTATAATCGACGGTAAAATTATATCAAAATTTACATTATTAATGTTGAGTGAATTTACTATATCCTCAGAGGGAAAAGGCGTTACTAAAGGCTTTATCTCTTCTACCTCTTCCACATTAGCATATGATAATAATTTAGGCCAAAAGTCATAAGGAGTTTCTTGCTCAAATGTATGGGTATTATTGAAAATCCAAAAAAGCCAAGTGTTTATATTGTTTAAACTCTGTACTTTTATCCATTTTATAGGTTCATCTGTCCAATCAAGAAAATTATTTATCTTGAAATGTTCCGGATTATTATCCTTTAAAATAAATTGGATGCTTCCTAAAGCAACTTTAAATTGAATAAAAATAGACTTATAGTTATCTCTCTTATCATAATCCTCTTTTTCTAAAATCATGGTAACAAATGTTTCACTGCATACATGATTTAGAAAATCCATATGTTTATGATAATCAGATGAAGTCATTTTATTTATCAATATTAATCTAATTGATTTCCACATTAGTTCGATTATGAGAGCTAGATACATATAATATATGAATGCAGAAGAAAGTTTGTGTATTTTATTCTCCTCTTCCAGCTCACCAATTAAATTCCATATATCATTATATTTATAAAAGCCTTCATTATAACAGAACTGTATAAGTCTGATCCATAGACGAACCTTTTGATGGTTCTCTTTAATGGCCTTTTTTATCAGATTGTAAACTTGAACATTTAAACTCTTTTTATCAGAATCAATTTTATCCAATATAAATTTTATATGCTCTAAAGATTTCAGATATTTATAAGGAATAGTTTCTTTCATAAACGAAGATATGATTGGTAAATCATCAATAAGCAGTTTAACTTTTTGTACAGTAAGGGACTTATTGAAAACTTGCTCTATTCCAGCTTTACATTTCTGAGCTATGAGAATGGAGTCTGGGTCTTTCTTTTTTGATTTGAACCATTTATCAATATCTTCTTTTAATCTTTTTAGCTTAATCTTTTCGTTATAAATTTCATGGAAATCATATTCCTTACGAGAAACTGTTTTACTTAACATGGTAGCTGCAAAGGATATTCTAGTTTCTTTTTTTACTTCTTGATCCGGAAAGTCAGTAATTAACAAGTGTTTCAGATCCGAAATCAACTGTCCTAATTCATCGTTTGATAATAAATCTAATTCCATTTTGGAGATTGCTGAAACTTTTGCTAGTGTCTGCGTCATCAATGGAGAAGGATATTGAGGGTCGAGAGAACAACTTTCTTTTGCCAACTCATAATTTTTTTGATTATTTTTATCCTCTATATTTTCATCTATCAAAAAGTTAGACAAAGCTTTTGGTTCGGTTTTGTCATGTCCTATAGATGCACCTACGCCAGATTGAGTTAATATTTTTTGATATTCTCTTATCCATTCAATAAGTTTATCAAAATCAGTAGAAAGGACTACATGGTCATCCACAAATCTAAAATGAGCGACTTTTTTGTTTTCTATTAATTGTCGGCTGATCTCTCTGTCTATATCCAATAATGCTACATTGGCTAAAAAACCGGCTGTCAAAAGGCCAGTTGGCAATCCTTCAAAATCTTCAGGATGGGATAGGTCAATGGCCTCTAACTCTTCTTTATCCCATGGCCTGTATTCAATTTTAAAATTAAAAAGTGAACATATTAATCTGAATAATTCTGGAGAATTACTGGACGTAATCTTCAATACAGACAGAACTTTATCCCTTATTTTTGTTCGCTTGAGATATGGATAAAATTTTTTAAAATCCAGACTAGCCCAATAAATGGAATTTACTTTCTTATGAGAGAAATATCCATCTATCAAATAGGGTAGTTGTTCAGAAGACTCTACTTTCAAATTATCATCAATAGTTTTTTGAACTTCGAAATCATTCTCGTCTTTATTCTCATTTTTCTTATTTACTATATCGGGATCAGCTATAACTTTTAAAGTCGCAGTTATGTGCTTTCTAAACAATGGCCAACTTTGTTTCCATTTTCTAAATATATATCCACTTGAATTACGATAATTTCCTACTACAATTTGTCGTTCCTCTTCAACAATGTCATACCATGCAGGTCTATAAAGCCTGTTCCCATAACTCCATGTTGGCATTTGTTTATCTAATATTGGACCTATAACGTTACTTACAGCCAACCAAAGAACCTGATCCCTAACAGATATATAGAAAGCTTGTCTCGCTTTTGCTTTATTTTCCTTGCTATCGTATCCTTTAGGAAATGGGGCTATTTGCAAATCAGTCATCTTGAACCTCTGCTCTCTTACTTCTTCAATTAATGATTTAATTTCAGAGTCTAGATTTGCTTCAAATTGGCATAATTGATAATCGCAATACCAAATATCGCCTACAGAGAATGCTTTTTTAGCTTTTTTCCACGCCCATAACAGATTATCTTGGGTTAGTATAAGATCAATCAGATTTTCCATTTTTAAAATCAATATAGAATACCTCCTAGTTATATAGTATTCGCTGAAATCTTTATAACTAGGAGGTATTCTACTGATTTCGAAATCTTTATTTATTTTATCGAAACTCTTCCTCATTTTTGAAATGAGATTATCCGCAGCTGAGTCATTATCAGGAATTAGCTTTATGCGATATGGCCTGAGGTAGGTAGCATATATATCTTTATAAGTTGTTACACTGGGAATAGCTACTGCATTAAAACCAAGAGAGAGGGCAGATAGACAGTCAGTTACACCCTCACAAATATAAATAATATCTCCTGTTTTTAATTTATTTAATATTGGTATATTATACATAGGAGTACTGATTCCTATAAGGTTAGCAAATCTCTCACTCTTTTTTTTCCATTCAGTGGCTCTTGCTTGTATTTGAATAATTCTGCCTTCTTTATTATAATAAGGAAAAATAATAGGTTTACAATACCATGCTGGTCCACATTTACTAAAACCGCATTTCGTTAATTCTTCTTCTCCCCATCTCCTTATTGCCTTTGCTTTAAGTTTATAAAAATTATCAATTGATTTTATATTTAGACTTTCTACGACAGTTTCCGACAACATCCTTTCATTATATAAAATCTTTTTTGCATGTTCTGTTAAAGTAGTATTGTCAATTATCCATTCAAATATATCGGAGTTTACCTTAACCTTAATTTCTTTAGAATAAGTCTTTTTATTTACTTTTATTGGAGGGGATGGTAGGAAAAAATTATTACGTCCTGAATGTGAACTTTGAATATTGTATGCATTACAAAGCCAATCACATGCTCCCTTAAAATCCAAATCACGCTCTTCTTTTACTAACTCTATAACATCCCCGCCTTTTCCACAAGAAAAACATTTCCAACGATTAGTTTTCGGATTGAATTTCAGGCTTGGATTTCTGTCTTCATGGGATTTTGATACACATCTGATACTTTGTCTGTAAGATGTTACATTCAGTCCTAATTTATTAGCAACATCTTTAATATCCAAAGATTTTAATCTTTCAACAAAATCAGATTTCATATTACTTATATTGGCTTGTGGCGAGATTAGTTTTATTGCTTAGATTCTTCGATCGGCTCTTGAATTCTTTCAAAGTATTTTCTAATGCTAAAATAAACTTGTGAGCACGAAGAACGTAGCTTTGTTTCCGTTTTCTACATGCAAAATATATCTTTTACGAATTTAGCAAATGTATTTTTCAACCTATTTCATTGAGGATGCTTTGATATTTTCAATAATTTAGGTAAGATTTTTCGAACCTGCTTGAAAGAAAACTTACAGAATCTTATTTCTTCTCCTTCAACAACTTTTCCAGAAGAGCGCTTTTTTCTTTCTCCAGTTCGAGTATCCGTTCGTATAGGGCAGTTCTCTCTTTACTTAGTTCGAGAATTTGCTCAATTGGATTATATGTCCAGTAATTATTTCTTTTCTCCCAACAACTTTTCTAATAACACGATCTTTTCTTGTTCCTTTTCCAATAATCTTTCAAAAAGTTCAGCGATCTTATCTATTGGGTTATTTATAATATTATCTCCGGCAATATAATTATAGGCAGAACCCGAATTATTGTCAAGCCTGTTGTTCTCAATAATAACCGTAACCGGATCCTCTTCCAGTTCCTTGATCAGTTCCGGGGCTACGTTTAGGGCTTTGGCAAATTTGTCAATCACCTCATCTTCCAGCACTTTTTTCTGTTCGCAATTGGAAACCCGCGCTTGGGTGGTTCCCATCATATCGGCCAGGACTTCCTGCTTGATCCCTAATGCATGGCGGAAACGCTTTACGGCATGCCCGTGATGTGTGTTTTTTAAAGTCTGTTCTTTCGTTTCCATTGTTTTAATTTATTTTTCCGTGTTATATGGCAAAAATAGTGATTTTCGGTGATATACTTATAATTATATCCGGAAATTGCATAATTATACGCCGATTTTGTTTGGTTATTCACAAAAAATCTTTTTTTCTTTGTCATTGTATTACTTTTTTTAAGAATAGTTTTTTTCTTGTTCACTATGTAATCGGCTTATAATAATCTGATTGCCTGTGTAGGAAATTGAATCTGATAGAGAGCGAATCTCTTAATTGTGTAAATATTAAGTGAAAAATCACCAATCTGTTAAAAATTACCCTATGGATCCATAACAAACTAAAATGAATTATTATCTTTGTATCGTTAAACTACGGTACGAAGTAATATAGCGCTTTTTTTGATCTCCATAACGAATCAGCAAAATTCTAAGCAAAAGGTCAAAAAAATGGAAGCGCCCTTAGCAATAAGGGCGTGGACATTGTCATATTCTTTTGCGATGGCTTATTGCTGAGCCAGTTATGGGGAATAGCGACAATCGTCCGCGCCTCTTTTTTATATCCCTGCATATACATCAGAGCCACATCGAATAAGACGTTAGATGCCTGATTACCGGGAGTCTTATTCCTTCATCAACAGAATATCTATTTATTCTTCGCCCGTACGATTGTCTAATACCGCACCGGGTTTCAGTTACCTGCAAACTCTTTCCTCTCTCAGCCGGCCTTCGCCGGAAATACCCGTTTCATTCAAGTTTTGCAAGTTATTAGTCCGCCTATAGAAATGAGATTGGGAAATGACAAACCTGCGAAATTACAACATTTAATTTTTCAATAAACACCGACAAGCCATTTGCCGCTGTAGCGGATCAATTTTATTGTCGGTCTGTAAAATAAACAGATACACCATGATTTTAAAAGATAGATCTGATTATCCTGAAAGTTGCCTGTCGTTGTTAGCCGTCTTACGGGATAAATGCAGACGACATAAAGATGAATACATTGGGAAAATTATGTCGTTATTGCCCTTCTTATGGGGTAGATGCACACGGTACCGGTTGCTGTTCCTGCTGTTGGCAGGTTCCTTTCTTTTCATAAACTCTACTTACGCGCAAACGGTCACCGTCACCGGGCGGGTTACCGAATCCACAGGTAACCCGCTGCCGGGTGTGAGCATCGTAGTCAAAGGAACGTACTCCACCGGTACGACCACCGGAGAGGACGGACGCTATACATTGGCCAGGGTGCCGTCGGATGCGGTACTTTCCTTTTCCTTTGTCGGTTTTAAAACAGAGGAGATTCCTGTAAACGGAAGAACACGGATAGATGTGCAATTGCAGGAAGATGTTACCGCACTGTCGGAAGTGGTCGTGAATGCCGGGTATTACACGGTAAAGGACCAGCTCCGTACCGGCAGCATTGCCAGGGTAACGGCCAAAGAGATCGAAAACCAGCCGGTGAACAATGCAATTTCGGCCATTCAGGGACGTGTAGCCGGGGTAAGCATCACCCAGGGCACGGGTGTAGCTGGGGGTGGTTATAATATCCAGATCCGCGGGACGAATAGTTTAAGGAGGGCCGGCAATTACCCCATGTACATTATCGACGGTGTGCCGGTAAGTACCGATACCCCTTCGTCCTTCTCCGGCGCGATTCTGCCTTATACGGAAATAAACCCGCTGAATGCCATCAATCCCAACGATATTGAAAGTATAGAGATTTTAAAGGATGCCGATGCCACGGCTATTTACGGTTCACGTGGCGCTAACGGGGTTATCCTGGTCACTACCAGAAAAGGAAAGCCAGGCAGCAAAACCGGCTTCAGTGTAAATACCGGCTATGGGTTCAGCCGGGTAGCGGGCAAAATGGAAATGATGAATACGGAGCAGTACCTGGACATGCGCCGGCAGGCGTACACCAACGACGGCATTGCCAATTATCCGGCCAATGCCTATGACGTCAACGGTACCTGGGACCAGGAACGGTACACTGACTGGCAGGAGAAGCTGATTGGCGGGACAGCCGTCAACTCCGCCGTGCAGCTTTCGGTCAGCGGGGGGAACGGGCATACCAGCTTCCTCATAAGTGGCAGCCATAACGGGCAGACCACTGTATTCGCCAAAGATTTCAGGTATAAAACCAATAACCTCTCCGGCAGCCTGAACCACCGTTCCAGTGACAACCGGTTTACTTTCAGCGCTTCCGGGTTGTTTTCAGACCAATCCAATAATTTGATTGAAAGTGATATAACCAGCGAAAGCCTCCGGCTCAGTCCCAATGCCCCTGCATTATACATGGACGACGGCAGCCTGAACTGGGAAAATAACACCTTCACCAATCCCCTGGCGGCTTATGAAAGCACGTATTCCAACCAGAGCAGAACGCTGAATGTCAATATTAACCTGGGATATGAACTGCTTCCTTCCCTACATATAAAATTTAACGGGGGCATCAATCACCAGGTTTTTGAAGAACTGTCGTTATATCCGAATACCGTGTATAATCCTTCCTACGGGATCACCCCGGCCAATTCCATGGCTTATAAAAATCACAACCAGCGGTTTTCGTATCTTTTAGAGCCCCAGTTGAACTACAAACACAGGTTTAAGGATCATGAAATAGATATCCTGCTGGGGAGTACCTACCAGGAAACGGAAAATACAGCGTTGAATGTGATGGGGTACGGGTTTGAAAGCAATGCCCTGATCACAAATCTGGCAGCCGCAGGCAATGTTTCGGTTAATAGTGACACAGGCTCCGAATACAAGTATGCCGCGGTTTTTGGGAGGGTCAATTATCAATACAAAAACAAGTATATCCTTAACCTTACCGGGCGTCGTGACGGCTCCAGCCGATTCGGACCTGATAACCGTTTTGCAAATTTCGGGGCCATTGGAGTTGCATGGCTGTTCAGTGAGGAAAATTTCCTGGCAGACAACCCGTGGTTCAGCTTCGGGAAACTCCGGGCCAGCCATGGGGTTACAGGCAGCGACCTGATCGGGGATTACCAGTACCTGGATACTTATACGGTCAGCAGTATAATTTATGGTGACGGTACAACCCTTTATCCTTCCAGGCTGCACAACCCTTATTTTAGCTGGGAAAAGACAACGAAGCTGGAAATAGCCCTGGAGCTGGGTCTCTTGGATGACCGGTTATACCTTACCACCGCCTGGTTCCGCAACCGTTCGGGCAACCAGCTGGTGGGTATTCCGCTGCCCGGCACCACGGGCTTCAGCAGTATACAGGCCAACCTTCCCGCCACGGTAGAAAACAAGGGGCTGGAACTGGAGTTGAATACCATCCCTGTGAAAACCGGCCAATTCCGATGGAACAGCAATGTGAACATCAGCTTTCCCAAAAACAAGCTGGTAGCGTTTCCCGGCCTGGAAGGCTCCACATACGCCAACCAATATGTGGTGGGCTACCCGGTCTCTATCACAAAGGTCTACAATTACGAGGGCATCGACCCGGAAACCGGCCTCTATACCTTTACCGACTATAACGAAGATGGGAGGATCTCATCCCCGGAAGATAACCGGGTGATTGAAGAAGTAGGTGTGAAATGGTTTGGCGGCTGGTTTAACCAATTGTCTTACAAACAATGGGAGTGTTCCTTCCTATTCCAGTTTGTCAATCAAAGGCAAAAGAACTACAACGCTTTAATGGCTAACCCCGGCACCAGGTTCAACCAGCCGGCAGAGGTGTTGGATGTATGGTCGGAAAGCAATCCTGATGGACGGTACATGCCTTATTCCACAGGCGCTAATCCACTGAAAAACCAATTGCTGGGGTATTTCAGGAACAGTACGGCTGTCATCGGCGACGCGTCTTTTATCCGGTTAAAGAACGTACAGCTCAGCTACCGGTTGTCGGTAAACAAATATATACAGGATGTGCGGTTTTATGCTCAGGGGCAGAACCTTCTAACCCTGACCGATTATTTTGGCCTGGACCCCGAGTTTACCCTAACGGGCTATTTGCCGCCTTTGAAAACATGGGCCTTTGGTGTTCAAATCAACTTTTAAATTATAGATTATGAAAAAGATACATATGTTGCTTTACCTCGGGTTACTGCTCCCGGTAGCCTGTGAAAAGTTGGTAGAAACGGATTATCCTGCCAACCAGATAGGAACCGTACAGGTCTTTGAAGACCTTAAAACTGCCAATGCCACCCTGGGAGGATTATATGCCGGTTTACGGGACCAGTCTGTTTTATCGGGAACCTATTACGGTACAGGTTCCTTGTTAGGGGCTTACACCGATGACCTGGATTCCTATTATAATGACCAGAACGGTTTAATGGACATTTACCAAAATCAACAGCAGGAAACCAATACTATAATAACCAGTCTTTGGAAGACGGCTTACCAGCAAATTTATTACGCTAATTCCACCATCTACGGGGCAGAACATTCAACGGCCTTGTCAGGTGCTGATAAAAGCCGTATCAAGGGGGAAGCCCTGCTGGTCCGTTCACTGATTTACTTTTACCTGCAACAGCTTTTTGATGATATTCCCTATACCTCCAGTCTGGATTATGAGCATAACCGCCGCTTAAGCAAAACAGGGGCCGTCGCATTGCTGGAGCAGTTGGAGGTGGACCTGACGGAGGCCGTAGCGCAGTTAACGGACGAGTACCGGGACCCGGAGCGGATCTATCCCAACCGGAAGGTGGCGCAACTGCTGTTGGCCCGTATTCATTTACTCCGGGGAGAATGGCCGTTGGCAGAGCAAATGGCAGGCACAGTTCTGCAATCACCCCTATACCAATTCCAGCCTGATATCAATAAAGTGTTCCTCAAATCGGGCAAGCATATCCTCTGGCAGCTAAAGCCGGAGAAAGAGGGTGATGCCACCGAGGAAGCAATGTTTTATCACTTTGCTTCCTCGGCACCCAATTCGTATGTCCTTTCTCAAGACCTGGTCAATACTTTTGGTGGGGAGGATTTGAGAAAACAGGCATGGATGGCCGAAGTGACCTTTAATAGTGATACATGGTACAGGCCCTACAAATACAAAAACCGCTCAAATAACTCCACCGAGTACTCTGTAGTCTTTCGCCTTGAGGAAGCCTTTTTTATCATGGCCGAAGCATTGGCCAAGCAAAACCGGTTCGACGAAGCGTTACCTTACCTCAACGCTACCCGTGAGCGGGCCGGGTTGACCGCATTTACTTCGTTATCGGGGGATGATTTTACCAGGGAGCTTTTGGCAGAAAAGAGGCGTGAGTTTTTCACGGAGTTCGGGCATCGGTTCATTGACCTGAAGCGCTGGGGCCGGCTGGGTGAATTAAGTGCGGCAAAACCCAACTGGGAGGGTTATAAGAGCAGATGGCCGTTGCCACAAAGCGAGCTACTTTTAAATTCCAATTTATATCCGCAAAGTTCGGGTTACTAATATGAGGTTCTTATTTTTCTTGCTATTCCTGTGCCTGCTGCTGCCAGCAGGACAGGAGTCGGCTGCCCAAAACAAACACGACAGCCTGAATGGAATCTTTTCCGAAAGATTCCACAATATAACGGGTCCTCAAATGACCGGAGACGGTAACTGGCTGGCGTTGCGTAAAAGAAGCTGGCTGCCTGCATGGAAGAAGAGTGACCTGGCTAAAGATACCGTCATATTATTTGATTTGCAAAATCCGGAGGAATTTAAAATCGCAGGATACATGCAAAACGTCCGGAGTATGGCTTTTGCAGGGACTGAACATTTGTTTTTATCAAATGATCGGCAAACAGGGTTGCTTAACCTGAATGAACAAACGAACATTTACTTTGAGGGGGTAAAGAACATACAGGCACTAAATAATAAAAAGCAATTCCTTCTGCATTACGGCAAAGAAAAAAAGAACAGGTTGGAATTGTGTGATGAAAACGGGAATCTTTTAAATGCCGTAAATAATGTGAGCCGGTTTTACACAACCGATACCGATCATGTCTATGTTATTGCAGAGGTCATGGAAAAAGAGTTTAATGTTATCATTTTAACCGATCAAAAAAAGGAAAAGGTGTATGAGTCCCCTCAAGAGATCGAACGGCTGGATATTGACCCCTCGGAAAGAGGCTTGATGGTTTTCAAGAAAAATCCTGACGGATTTTCCCGGGAGGTGTTGTACCTGGATTTAGAGAATAATACTTCTTATCCTTTAAAAGAGGTATTGCCCATTATCTTTCATAGAGGATCTACGGAACGGATACAGGAAGGACACTCCTATTTTCTGGAAGTATTGATTGAAAATGAGGAACCTGATGGTGCGGTTGCAGATATCTGGTATGGTACCGATAACCAACCCGGAGAGAAATTTTATCCGTACACAGAAACATTAACCTATGTATGGGAACCCGGTAAACATTTGATCCGGCAAATTGGTGACGATCATTTGACAACCAATATCAATGTAGGCAATGACCGGTATTTTTTGTGTTTTGACCCCTGTCATTTGCAAGACTATGAGGCCGAAAGCCCCCTGTTGCAGTTGTATGTATATGACAGAGTCCAGGACCGGTATTCAATTCTGGACACTATTGTTCCGGAGCTGTACCTGTCCGGGGACGGCGAGTATGCACTATCTCCCGGGGATAAGGGATGGTACCTGTATCATATTCCGTCAGGGCATAAAAAACTTATTCACGGGAAAGGTCTCGATACGCCCTGGTTTGCCAATGATGGCAAAGTGGTATTGTTTGAGGGAAGAGGTGCATTGTGGAAGTATGAAATAAAAAGCGGCACGCTTGCTGAAGTCGCCATTTTCGAGGGATACCAAGCCAGTATCGTAAATGGAGAAACAGTTGATATCGGCACCAATAAGGGCAGGTTTAGCAAAAAACAGGTGGATTTACAGCGTCCCCTCGTGATTAAGTTATACGATCCCCTGAAAAATGTAACCTCTTATAGCTTGTGGAACAAGGGAAAATCACAGACGATCATACAGCCAACCACCAAACATATACAATCCCTGAGTTACAGCAAATCTTTTGATTGTTTTTCCTGGATGGAAGAGGACTACAACCTGCCACCCCGCCTGGTTTATAAAAAGATGGGTAGCAAGGAACAGGTCTTGTATCAAAGCAATATACAGGACAAGGCCATCTTATCATTAAAACAGGAAATCGTCTCCTATACGAACAGTGACGGGATCCCGCTCAACGGAATCTTGTATTATCCGCTGGATTATAATCCCTCAGGTAAATACCCGATGGTGGTACATATCTATGAAAGGCAACGGCACCTAACCAACAGATATCCCTATCCGTCGTATTATGATGGCCTGGGATTTAATATACGTTTACTTTTGGAAAACGGGTATTTTGTGTATCTGCCCGATATTTTGATACAGGGTAAAAATGGTCCCGGAATAGATGCGCTGGATTGTGTGAATAACGCACTGGATGCTTTAGCCGGCAACCCGTTGATCAACAAGAACAAGATAGGGCTGATCGGACACTCGTTCGGCGGTTACGAAGCGGATTTCATTGCTACACGCTCAACCCGTTTTGCCGCTTATGTCTCCGGATCCGGACACAGCGATATCCTTTGGGCTTATCACTCCTTTAATTATAATTTCCTTTTTCCTGATTATATACGGATAGAAGCCAATATGTACAAAATGGGCGTGCCTTTTTCCCGTAATAAAGCTTTGTATTTGAACAACAACCCGGTTTATCATGCGGAAAAAGTGAATGCCCCGGTATTGTTATGGGCGGGAGAGGAAGACCAGAATGTTACCAGTGACCATGGCATGGCTTTTTACAATGCCCTGCGCAGAAACAAAAAAGATGTGATCGCTTTGTTTTATAAAGGCGAAGGACATAGCTTGCTACAGCAACAGTCGCAATTTGACCTGACTTCCAGGATACTGGACTGGTTTGATTATTTCTTAAAGGGAGATCCGGATATCGGATGGATCAGTAAAGGAATAAAAAATAAGGGTGGTAAATAGGGCTGTCTGTGGAACCGTAGGTACGGACGGTGGTGTGTTAGGTCGGGAAATAAAGTAGGAGGAAAGTGCTTTATTTTCCTCCTACTCGTTATCTGAGGCTGTTTTCAAATATTAAATTCTCCCAGAGTTAAATTTACTCCTGATACAGCCTCTCTTCCTCTAATGCGATGCAGGTTCGTACAGTTGTTGATTTCCACATAGAGTACCGCTTATTCTGTTATGTAAGCTATATGTAACTGATGTGGATGGGTCAGTCCATGTACAAATATCACCCGGAATGGTGGAACACTGCTTCGTTGCAATACATTCTTCGGTCACCGAGTCAAACCGGTACCCCTGAACGGATGCACTTTGAGAGTCTTTTGCTGCATTCGTCGCAAAAGCCGCGCCGGCTCCCATTAATATGATCACAGCCGGCACAAGGAACTGTTTAAATTTAGTCATGATGAAAAAATTTAACGTGATGCCTACTCTGAAAGGTTTTCGGCTTCTCCTGTTTTGATGAAATGCCGCGTCACCGGTTGCGCAAAACGGTAACGCACGATTTCATTGCCGGACAAAACAAATAAATATTCGCCCGTGACGATTATCCGGGTCATTTTATGGCTTCCGCGGTTGTGCACATAAAAACTGCCCAGATATTCCTGCCTGTCGGTCCGGTACATGTCGACAATGGCTGCCTGCTGCCACATCTCACGGGATTCGTATTTTCCCATAAGGTTGGATTCATTGAACAGCACACCGCCATGTACCACCGACCGCTTATTGACCTGCAAAGGGGGCGCATCCATTTTCCGTTGGCCGTCGGAAAGTTGCCGCACCCGCACCTGCGCCCTAGAGATGGTGTCGATGGTATGCAGCCGGCGTGAAAGGTGCAGGCTGCTGTCCATCACCAGGAATTCATTGCGGTAAAAATAGATATACACCAGTTCCCCGGTTACCGCATCCCGGAGCAACTGGCCGTCGGTATCGAACACGCCGTCCACCTGCTTTTCCAACAGTCCATGGTGGAGTGTTACCTTCGGATCCCTGTCCAACCGGAGGCTGCCCAATACCTGCGCCTTTGTTTCAGCGCTTTGTGCCCTGATGGCGAAATTGACGGAGTCTATCACCTCCAGCTGGGAAAAATAGGCGTCCGCATAACTGACAGTGCGGGCCAGCGAATCGCCCAACTGCCCCCGGTAGATCACCGGCACACTCCCGTCGTATACATAGAAATGGGGAGACTTTACCTTTATCTGGATGGAGCGGAACGGGTGTGCGGTATTGTCAAGTTGTAGTTTAACGGATTT
>ENA-UOOI01001413-UOOI01001413.1-fermentation-metagenome-genome-assembly--contig:-NODE-1413-length-25186-cov-10.204767_pt1 | contig 25186 bp, 26 predicted proteins | sample MGYA00245779_ERZ724027 | MGnify/ENA primary metagenome ERZ724027 (study PRJEB28704, sample SAMN03018318) | fermentation metagenome | biome: anthropogenic terrestrial biome; feature: soil...
GAAAAACTTCCTGATTTAAAATTGCCTCCGGAAGATTTTGTGTGTGAGATAAAACTTCCAGAACTATGCCCATGTACACTGAAATGTGAACCTTTGGCATAAGCAATGCTATAAGTATTGCCTACAGGAAAATTACTTGATTGAATGTTAAAAATACCTGTTGACAGAAATAAAAAAGTAAGTACTATTGATATAATAAAAAATTTTTTATTGTTTTTGATTTTAGCCACCCCCTTAAAGCTCTCAGCTTTTCTTTATGGTAACATAATACTCTTTTGACGGCTAGTATATAATCTTTAATTTAAAGCAATTATTTGTACAATAGTCGGAAGTTTTTAATGATCAGAAGCTTTTTATATTATTTATTATATAGTATTAAATAACTTATAACAAGTCTTAAATTAACTTATTTTAAGTAATTTAAGACTATTTAATTATAAAAATATTATATTTTTATATATTTTATGAATCTTTAGTTTGTAAAGATTATTTATATGCCATATAATATTAGTATCAAGTGATTTTTAGTTCGAGCAAAATTGGGTTATCATGTTATTGGGAGGTTGTAAAGAATTGGGCGGACAGAGTTTTGAAATGAAGTATATAGATAAAGTGGCAAAAAACATATCAAATAATACAATAATTCCTTATGAGGATTTACCTAGATATGATTTATTTTTGTCTCAGGTTATAGATTATCTTAATGATAAATTCGAAGGAGAAAATTATACAAATAATATAGTACAAAATTATATAAAAAATGAAGTTATATCTAAGCCGGAGGATGGGAAGAAAAGGGGATATACGAAAGTTCATCTGACTCAGCTTATTTTATTAAGTTATATGAGACCAATACTTACTACGGAAGAGATAAAAAAAGTGTTTGGATTGGCTTTTAATGAAATAAATAATGGAGAAGACGATATAATATCATGGGAAGATGCATATAAAATATTTTCAGATCTCCAAAAAAACAGTATTAAAGATTTAATGGAAAAAGAAAACTTTAATGAAGAAAAATTTCAAAGCATAGTTGAGGATATGCATTTGAATATTAAAGGAAAAGAAGAAGAGAGAATAATGGTTTTCTTCGTAGTTATGTCTTTGATATGTCAGGCAAGTGCAATTAAAAAATTAGTTCAAAATATAGTCAATAATTATGAAGTCAAGGAAGATAAATAGGAATTAATATTCCTATTTATCTTCAACTAGAGTGATCTTTGTTTAAAAGGCATATGCTTTGGGCGGCAATGCCTTTTCCCTTGCCTGTAAATCCCAAACCTTCTTCAGTAGTAGCTTTTATATTTATCATGGATATGTCTATCTCTAAGGTTTTAGCTATGTTTTTTCTCATGTGATCTATGTAGGGAGATAATTTTGGCCTTTCAGCTATTATGATGGAATCTATGTTTTCTATGACATAGTGGTTAGTTTTGATTAGATTTAATACTTTAGATAATAATTCAAGACTAGATATATCTTTGTATTTTTTATCTTGATCTGGAAAATATCTGCCAATATCTCCCAAACAGGAAGCTCCCAATAAACTGTCCATTATTGCATGGATCAATACATCAGCATCGGAATGACCAAGCAATCCCTTGAAAAAAGGAATAGTCACCCCACCTAATATGAGAGCTCTGTTATAAACCAATTTGTGGACATCATATCCAAGTCCGATTTTCATATTTAACCCTCCTATAATAAACTTGATTTAAATAAAAGTTAGTTTAATGTGATTTTATCACATAAATAATAAAAAGGTGCATCTATAGGCACCTTAAGATATATCTTTGAAATAATATATAATTTTTTTATTGTCTTTGTCTTTTGTTTTATTTGTTTCAGGGGCCTTATTTGTAAAACTAAACAATTTTGATAAAAATAATTTTATTGAAGATAAAAATGATGTCTTCTTTTTCTTATTGTTTTTTGAAAAATTTACTTTGATAACGTTATCTTTCATAAATCAACCCCACCTTTCTTTAAAAAGTTTTTCTTACTTTTATAATATCATAAAAATGAAAAGGTGTTAAGAAAAAAGAGATAAAAAACTAAGAAGATAATGGATCCCCTTAGTTTTGTGAGATATAAAGGTATATTTTTGTAGTAGGAAATGTTAATTTATAGTTCTTGTAATTTATGAGCTTTGTAGTTGCATGGATGATAATAGTATATGATAAATCATTTGATTTGGTTACTGCAGTTTTGAAAATATACACATCTTGTCCACAAAATTGTGTATAATGTGTATAAATAATGGATTATTTATGATATAATGGTATAAATTTCATTTAAATATGATCTTGAAATTAAATAATAACAGGTTATAAACAGAATATTTGTGTATAATGTGCATAAATCAAGTAATCCTGTAAATTTTGGTTTAATAATTTTATGTATTATAATTAAATCAATGGGATGTATAGAATTAACATGTAAGGAAAGTGAAAATATGGTTCATAAAAAATTTTTGATTATAATAACTTTAATACTTTTTGATGCTGCTGCAATTTGCGGTATTTTGAGCTATAAAGGGGGAATCGGCAATAGAATAAATCCAGAAAATAGTAATAGTGAAGAAAAAAATATAAATAAAAAGAACAACCAGAACTCATTGAAAGACAGGACATTTACAGGTAAGAATTTAAAATATAATAACCAGTCAGTTCCGGTGCTGTATTATCATTCTATAGAATATGAAAAGGGGAATGAACTGAGACTTCCAAAGGAAAAATTTAGGGAACAGATGAAATTTTTAAAAGAAAATGGATACACTACACTTACTATGAATGAGTTGTATGATTTTCTAGCTCATGACAAACCTGTACCAGATAAGTCAGTGGTTATCACCTTTGACGATGGATACAGGGATAATTATGAAAATGCTTTCCCAATATTAAAAGAATTTGGCTTTAAAGCTACTATTTTTATAATAACAAGTACGATAGATAAAGAGGAGGATTTTCTCACTTCAAATCAATTGAAAGAAATGGAAAGGTATGGAATAGATATTGAAAGTCATACGGTAAATCATGATAAATTGGACAGATTATCCTATGATAAACAGTTATATACATTGAAGAATTCTAAAGAATTTTTGGAAAAATTATTGAACAGGAAAATATATTATTTTGCGTATCCCTATGGAGAATGGAATGAAAATACTATAAAAGCTTTAAAAAATGCCGGATACAAGATGGCTTTTACTACGGAGTCAGGATGGGCTAATAAAAATAAGGGACTGTATCGACTAAATAGAGTTTATGTGAATGCAAATCATAGCATGGCCGAATTTGAAAGGCGCCTTGCCAATGAAAAATATGATATTTCAGAGTGAGTTAATGTTATTTATATGATTATGGAGGTGTAACAATTGGACAAAAACAAAAAAATAAGGATATTTGCCCTAGGAGTATTTTTTACATTTACAATTTTAATATTTCAATTTAAGATGGTGCTGGCACAATCTCCGTTGGAAACTCCCAAAGTGGATGTAAATACGAATAAAGAATGGGTTGTTAGATTTAGTAGGAATCTGGAACCGAGTACCGTAAATAATTCCAACATATATGTTACTGATGAAGATAAGAATCCGGTTCCTGTAGAAGTGACTTTGGGAAGCAATCCCAATACTGTATTAATAAGTCCGAAAACAGGTGGCTATGAACCGGGAAAACAGTATTATTTAATTATAAACGATGCTGTGGAATCAACTTCAGGTAAAAAATTAAATAAGCCTCTAACATTGCAGTTTACTACGGCTAATGCTTATTCTGATGGAACTGATTACCAGTACCTTCCAAATATAAGCTCTGATAATTTTGAATACATGCCTCTTTTATCGTCTCAAAAGCAGGAATTTTTTATAAACTGCAGTAGTGGGACAAGTGTTCAATACAGAATATTTGTGAATGCACAAGATGATCCGGATGGATCTTATACAGAACTTACCAATGGCTATACCAGTGAAGAAAATGGCAAAATAATTTCTTCGAAGACATTGAGTTCGGGGACTAATGGAGAGAAGTATAAAGTTATTATCTATGTAAAAAGAGATGGAACTGTGGGGATACATAGGGATGCCAACACAGACTATGATAATTATTATATAGATTATTTCAGATGTGTAGATGACGTGGATGTAAATCCCGATGACTATTTGGCATATAATGTGTCTTTAGATGATATAGTTAAATCTCAAGTTGATTTGAAAGGTAATAGTACACCTGTATTTGTGGCTGCAAATATAATGGACAATACTGCTTCGAGAAATCAAATAAAGTATTATGTAAATCCGAATAATTTTTTAGATAGTTATGGAAAATATCAATTTTTAAAACTTACATATACAGAGGGAACTGAAGTAGATAACTTAAATGATTTTTTAAAAGGGAAGGGAATTTTTGAAGGTATGGGACAATCTTTTTTAAATGCGGCTAAAGCCAATAATATAAATGCAGCCTATTTAGTATCACATGCCCTGCTTGAAACTGGAAACGGTACTTCGCAGCTTGCAAGTGGAGGTGCTAGAAACAGTGCGGGAAATTATATTTATGGAACACCTGTGTATAATTTTTTTGGAATAGGAGCAGGAGGTAAGGATCCCATAAGAGGTGGAACGGATACAGCTTATAGAAATGGATGGTCTACTCCGGAAAAGGCTATAGAAGGGGGAGCGAGCTGGCTGGCATCTCAATATATAAACAACCCTTCGTATAATCAAGATACACTTTATAAAATGAGATGGAATCCTGCTAATTCGGGGCAGCACCAATATGCTACGGATATAGCTTGGGCTTATAAACAGATACCTAATATAATGAAATCAATACAGGATGTATCATCAAATTCTGCTAATTTAAAATTTGAGATACCCAAATTAAAAGAATAATAGACAAAATATAAAATATGAAAGAAGAAATGCTGTAAAATTGCTTTTTAAAACAATTTTACAGCATTTCTTCTTTTCGCTTCTGAAAAATATTTGATTAATTCAGTATTCCCCTTATATTTTTTAAATCTTTGTCTTCTATGAAAGGAGCGCAAAATTGAAATGTTTTTTCATGACCGCATTCTGAACAAATGCAATCACATATATCGTAAGGGATTCCATTGATTACAGCTACATCAGAATCTCTGGATATGTAGTCCCCGCCGCATATTTCACAGGGGGTATCATTTATAATAGTGTATTCACTTTCAATATATTTCATTATATCTTTAATGGTCATTGGAAAACCTCCAGTAAAAAATTATCACAGTATAAATTTAACACTCCTAAAAAGTATTTTCAATAGAGAATAGGCTTATATGTATAGAACCTAACATATATTAAAATATAATACCTATTGTAAATTAGAGGTGGATTATTTTGATCAACATTATATGGTTTTTTATCTTGTGCTTTGGAATATGTTTCGGGATATTGGGCGGAAGGGGAGAAGAGATATCCAAATCCATTATTTCGTCTTCTGATTCAACAGTAAAACTTGTTATAAGTCTGGCTGGGATAATGTGTCTATGGTGCGGTGTTATGAAAATAGCGGAGAAAAGCGGACTTACAAATAAGATAGCTAGAGTAATGAAACCAGTTTTGAAAATATTATTTAAAAAAGCTGCAGGGGATGAAAAGGCCATAGGGGCGATAGTTATGAATCTTACTGCAAATATGATGGGATTGTCTAATGCAGCTACACCTTTTGGTATAAAGGCCATGGAGGAACTTAAACGGTTAAATGGTAAGACAGATGAGGCGAGTGACGATATGTCTTTATTTCTGGTACTGAATGCAGCCTGTATACAATTTATACCCACTACAGTTATTTCCATAAGGGCAGCTGTGGGATCGAAAAATCCCGGAGAGACAATAATTCCAGGTATAATAGCAACTGCAATAGCAGCTGTGGTTGGAATAATATGCTGTAAAATAATGGAGAAATATTTTTGACTGGAATTTTAAATAGAGAGGAGAGAATAAGTTGAATTATATGATAAAATCTATAATTCCTATAATAGTATTTATCGTGGTTACATATGGAATATTTAAAAGAGTCAAAGTGTATGAATGTTTTGTAGAGGGTGCCAAAGAGGGTATTGGTATATGTATAAAAATATTCCCGTATCTGCTGGCTATGATAATAGCAGTTGGAGTATTTAGAGAATCCAAGGCACTTGATTATTTTATAGCACTTGTAAGGCCTGTAGTTGAAATCATAGGCCTTCCTCCAGAGGTGGTGCCCCTGGTACTTGTAAAGCCATTGTCGGGAAGTGGGGCTCTTGGTATATTTGCTGAAACTCTAAGTAAATTTGGCCCGGATAGCTATATAGGCAGGGTGTCATCTATAATAATGGGTTCTACGGAAACCATATTTTATACACTGACAGTTTATTTCGGTGCTGTTGGAATAAAAAAGATAAGACATACTCTTTGGGCAGCTATAATGGCGGACATGTCTGCTATTATAGCTGCGGTTGTAGTAACTAGGATTATGTTTTAATAAGTATTTCTATAAAGTCTTATTAGTTGTATAATATTATTATAATTGATAAATACAGTTTGGAGTGAGAATTAAATTGCTTAGATGGAAGGAACTATATGAAGAATGTGTAAATTGCCATAAATGTAAATTGGGCGATAACAGAACTAATATGGTTTTTGGAGATGGCAATCCCGGAGGAAAAATCATGTTTATAGGAGAGGCACCTGGTGCGGATGAGGATAGAACTGGTCTGCCTTTTGTTGGAAGAGCTGGCCAGCTTTTGACGAGAACTCTCGAATCCATAGGGCTGTATAGGAAAAATGACTATTACATATGCAATATCTGTAAATGCAGGCCGGAAAATAATAGGACGCCTTATACACAAGAGGAGGAAGCTTGCATTCCGTATTTGAGAAATCAGGTGGCACTGGTAAAACCTAAAATAATTGTCTGCCTTGGGGCTACTGCAATGAATTGTATATTGGGAAAAGATTGGAGAATTACAAGAGATAGAGGAAAATGGGTGGAGAGAAAAGGGTTTTATATGACTGCCACTTTTCATCCTTCTGCAATTCTTAGAGATGAGAATAAAAAAGCTCCATTTTGGGAAGACTTGAAGGACATAAAGAAAAAATATGATGATTTTCGGAACCAGAATGTTGACAGTTAAAAATATATGGAATATTATATTGTTAAATGCAGTGAAGGAAAGAGTAATAAGTCAATTTTATGCAAAGAGAATCGACAATTTGGTGGAAGCCGGTGATAAAATAGCTTATGAATATGGCTCTGGAGCAGGTTATTTGAAATGGCAGTAAAGTAACACGGCGGCAGCCGTTATAGAGCAGGGTAATGATAGTTTTGATTTTCAAGCAGGATCAAGATATTTTTTGAGTTACCTGGTGAGGTTTTTATTGTGAGATAAAAATAAAATAGAGTGGTAAAGTGTATGCAGCGCCTCTATATGGAGAAATTTTCTTCATATAGAGGCTTTTTTAAGTTTGTATATTTTGTCAAAACATATTATAAAATCAGGAGAAGAAGGAGAGAAAAATATGACTAAAAAAACTTATTATATCACTACACCCATTTATTATCCGTCTGCAAATCTTCATATAGGGAATACTTACACTACTGTGGCGGCAGATGCCCTGGCCAGATTTAAGAGACTTACTGGATATGATGTAATGCTTTTGACAGGTACTGACGAGCATGGCCAGAAGATTCAAAGACTGGCAGAGGCAAAGGGAGTTAGTCCCAAAGAATATGTGGATAAAATAGTAGCTGGTATTAAGGAACTTTGGAAGATGATGAATATAAGCTATGATAAATTTATAAGGACTACGGAAGATTATCATGTAAAGGCAGTTCAAAAAATATTTAAAAGGCTGTATGATCAAGGGGATATATATAAAGGAAGGTATGAGGGCTGGTATTGTACTCCCTGCGAATCTTTTTGGACTGAAACTCAGCTGGTAGATGGAAAATGTCCTGACTGCGGAAGGCCTGTTGAAAGAACAAGCGAGGAAGCTTACTTTTTTAGAATGTCAAAATATGCTCCCAGACTTATAGAATATATCGAATCACATCCGGATTTTATACAGCCGGAATCCAGAAAAAATGAAATGATAAATAATTTTTTGAAGCCGGGTCTGCAGGATCTCTGTGTTTCAAGGACATCTTTTGATTGGGGTATACCTGTGACTTTCGACAGGAAACATGTCATATATGTGTGGATAGATGCACTGGCAAATTATATAACCGCACTTGGTTACGGCAGCGAAAATCAGGAATTATATAAAAAATACTGGCCGGCCGACTTGCATTTGGTGGGCAAGGATATATTGAGATTTCACACCATTTATTGGCCTATAATACTTATGGCTCTGGGGGAACCTATTCCCAAGAAAGTATTTGGGCACGGATGGCTTCTGGTCAATGGAGGTAAAATGTCCAAATCCAAGGGAAATGTGGTGGATCCCGTGGTTTTAGTAAATAATTTTGGTACGGATGCTGTCAGATATTATCTCCTAAGAGAAATACCATTTGGCTCAGATGGGCTGTTCAACAATGAAATATTTATAAGGAGGATCAATTCGGATTTAGCCAATGATCTGGGTAATCTTTTGTCCAGAACTTGTACTATGATAGAAAAGTATTTTAATGGAATAATACCTGTGCCGTCGGGAAGGGAAGATGATGTTGACGGTAGACTTATAGATATAGCATTGAACACACCTAAAAAGGTAGAGAAAAACATGGATAATCTTAGAATACCAGAAGCATTGGACAGTATATGGGAACTTATAGGTGCGACTAATAAATATATAGATGATACGACACCATGGGTACTGGCTAAGGATGCTGGCAGGGAAAGAAGGCTGGGGACCGTACTTTATAACCTTTCGGAATCTTTGAGGATAATTGCAATATGTATCTCACCGTATCTTCCTGAAACCAGTGAGGAGATGTATAAACAACTTAATGTGGATATTACGTCGTGGGATAGTACAGCTTCTTTTGACGGAACTAAGGCGGGAACCAAAATAAACAAGGGTAGTGCTCTGTTTCCGAGAATAGATTTGGATAAAAAATTGAAGGAGCTGGATGAGTTAAAAAAACATCAGAGTTCTGCAAATGCATCCAAAGTGAAAATTCGCAAAAAGGAAATAGGTATAGATGATTTCGAAAAGCTTGATCTCAGAGTGGCCAAAGTATTGAAATGTGAGGCTATAGAAGGTTCAAACAAATTACTTAAATTTCAATTGGATTTAGGAAAGGAAAAAAGGCAGGTAATTTCGGGTATAGCAAAATACTATAGTCCTGAAGAACTTGTCGGGAAATATGTAGTAATAGTGGCAAATTTAAAGCCCATAAAATTAAAGGGTGAAATTTCTCAGGGGATGATATTGTCTGCGGCTTCAGAAGATGACAGCAAATTATGTACAGTTTCAATATCAGGGAAACTTCCTCCAGGCAGTACAATAAGCTAAAAATATGTAAAATACTATCAAAAAGTATATTTTTGATAGTATTTTGTTATAATTAAAATTAAAATGTATACTTGTAATTAGGAGGAATGTAATTATGACAGTGGATATTTTTGACGCACATGCACATTATGATGATGAACAATTTGACGGGGATAGGGAAAAAATCATAGGAGAGCTGAAAGACGGGAATATTGTGGGTGTACTAAATTGTGGTTCTTCCATGGAGGGTTCCAGAAATTCTGTTGAATTGGCTAAAAAGCATGATATATTTTATGCAGCTGTAGGCATACATCCGGAATATGCAGATAAATTTGACAATAATACAGTAATAGAATTGAAAGAACTTGTAAAAAACAAAAAGGTAAAGGCCATAGGAGAGATAGGACTTGATTACTATTGCAGGGAAAACCCACCGAGAAGTGTACAGAAATCCACGTTCATAAAGCAGATGGAATTAGCACAAGAGCTCAATTTACCTGTGATTATACATGATAGGGAAGCTCATAAAGACACTTTCGATGTAATAAAACAGTTTAAGGATGTTGTTGGTGAGATCCATTGTTTTTCGGGAAGTGTTGAATTTGCAAGAGAATGTTTAAAGCTGGGGTATTATATAGGATTTACAGGAGTGGTGACTTTTAAGAATGCGAAAAAAGCTGTGGATGTGGCAAGAGAGATACCGCTTAATAGAATTTTAGTGGAAACTGACTGTCCCTATATGACACCGGTTCCTTTTAGGGGCAGAAGAAACAGATCCGAGTATATCAGGTTTATTATGGATAAAATTGCAGAGATAAAAAATATGGATGTAAAAGAGATAAGCAAAATAACAATTTCCAATACAAAACACTTGCTTAATTTGTAATAATAGTGTAAAATAAAAAAGAGGTGTTAACATTTTTTACTTAAATTGCATATTTTAGTAATTAAATTTATAGTTATAACATAGTCTATATAAAAACCACCTAAAAATAATGTAAACTGTGATTCAAATGGGAATTATTTTTTATTGCAATCATAAATAAGTATTTTATTTATAAATTTTATGCATAGGATGCATTTGTATTTTGAAGAACAGTTTTATACAGGGTAATGAATATTGTACTTTTGCCCAGAGGAGGTATTTTTATGGTGGAGAAGTTTGGAACTTGCTTGAAGAAATATTTTCCCCGTGGTCCTAAAATAGAAATGGAATTTGTTATATCTATAAGTTTAGTCATTTTAACCTTAGTGATGTTTAACATGAGAAAAACGGTGACAATTTCGGTAGATGGTAAAAATATAAAAGCTGTTACACTTGGTCACAGCTATAGAAAGGTTTTGGCCAGCAATGGAATTAAGATAGGGCCAAGGGATAAGGTAGTACCTAGTCTAGACAGCAAAGTTAAGGATAAAAGCAAGCTGACGATTAAGAGAGCTGTAAGGGTTGAAGTAGAAGTTGATGGAAAAAAATTAAGCACGGAGTCAGCAGAAGATAGTGTTGAAAAATTATTAAAAAGTGAAAATATTAGAATTTCTAATCTGGATAGGGTATATCCATCCAGAGAACATGCCATTTTAAGAGGCATGAAAATAGTGGTGACTAGGGTTCAGATTAAAGACTTGAAAGAAAGCAGAGCCATAAAGTATGAAACAGTTTTAAAAAATGATGCACAGATTAAATACGGCGATAAAAAACTTTTACAAGAAGGACAAAATGGTGAAAAAGAGATTGTAACTAGAGTGACATATGAAAATGGAAAAGAAGTTTCAAGAAAGACAATGAGAGAAATTGTAAAAAAAGAACCCGTGAAAAAAGTAGTGGCCGTAGGTACATTGACTGGCAATACTCTTTCTAGAGGAGAAAGTATTGATTATGCCAGATCCGTTAAAATGAAGGCTACTGCATATACTGCAGATTATCAAAGTACAGGCAAGAGGCCTGGAGATCCAGCATTTGGTATAACTGCTTCGGGAACTGTAGCGAGGAGAGATACTGAAAAATATAGTTCCATAGCGGTTGATCCTAGAGTAATACCACTTGGCACAAAGCTTTATGTGGAAGGCTATGGTTATGCCGTAGCGGAAGATACAGGAGGAGCCATTAAAGGCAATAGAGTCGATTTGTTTTTCAATTCAAACTCGGAAGCCAGCAATTGGGGTGTGAAGTGGGTTGATGTCTATGTAATTGGGTAGGAGCAGATGCTCCTTTTTTTCTTTGAATAACATACAGAGGAGGAAGCTTATGATTAAAGAAGTTGTAGTAGTTGAAGGAAAGGATGATGTAAGAGCGGTTAAAAGGGCTGTAGATGCAGAACTCATAGCTGTAGGGGGATTTGGAATAAATGAAACGATCATAGATAGGATAAGAGAAGCCCAGAAAAGGCAGGGGGTTATAGTTTTTACCGATCCAGATTTTGCAGGGGAGAAAATAAGAAAAATTATTTCAAGAAGAGTCCGGGGAATAAAGCATGCATATATATCTCAGGAAGATGGGATAAAAAATGGCAATGTAGGGGTTGAAAATGCACTTCCGGAAACTATAATGAGCGCTTTGAAAAATGCAAAATGTGAGTTGAAGAAAAAGAGAAGTGAATTTGATATAAACGATATGATATTTTGGGGACTTACAGGAGAGTTAAATTCTAAGAAAAAAAGAGATAGGCTGGGGAAAGAACTGGGTATAGGATATTGCAATACTTCTCAGTTTTTATTTAGGTTAAATAATTACGGAATAAAAAGAGAAGAATTGAAGATGGCTGTTGATAAAATTAATGAGAGGGATAAGTAGGGTGGGACAATATGGATAATTTATCTACAGAGGATATAGTGAAGAAATATGGTTTTAGATTTTCAAAGTCACTGGGCCAAAATTTTTTGACAAATACCTCAGTACTGCAGGATATAATAAGCGGTGCGGAAATAAATAAAAAAGATGTGGTTATAGAAATAGGCCCGGGAATTGGAACTTTGACACGGGAACTTTTAAAAGCTGCAAAAATGGTGATTGCCATTGAAATTGACAATGATTTAATTCCTATTTTGAAAGAAGAACTAAAGATGTTTGATAATTTTCAGTTAATACATGAAGATGTACTGAAAGTGGATTTTTTCAATATAACAAACGGTACAGATAGTGTAAAAATTGTGGCAAATCTACCATACTATCTTACAACACCTGTTATTACAAAACTGTTGAATAAACACTATAATTTTAAAACTTTTACTGTGATGATACAAAAAGAAGTGGGAGAGAGAATCGCGGCAAAACCTAATTGTAAGGAATATGGTGCATTGTCCGTACTTGTTCAATATTACTGTGATGTCGAGGTTATAGGGAAAGTGAAACCTTCTTCGTTTATACCCAGGCCTAAAGTGGATTCAATAGTCATAAAATTAATTAAATTACATATTCCCAGAGTTAGGGTCAAAGATGAAAAATTATTTTTTAAGGTTGTTAGATGTGCTTTCAACATGAGAAGGAAAACTCTTCGAAATGCTGTAAAAGTTTTAAATATATCCCCGAAAAATATGGAGGAAGCCTTTAAAGAGTCCGGAATTGACCCTAAAAGGAGAGGGGAGACATTATCACTGCAGGAATTTGGCAGATTATCTGACTGTATATATGAGATATGCTAAAAATTATGAATGTTAAGATGTGATTTTTGTATAGAAGTTAAAACTATTTGTTCACTTTTTGAAAGTTACTTCATATATTATAATGAATATAATATATGGAGGTATAGGAAATTGGCACAAAAAAAGAGTTATAGTAGATATTTTATAATATTACAAGAAGATGAAAAAGGATACTCTTTGGCTTCTGATAAAATTGCTTCAGGGTATGCAAAATTGGAGATGAAAAATGACAAGTGCAAAATATCCTATTATGTACAAAATTTAAAAAAAGAAAAAACACCCTATTATATGATACTTATATGTAATAAAAGAGATATGAAAAATATAATTAAAATAGGTGAAATGAACATAGATGATTATGGAAGAGCAGATGTGTGTTATGAATATCCTATAGATGATGTGGCCGGCAGCGGAATATCCATGGATAGAGTGTCAGGGGCTGCCATAGTCAGAATATTAGATAATAACATAATATCTGTAATGAGCGGGTTTGCAAGTACTGAAATACCGAAATGGAAAGATTTTGCTATTATAGAAAACAGAAAAGAAAGTCCGGAAGGAGAAGAAGACAATAAGGTTGAAGAGCTGGATAATGGCGGTGCATCCGAGGTTGACAGCAAGAGCATATTTGACAAATACGAAGAGAGTATAGAAAAGGTTAAAAAAGATGAAGAAGATATGGAAAAGAATCATGTGGATGAAGAAGACAAAGGTAAAAAAATTCCTGAAAGTGGGGAAATTCCGGAAGAAGATAATAAAAGGACTGCTGAAGATTCTTTGGAATCAAAAATTAAAAAAGATCTGGAAGTTGGGAATGAAGGAGACAGTCCCATATATGTAGATAATTCTGTAACTGAGTCCTATAAAGAGGCTGAGTTAAAAAGACACAAATGTAAAAAGGCAAAGGGAATAAGCCAGCCTGGAAATTATCCTCAGGGACCGGAAGGGGATTTTTTTAATAACTTGATGAATGGATTCAAGGAAACTAAAAGTATATGTAATGAACTGAAAAGGTGCAGATGGTATAAGATACCGGTTAATTCCATGGAAGATATGTATAATATGAATGATTACAATAAATATGCCTTAATATATTATCCTATGATGAGCTATTATCCTTATATAAAGAAACACTGTCATTATTTGTCAGGGTACAAATGTGATAAAAAAGGGAGAGTAAAATATTTGATATATGGGATTCTAGGTACGAAAGATAAAAGAGATCAGCCTTATGGTGGTAAATCTGGGTTTGTTACGTGGGTGTCTTTAAGAGATAAAGACAAAATAGGATATTGGCTGATGTTTTATGATTTTAAAACAAATACAGTTGTAATACCTGTGAAGAAATAATATCAGGATATTATGTTTATGAAAATAGTATCTGTGGACAGAAGAAAACTTGGAGTTATAATAATTGTAGTAGGACTTATGGTGATTCTCTTTGGAGTTGAGAAGAATTTTGATACGAAGTTGAAACATACAGCTTTGATGCAAAACGATATAAAATCACTGACTCAATATAGCGGGCTGAATGATAAATTGAGATATAAATTACCTTCCAATTGGAATTGTAAAGTACAGGATATGTCAGGAGATGAAATAATATACCACAGTGATTTCAAAAGCACTGATGGTAAAATACACGGCTTTGTTCAAGTGTGGAATCTACAGGGGAATTTAAAATTGTTTCTACAAAATAGTAAAATTGTATCTGAAAAACAGAATTTATATGAAAGTTACAATATAGGTGACGTCGATGTAAATGGCAAAGATGGTTATCTGGTTAAATATACTATTGTTAAGGAGAATGGAGACAGTTATAGATGTATGGAGTATTTTATAGCAGAGGGAAAGCAATTTTGCAGATTCTCTTTTTTTGTAAAAGATATGGATTTTAAAGAAAACATGCCCACTGTGTTTGAAACTATTGTGAAAAATTTAGAATATAAATAATAAGGATATCTGTTGTATCCCTTTCAGGTTTAATTGCATGAAAGGGGATTTTTTTGTCGCAAATATGTTATAATGTTCATAGATTTTTTTACAGTAGAAAGCAGGTAAGTCCTTAATGTTTACCTGCTATAAAATTGATAATATTTTTTAATTGCAGGTGAGTAAATTGCAGCATAACACTAGAAGGGGATTAAGTGTATTTTTAGTATTGATTATTTTAACGGTGGCTGTTTTGTCTGCTGGATGTGATGAATTGGATAGACTTAAGGTTAAAACCGGCTTGAAGAATTCAGATTTTGAATACATAAGGGAAGAGAGAGTTGATAAAATAGTTATTCAGAATATGAGAGATCAGGGATTCAAATTTGTGGTTACTGATCAAAATGCGATTAAAGATCTATATGATATATTGTCTTCAGGCAAGAAAGTATCGAAAAAATCTTCACTGCAGCCAGACTATGTTTTTGAAATATATGAGGGAAATAATAAGGTACATAGATTTAAATATGTAGCCGGTCTTGATAAAAAAGATGGGGGGAACCTCTATAGTAATAATCAAATATATATCATATCTAAGAGAATAGATAGTGATATAATTAACAATTTCTGGAATATAAGAATGCCGCCAAATAATTTCAAGCAAGTTTATTATGGATCGATTATGAAGGCTTTAGATGAGTATTTTCAAGGTAAAAATAAAAATGAAAAGATAGGAATAAATTTTAAAGACGATATAGATGGAGCTAGATTTATATTGTCTACGGAAGTAGAGGAATTTAAGTCGGATTTAAACGATAAGTATAAAAACGCCGGCATTGGAAACAATGACAAGGATAAATACGATGTGTGGGTTACTATAAAAACTGAGGGATATAAGTCTACACTGTATAAAGCGACTATTACATTCTGGAATAGGAAAGATAAAAGTGAAAAAATATATTATGCATATGACAATTATAATGGTGCTGGATGGGATATAGAAGTTTATAAAAATAAACCCGGGAGTTTTTAAAAAGCTTTTTTGTTTTAATAATAGTGCTATTGTGAAAGAGATGGTTGAGGGCAATTTGTTTCTATAATTAAGGAGGGGAAAAATGAGTAATTGTGATAATTGTTCAATTAAGACGGCATGCAGAAGTAAAGATCAAGGTGAATGTAATTTTTTATTACCGAAATATGGCAAAATAAAACATATAATAAGTGTTATGAGTGGAAAAGGAGGAGTGGGAAAATCAACAGTTACAGGTATACTGGCTGTAAAATTGAGAAGTGCAGGTTATAAAGTGGGAGTACTTGACGGTGATATAACAGGACCATCCATGCCGAGATTTTTTGGAATAAATGATGAAAGGGCAGATATAGTTCCAATTGATGGGGAGCAGCAGGTAAAATTTTTACCTGTAGAAACTTCTATGGGAATAAAAGTTATATCCTTAAATCTTTTGACAGAAAGGGAAGAACAGCCTGTTATCTGGAGAGGACCTATGATAGTAGGCGTACTAAAACAAATGTATTCTGATACCGATTGGGGAGATTTAGACTATCTCCTTGTAGATATGCCGCCTGGAACAGGAGATGTAGCTCTTACTATAATGCAGGAATTTCCACTGCAGGGAATAGTTATAGTATCTACTCCTCAGGATATGGTATCGATGATAGTAAAAAAAGTAGTTATAATGGCCGAAAAAATTGGCGTAGATATCATAGGTGTAGTGGAAAATATGTCTTATATTAGGTGCAGCAGCTGTGGAAAAAAGATAAAGCTGTTTAGCAAAAAATCTGCAGAGGAACAGGCTCGATATCTTGGCTTAAAACTATTGGGGGAAATGCCTGTAAATTCTGGACTGGTGGAGAGCATGGAAAGTGGAAGGGCGGAAAGTTACATAAAAAGCTTGCCTGATTATGATGATCTATTGAATAATTTTATAACTTTGTTGAAATGATTTGAAGGCAGATATAATAAATTGATTTTGTGGGAACAATACTAGTGAAAATATTTTATTATTAAATTATAAAAAAGAGGTGAACATCCTGTTATTTAACAGGAGTATATTATGAAAGCAGTAGTTGATAAAGATGTATGTGTAGGATGTGGATTATGTCCAAGTACATGTCCTGAAGTATTTAAAATGGATGATGATGGGAAGGCAGTTGCAATTACCGGTGAAGTACCAGAAGAAGTTCAGGATTCAGCAAAAGAGGCAGAGGAAAATTGTCCGGTTTCTGCTATAACTGTGGAATAAAGAGTGAATTATAATTAAATGTTGAATCTGGTAGGGAGTGCTGCAGGAATAATTTTCAGCACTCCTTTTAAGATGTTCTAAAGAAAAAAAGTATTTTTAAGTTTGTCATTTAACGTAAATGGAAGGCTTGGGTTTACATTTATTGTATCTCCTATTTTTATATTAGGAGGTAGCCGGGAAATGTTTGTGTAAGCTGTGGCTCCATCTTTGAAACTTATTAGTGCTTCTGCAGCATTTAAATCTATTATTTTACCAATCATATAAAGTCCTCCTAAAAACTAAGCTTTTATTAGTTTTATCATTATTTTGATTCTTATTCTTGAAATTTGAAAATTGATTTTTAAAATATGCTATAGTATAATAAATCGAGTGGATACACAATATATAGTGGTCAGGAGGTATTATATATGCTACATGTTGTGAAAAGAGATGGAAGAAAGGTTGATTTTGACTCTGTTAAGATCACTAATGCTATAAAAAGTGCTTCTGAAGAAATAGGCCGTGAATTAAAAGAAAGTGAGTTTATTGATTTAACCCAGGAAGTCATACAGCATTTGGAGAAACTGAATCTGGAAGAGATAGATGTAGAAGATATACAGAATGTGGTTGAAAAAGTGCTTATGAAAAGGGGCTATTTAAAAATAGGATTAGCTTATTCAAATTACAGAAAAGAAAGAAATGATATAAGAGAGATAAAGTCTGATCTCATGAAGACCATAGATAAAATAGGAATTCAAACAGACAGGGATAATGCAAATGTCGGCAATAATTTTAGTGCAAAGCTTTTGAGAATAGCAAGCGAATCCAATAAATGGCATAATCTGGCTACTATGCCCAAATATCTTGCCAGAGCTCATGAAAATGGAGATATATATTATCATGATCTGGATTCTTATAATCTTACTGTAAATTGTCTTCACATACCAACTAGAAGAATGCTTTTAAAAGGTTTCAATACAGGATATGGGAATATAAGACCTCCCAAGAGAATAGAATCTGCTGCGGAACTTTCCTGTATACTTCTGCAATCATCTCAAAATGATATGTTTGGAGGACAATCTCATCCGGATTTTGACAACGATATGGCTGTTTTTGTTGAGCCTACCAGAGAGGAAATAAATGAGAATTTAAAATCTGTAGGAGTGAAAGAGAGCAAGATAAGCGGGATCTTGAATAGAAAGTTGAGAAGAAGTATTGAACAGGCAATGCAGGGAATAATTTATAATTTAAATACGATGCACTCAAGAGCTGGTTCTCAGGTACCTTTTAGTTCTATAAATATAGGTATACCCAGATCAAAGGATGCAGCTTTGATATGTGAAATATTTTTACTTGAATACGAAAAAGGACTTGGAAAAGGCGAACAGCCCATATTCCCCAACATAATATTCAGAGTTAAAAAAGGTGTAAATAAAAATGAGGGAGATCCCTATTATTATCTTTTCAAAATAGCGTGTAGGGTGGCTTCAAGGAGAATGAACCCAACTTTTATGAATTTAGATGCGGATTTTAACAAGTTGTATTATGACAAGGGGATTTTACCTGCTACTATGGGATGCAGAACTTATGTTTGCTCCAATGTAAATGGAGATCCGGGCCCCGAGGGAAGGGGAAACATAGCTCCGGTTACTATAAATTTGCCGCGTATTGGTATTATTTCGAAGAGAAATGTGAGTAAATTTTTTAGGATCCTGGATAAGAGGCTGGAACTTTGCAAAGAAGCTCTCATGCATAGATATGGCGTTTTAAAGAGATTGAAAGTAAGGGATCTGCCCTTTGTTGCAGGACAGAAACTTATGAAGGGATCTGAAAATTTAAAAGACGGTGATTCCATAGAACCTATATTAAAGCAGGGTACATGGGCAATAGGGTTTATTGGCCTGGCAGAAACACTGGTAGCACTGACGGGGAAACATCACGGTGAAGATGAGAATTCCAGAAAACTTGGGATTAAAATAATTTCTCATATAAGGGATTATACCGATAGACTTACAGAAGAAACACACCTGAATTGGAGCTGTTATGCTACTCCTGCAGAGGGACTAAGTGGCAAATTTATAGTTCATGATAAAAAAATATTTGGTGAAATTCCGGAGATTACAGATAAGGATTATTATACTAATTCCTACCATGTTCCTGTCGGGTTTCCGATATCGATAAAAGATAAGATTGATATTGAAGCACCGTATCACAAATTATGTAATGGAGGACATATAAGTTATGTGGAACTGGACGATTACCCTTCTGAAGAAATTGTGAGAAATATAATAAACTATGCATATGACAATACCAATATAAGTTATATAGGGGTAAATTTCCATATAAGATACTGCAAAGAATGCGGTACTTACCTGCACGGTGAGAAGATATGTCCTAAATGCGGAAGCGGCAATATACAGGGTATATCAAGAGTGACAGGGTATTTATCGCTGGATGAAAGATTTGGAAAGGGAAAGTCTGCAGAAAGAGCAGATAGAATATCTAATAGAAACAGTAAATGCGTGTATTCTTAAATTGTCTAGGGAGGCGAATCTTGGTGGTAAAAAAGAAAATCAGGCTTGCAGGTATTGCCTATGAAAGTTTAGTCAATGGACCTGGAATGAGGAGGGTATTTTTTGCTCAAGGATGCAGGCACAACTGCAGAGGATGCTTTAATCCTTCCACCCATGATTTTAGTGGAGGAGAACTTGAAGATACAGATGAATTGATTATGCAGGTTAAAAACAATCCCTTGATAACTGGAGTAACATTTTCAGGCGGAGATCCCTTTGAACAGGCAGGTGAGTTCGCCTACCTGGCAGAGAAAATAGAGCGGCTGGGTTTGAATATATGGTGTTATACGGGGTATACTTTTGAATATATTGTTGGCAGCACTCAAAATGAACAGTGGCAGAGCTTGATAAACAATGTAGATGTATTGGTTGATGGAAAATTTGAAGAAGATAAAAAGGACAGTAAATTAAAATTCAAGGGTTCAGGCAATCAAAGGATTATTGATGTAAAAAAGAGTTTAAAATCCCACAAGGTTGTGGAAATGCTTTATAATTGAAAATTATTTTTATCCTACTGTTGAATTTACTTGAAAGACTCTAATTAAATATATTATAATACTCCATAGTGAGGGGTTGATAATGTGAAAGAGGACTCGGAAATTGAAGTGTGTTCTTGTACTGAACTTCATGAAGATTGTATAAAAAGTGTTAAAGAAAGTATGCTGGATGAAAAAGTCTTTAGGGATCTTTCTGGCCTTTTTAAAGTGTTGGGTGATTTTACAAGGATTAAGATAATATATGCACTGTTTAAGAAAGAGCTCTGTGTATGTGATATAGCGGAAATACTTCAAATGAGTCAGTCCGCTATATCTCACCAGCTTAGAATTTTAAAGACAGCTCGTTTGGTTAAATTTAGAAGAGATGGGAAATCAGTATATTATTCTTTAGATGACGAACATATAAACAAATTGTTCAATGCAGGACTGGAACATGTTGAACACAGTTAAAAGCTATTTGAAATCAAGTATCTTGACTAAATTGTATTTCTCCAGATTGTTTTCTACAACCAGAGTATTGCTTTTAACTCTTTCAGCATTTTTTACGTATTTGAGGAATTTCTCCAATCCATCCAGTTCAAAAGTCAGCAGGGAAGTTTTATAGTGCATGGGAATTATTATATGACTGTTGATGGATTTAGCAAGTATTGCAGCTTCTTTACCGTCTATGGTAAAGTTACCCCCTACTGGAATCATCAATACATCTATTTTGCCTAATTTATCTATCTCATCTTTAGATAGCACATATCCTATATCTCCAAGATGACATATTCTATAATTGTCCATTTCTATTACAAATATTATATTTTTGCCACGTTTTGCACCTTTCACTTTGTCGTGATAAGAAGGTATTCCCACAATTGATATACCATCTGGATTAAAGAAACCTGGTTTGTCTATAATATGGCTGTACTTTACATTTTTCGTATAGTTGTGGTCAAAATGATTGTGACTTATTGTAATTGAATCCACTTTATCTTGGAAAACCTTGTAACCTACGGTTCCGTCAAAAGGATCTGTTAGAAGTGTACGGCCCATTGAATCCTGCAATAGAAAACTAGAGTGGCCTAACCATTTTATTTTCATAAAGCATATCCCCTTTATAAAAGACTTTTTTTATTGTTGGTGTTATTATATGAATATTATAGGTGTATTATTAATAATATAGCATAAATTATTGACAATGAAAAAATCATATAATATAATAGAAGGAAATTAAATCGTAGTCGTCTTAAGAAACATTGAAGAAGAAGAGTATCCAAATTTGTAATTACTTACAGAGAATGAGGGACGGTGAGAACTCATAGAATGAATTGGAGAAAATCACTTCGGAGTTTGAAAGTTGAAATGGAATTGTGGATATATGCTGGAGTAGACTTTTACGTAATTCTGCGTTAAAGAAAATTATATCATAGTAGAAACATTATCATAGGTGGTATAGCGAACAAAACTTCGTCCTATTTGGATGAAGTTTTTTTATTTATTTTCTGTATATTTTAGTTCATCATCTTGTATAAAATGTGTATATTAGTAAAGATTTAATAATAAGAGAGAAAGGGGTCAAATCATGTACAAAAAAATCGACAATAGCAAAAGTTTTGTCCAAAGAGAAAAAGATGTCCTTGAATTATGGAAAGACAAGAAAATAGAGGAAAAAAGCTTTAAGGAGAATGGGGATGGGAAGTATTTTACTTTTTATGATGGACCTCCAACTGCTAACGGGAAACCGCATATAGGCCATGTCTTGACAAGGTCTATGAAGGATCTTATACCTAGATATAAAGCTATGCAGGGATATAAGGTTTTGAGAAAAGCCGGATGGGATACCCATGGTCTTCCAGTGGAGCTTGAAGTTGAAAAAAGTCTTGGAATTTCAGGTAAACCCCAAATAGAGGATTATGGGGTGGAAAATTTCATAAAGAAATGTAAAGACAGTGTATTTACATATGTGAGTCAGTGGAGAAAGATGTCCGATAGGATAGGTTTCTGGGTGGATATGGATAATCCCTATGTAACTTATCATAATGACTATATAGAATCTGAATGGTGGGCATTGAAGGAAATATGGAAAAAAGGGCTTTTGTATAAGGGCCATAAGGTAGTACCCTATTGTCCGAGGTGCGGTACTGCACTTTCTTCTCATGAGGTTTCACAGGGATACAAAGATGTAAAGGAAACGTCCATATACGTTAAATTTAAACTCAAGAATAAGAATAAATATATGCTTGCATGGACGACAACTCCATGGACACTTCCAAATAATATGGCATTGGCAGTGAATGAAAATTATGATTACGTGGAAGTGTTAAACAAAGGAGAACATTTAATATTGGCAGAAGCTCTTTTGAATAAACTGGAAGATGAGTACAGAATCTTGAAAAAATTCAAAGGAACAGAATTGGTTGGCCTGGACTATGAACCGATGTTCAATTTTGTATCTTTTAAGGGCAGGGCACATTATGTGATCCATGCAGATTATGTAACTTTGACTGATGGTACCGGGATAGTGCATACTGCCCCTGCTTTTGGTGAAGATGACAGTAAAAGCTGTAAAAAGTATGACATACCTATGACCAATTCTGTAGATACACAGGGTAGATTTAAAGAAGAAGTTACACCCTGGAAGGGAATATTTGTAAAAAATGCAGAGCCCAAGATAATAGAGTATTTAAAGGAAAAGGGAATACTTTATAAAACAGAGAAATTCACTCACTCTTACCCATTTTGCTGGAGATGTGATACTCCTCTTTTATATTATCCGAGGGATACCTGGTTTATTAAAATGTCCTCTGTCAGAGATGAACTGGTTAGAAATACCAATAATACAAATTGGTATCCTGACAATATAAGAACCGGAAGATTTGGAAACTTTGTTGGAGGAGTAATAGACTGGGGTCTCAGCAGAGAGAGATATTGGGGTACACCACTTCCAATATGGGAATGTGAATGCGGACACAAGGAGTGTATAGGAAGCATTGAGGAATTAAGAGAAAAAGGTATAAATGTACCTGAAAATATAGAACTTCATAAACCATATATTGATGAAATTAAATTAAAATGTCCTAAATGCGGCAGAGAAATGAAAAGATCCTCGGATGTAATTGACTGTTGGTTTGATTCAGGTTCCATGCCTTTTGCACAGCATCATTATCCTTTTGAAAACAAGGAGCTTTTTAAGCAAAATTTTCCTGCTCAATTTATATCCGAAGCGGTAGATCAAACTAGAGGATGGTTCTATACTCTTATGGCCATATCTACTGTGTTATTTGACAGGAGCCCATTTGAAAATTGTTTGGTTCTAGGGCATGTACTGGATAAACATGGGATAAAAATGTCAAAACACAAGGGAAATGTATTGAGTCCAGAGGTGGTACTGGAAAATGAAGGAGCGGATGCGACTAGGTGGTATTTTTATACTGAAAGTGCACCTTGGCTTCCGTCTCGATTCTATGAAGAAGCTGTTCAAGATAGCCAGAGAAAGTTTTTGGGAACTCTCTGGAATGTGTATTCGTTCTATGTGCTTTATGCAGATTTAGATAATTTCAATCCACTGAATTACAGGGATTTTGTCAGTAAAAATGTAATGGATAAGTGGATAATTTCCAGATTGAATTCACTTATAAGAGAGACTGAAGATCATTTGGATAATTATAGGATCACTCAAGCAGCTCAAAATATCGGAGATTTTGTTGATCAGCTTTCTAATTGGTATGTGAGAAGAAATAGAACAAGGTTTTGGGGTTCACATTTGACAGAAGATAAAATAGGTGCATATGTAACACTATATAAGGTACTTAATACACTGGTTTTAATAGCGGCACCTTTTGTACCATTTATGACAGAAGAAATCTATCAAAATCTCGTGGTAAATCTTGACAAAGATGCACCGGAAAGTGTACATTTATGTAAATGGCCTAAATATGATGAAAGTGCAGTTGATGAAAATCTGGAAAGAGATATGGATGAGGCCTATAAGATAGTTAAGTTGGGAAGAAGTGCTAGAAACACTGCCAATATCAAAAATAGGCAGCCTCTTTCAGAAATGCTTGTAAGTGTAAATACTTTACCTGATTATTATGGAAAAATAATAAAAGACGAATTGAATATTAAAAACATTGAATTCAATGCGGATCTATCAAAATATGTAGATTTCAACATAAAACCTAATTTACCAGTGCTGGGTAAGAAATATGGAAAACTGATACCGCAAATAAGGAAAAAGATCTCTTCCATGGATCAGGTAAAACTTGCAAAAAAAATAAATGATAATGAAACTGTAAAGATAAATATAGAAAATACAGAGATAGAACTGACTTCAGATAATCTTCTTATCACCATGGAAGGCCGTGAGGGTTTTGCATTTGCAGGTGAAGGGAGCAGAGGTATTATTCTGGAGACCACTATTACAGAAGAACTTAAAGAAGAGGGAGATTTAAGGGAAATTTTAAGTAAGGTGCAGAATATGAGAAAGGAAAGTGGATTTGAAGTTTCAGATAAAATAAATTTATATGTTTCAGGAAGTGGGAAACTTGAAGCTGTAGTAAAAAAATTTGAAAGTAGAATTAAAAAAGAGACTCTCTCTTTAAATATTGTCTATAATACCGATAAAAAGTATAGTGAATGTGATATCAACGGGGAAAAATTTAATATAGCTATGGAAGTGGCAAAATGAGATAAGTCAACGAGATAAGTTATAGATTTTTGATAAATAATATTCTCAGTTCCGGGAAATTTTTGATTTTACCTGGAACTGAGGGTTGTTTAAATCAATCTGTTGCATTAAAATGTTGGTGATTGATAAAAATATGTAAATTATCTTGTAATAATGTAATTTTATAAGTATAATTA
>ENA-UOOI01001415-UOOI01001415.1-fermentation-metagenome-genome-assembly--contig:-NODE-1415-length-25165-cov-8.781959_pt1 | contig 25165 bp, 23 predicted proteins | sample MGYA00245779_ERZ724027 | MGnify/ENA primary metagenome ERZ724027 (study PRJEB28704, sample SAMN03018318) | fermentation metagenome | biome: anthropogenic terrestrial biome; feature: soil; material...
TCGAGGTGCTTCGGGCCGCTCGCGTCCGCCGTGATGAACGGCAGGTTGATCTGCGCGGAGGTCATGCCGGAAAGCTCGATCTTCGCCTTTTCGGCCGCTTCCTTCAGGCGCTGCATCGCCATCTTGTCCCCGGAAAGGTCGATGCCGTTCTCCTTCTTGAATTCGGAGGTCATCCAGTCCATGATGCGTTTGTCGAAGTCGTCGCCGCCCAGGTGGTTGTTGCCGGCCGTGGCGAGCACTTCCTGCACGCCGTCGCCCATCTCAATGATGGAAACGTCGAACGTGCCGCCGCCGAGGTCGTAGACCATGATCTTCTGCTCCTGGCCCTTGTCGATGCCGTAGGAGAGGGCCGCGGCCGTCGGCTCGTTGATGATGCGCTTGACGTCGAGGCCGGCGATCTTACCGGCATCCTTGGTCGCCTGGCGCTGGGAATCGGTGAAATACGCCGGTACGGTGATGACGGCGGTGGTGACGGGCTCGCCCAGGTACGCTTCCGCGTCCGCCTTCAGCTTCTGAAGGATCATGGCGGAAATTTCCTGCGGCGTAAAGCTCTTGCCGTCTATGTTTACCTTGTAATCGGAGCCCATTTTCCTTTTGATGGAAGCGACGGTGCGGTCCGGGTTGGTGATTGCCTGGCGCTTTGCCACCTGGCCCACCATGCGTTCCCCGGTTTTGGAGAAAGCGACGACGGACGGCGTGGTGCGCGCGCCCTCGGAGTTCGGAATCACAACGGGCTTGCCGCCCTCGATCACCGCCACACAGGAATTGGTCGTGCCAAGATCAATGCCAATTGTCTTCGACATAATTGATTACCTCCAGTAAAATTCACGGGGCGCTGCCCCTTGCTTTTTATTCTTTCGCTTATCTTTCCCCGCGCCGGGCGCTTCTTCCCTTCAAAATTGCCGGAAGTGCCGTGCTCCGCGCGGAGAAACGGGATTTTGAAAATGATTTCCGAGGAAGGCGCGGCCTCAGTTGGCCGCCTGTACCATCGCGTGGCGGATGACTTTCCCGCCGATTTTGTAGCCTTTCCGCAGGACCTTCGCCACGGTATTCTCGCCGAGGGACTCGTCGTCCACATGGGCGACGGCGCTGTGCAGGGCCGGGTCGAAAGGCTCGCCTTCCTTTCCCATTTCGGTGACGCCGAGCTTTTTGAGGGCCGCCTGCATTTGCTTCCGGACCATCTCGACGCCCTTGCGCAGGTCCTCGGCGGAACAATCCTTCTGCTCCAGCGCGCGTTCCAGGTTGTCTTCGACACCCAGAAATTCCTGCACCGCGTCCGCCGTGGCGTCGGTGTAGGCGGCTTCTTTTTCCCGCGTGGTTCGCTTGCGGTAGTTGTCGTATTCCGCGGCGGTGCGCAGGAAAAGATCCTTCTGCTTTGCCAGGGCGGCCTCGGTTTCCTTCAGCTTTTTCTTTGTTTCGTCCAGTTCCCTGCGCAGGTCTTCCGCAGGCTCCCGCTCCGGTTTTTCCGGCGTCCCGGCGGTTTCGGGTTTCGGCGCCGTTTCCGGTTTCCCTGCCTGCGTTTCGGCTTTCGCCTGCGGCGTCTGTGCGGATTTTTCTGCTTTTTCCTCTTTCAAGGGAAAAACCCCCTTCTCAGTCCAAGTCCATCAATTCCGTCAGCATTCTGCCGACCGAATCGGAGAGATACTCCATGTTGGAGATGATTTTACCGTAATTCATGCGGGTCGGGCCGATGATCGCGATTGCGCCCGCGTCGTGCCCGCCGACTTCGTACCGCGAAACCACCAAGCTGGAATCCTCGAGCTCGGGCCGCCTGCTTTCGCGGCCGATGAGCACCTGAAGCCCGCGGTTCCGCTCCGCCAGCAGCCTGCACAGCTCCGCCGGGCGGGAGAGGAAGTCGACGATGCGCCGGATCTCGTTCTGCCCGAAGTCCGGATAAAACAGAAGGTTGACCTCGCCGTTCAGGCAGACGTCCGAACGCATGGATTCCTGCGCCGTTTCCGCCACGGCTATCAGGGCGGAGCTCATCATCATGGCCATGTCGCCCAGAGACGCCGCCAGCGTCTGCATGTAGGCCGGGGTGACGGAAGCGACCGGGACGCCCGCCAGTTTGTCGTTCAGAAGGCGGAAAAACACCCGGAGGATTTCGGGCGTGAGGTCAAAGTCGCAGTGGAACACGCGGCTCTTCATAGTGCCCGCCGAGGTCATCAGAATGACCATCGCCGTGCGCCGGCTGGTCTGCACCAGCTGCACCGCCCGGATGACGCCGCTTTCGCCGCTCGGCGTCGTGGAGACCGCCGCATACTTGGTCATGGAAGCGAGCACTTTGGCGACGCCGTCCAGCAGCTTTTCCGGGTCGTATGCCGAAGGGAGGATCATGCTGTCGAGGTACTGCTTCTCTTCCCGGGAGATCGGCCGGGGCTTCATCAGCGTGTCGATGTACACGCGGTAGCCCTTCTGCGAGGGAATGCGCCCCGCCGACGTGTGCGGCTGCTCGAGCAGACCCATCCGGCTCAGCTCGCTCATCTCGTTGCGCACGGTGGCGGAGGACACGTTGAAGCCGAGGGTGTCGCAAAGCGATTTCGAGCCGACCGGCTCGCCCGTGGCGACGTACAGCTCCACGACCGCCGCAAGGATCCTGCGTTTTCTTTCGCTCAGTTCCAACCCTTTTCCCTTCCTACCGTTTTGAATTTAGCACTCGATCTGCCAGAGTGCTAACTCTATGTTATAGAGTATCATTACTTTGCCCGATTGTCAATATCTTATTTGTAAACTAATTGTGAAAACAGCGGCGCGGCGGCGTGTCCGCGGGCCGGTCCGGCGGGCGCTGGGAAGTTTTCCGCGCGGGAAACGCGGCCCGCGGACGGAGCCGGAAATCATCCCGACCGGCCCGTTTTCCGTTTATTCACAGAATTTACGCAGAATTTTTAAATTCCATTCACCGGAACGTCATAAAGCCCGGGTATACTGAAACTGTTCCAAAACGGAGCCCGCAGGGCCCGGCAGACAGCAAGTCCCTCGCAAGAGGGTTTATATAAACTTTTTCATCTTACTTTCTCCTCTTGGAATACCGCCCCCGCCGGGCGGTATTTTTTTGCGCCGCGGCGCTCTTTTGAAAGACCCGGTTCATTTCGCGAACAGGATCTCCGCCGTCAGCGGATTGGAGAGGAGAAAACCCTTCGGCGTAAAATGGAAGCCGTTTTCCGCGCAGGCCGTCAGGCCGCCCGGCTCGTAAAGCCGGGCGGCTTTTTTGATCCGCTCCGGGATGGGGCGCCCGAACCGCGCGCGGCAGGCTTCGTCCGTCAGCCCGCCGGCCAGGCGGAGCCGCAGCATGGCGAACTCGTCGAAACCGCCGCCTTTGCCGTCCTGTACGGGCGCGTCCCCGCGCAGGAACCCCGCCGTGCTCCGTTCGTAGTGGAACCGCTTTCCGCCGAGGAAGGAATGTGCCGAAGGGCCGAGGCCCAGGTATTCTTCACAGCGCCAGTATTTCAGGTTGTGGCGGCTTTCGCAGCCCGGTTTCGCAAAATTGGAAATTTCATATTGCCGGTAGCCGCGCGCTTCCAGTTCGCGGCAGGCGAGCAGATAGAGGGCGGCGGCCGCGTCTTCGTCCGGAAGATGCAGCCCCGCCCTGTTTTTCCAGTACGCCGTGCGCGGCTCGATTTTCAGAAGATACGCCGAAACGTGGGAGACGCCCGTCCGGGCACAGAAATCGATGGAGCGCAGCAGGCTTTGCTCCGTCTGGCCCTGCACGGCGAGCATGAGGTCGAGCGAGATGTTCCCGATCCCCGCTTCCTGCGCGTCGCGGACGGCCCGTGCCGCCTGCTCCGCGGTGTGCCTTCGCCCCAGCAGCCGCAGTTCGCCGTCGTCCGCGGACTGAAGGCCCAGCGAGAGCCGGTTGACCCCCGCTTCGCGGATCTCCCGGAAAAAGCCGGAAAGATTTTCCTCCGGGTTCGCTTCCAGCGTGATCTCCGCGTTTTCCAGCCCGAAACCGCGCCGCGCAGCGTTCACGATCCGGGTGATCCGCTTTCCGCCCAGAAGGCTGGGCGTCCCGCCGCCGAAATACAGCGTGTCCGCCCGGCGGTTCCACTTCTTTGATGCGTATAATATCTGCCTGATTAAACCATCCGTATATTCATCCATCGCGGATTCGGTCCCGCGCAGGGAGTAAAAATCGCAGTATGGGCATTTGCCGCGGCAGAACGGGACGTGAAGGTACAGGCCAAAGGCGCGGCCGGATCCGCCGTCCATCGGCGTTTCCCCCTTTCATTTATATATAAGGATACGAAAGCCGGGAGCGTTCCGCAACGCTCCCGGCAAAGCAGGCTGCAAATTCACGCCGGGGAAAATGCCGGGGCGTTGCAGCCTCAGGCTGCTACTCGTCCAGCTTCAGGACGCTCATGAACGCTTCCTGCGGCACTTCCACTGTGCCGAGCTGGCGCATGCGCTTTTTGCCTTCCTTCTGCTTTTCGAGGAGCTTTTTCTTGCGCGAGATGTCGCCGCCGTAGCACTTGGCGAGAACGTCCTTGCGCAGGGCCTTTACGGTTTCGCGCGCGATGATGCGGCCGCCCACGCAGGCCTGGATGGGCACCTCGAAGAGCTGGCGGGGGATTTTCTCCTTCAGCTTTTCCACCATCTTGCGGGCGCGGGGGTAGGCTTTGTCGGTGTGGATGATGAAGGACAGCGCGTCCACCATTTCCCCGTTCAGCAGGATGTCCAGCTTGACCAGGCTGCTCTTTTTGTACCCGGAGAGCTCGTAGTCGAACGAAGCGTAGCCCCGGGTGCGGCTTTTGAGCGCGTCGAAGAAGTCGTACACGATCTCGTTGAGCGGCAGCTCGTAGTGAATGTCCACGCGGTCGGTGTCGAGGTAATCCATGTCCAGAAACGTGCCGCGCCGCTCCTGGCACAGGTCCATGATGCTGCCGATGTAGTCCTTCGGCGTGTAGATGTGCGCGTCCGCCACCGGTTCGTCCGCCTCGGCGATTTTCGAGGGGTCGGGATAGTTCGTCGGATTGTCCACCTTCATCGTCGTGCCGTCGGTCAGCCGGAGATGGTAGACGACGCTTGGCGCGGTGGTGATGAGGTCGAGCCCGTACTCGCGCTCCAGCCGCTCCTGCACGACTTCCATGTGCAGCAGGCCGAGGAACCCGCACCGGAAGCCGAACCCCAGCGCCGCCGAAGTCTCGGGCTCAAAGCTCAGCGCCGCGTCGTTGAGCTGGAGCTTTTCCAGCGCGTCGCGCAGGTCGGGGTATTTCGCGCCGTCCGCCGGGTAGACGCCGCAGAAAACCATCGGCTGGGCCGGGCGGTAACCGGGCAGAGGCTCCTTCGCGGGATTTGCCGCGAGCGTGACGGTGTCGCCCACGCGCGCCTCGCGCACGTCCTTGATGGACGCGGAGATCACGCCGACGTCGCCGGCTTTCAGGCGGTCGGCCGGCTCAAACTGCGTGGCGCGCATGTAGCCGCATTCCACCACGGTGAACTCGCCTCCGGCGGACATCATGCGGATCACGTCGCCCGGCTTCACCGTGCCGTCGAAAACGCGGACGTGCGCCACGGCGCCCTTGTAGGCGTCGTAGTAGGAATCGAAGATGAGCGCCTTCAGCGGGGCGCTCTCGTCGCCTTTCGGCGGGGGGACGTTTTTCACGATCTGCTCCATCACCTGGCCGACGTTGGTGCCCAGCTTGGCGGAAACGCACGGCGCCTCGTCGGCGGGAATGCCGATGACGTCCTCGATCTCATGCCGGACCTTTTCCGGCTGAGCGCTCGGCAGGTCGATCTTGTTGATGACCGGGACGATCTCCAGCCCCGCGTCCACGGCGAGGTAGGTGTTCGCGAGCGTCTGCGCCTCGATGCCCTGCGACGCGTCCACCACGAGGACGGCGCCCTCGCAGGCGGCGAGCGAGCGGGAAACCTCGTAGTTGAAGTCCACGTGGCCCGGCGTGTCGATCAGGTTGAAGATGTAGTCCTGCCCGTCCTTCGCGTGGTACAGCAGCGTAACGGCGTGCGCCTTGATGGTGATCCCGCGCTCGCGTTCCAGATCCATGTCGTCGAGGATCTGGTTCTCCATTTCGCGCAGGGGGACGGAGTCGGTCAGCTCCAGGATTCGGTCGGCCAGCGTGCTTTTGCCGTGGTCGATATGTGCGATGATGCAGAAATTTCGTATGTTCTTACGCGGAATTGCCAAAAAATCATCTCCGTCACAAAACCGGCCTTTTGAGCAAGGCCGGATGAAAACTTTCCATTATCAATCGATTTGCCGCAGACTGTGTGCCGGTTCGGGGAAAACCGAAAACTTCGGCAAACAGGGAAAGACGGACCGCCTTTCCCTGCCGTTCCGCCGTCTTTGACTGTACCGGCCCTTTCTTCTCGGAAAGAAAAGGTCAGAAGCGATTGAGGCCGCGGTAATACTTGTCGTTCAGCAGCCGCTTTTTCCTGCTGCGTTTCGGCCTGTGGTAACGGCTGCGGCGCGGCCCGCGCGGCGGGCGGCGGTTGCTCAGCACCACGATCAGCACGACCGCCACGCCGAGGGCGATGCATGCCCACGAAAGGATGCCGCGGATATTCATCCCGGACGTGTTGGCGTTTTCCGCGGACTGGAGAGGGTCGTTTTCCACGACGCTGTCCACTTCCGGCAGGGAAATCCCCTCGGACTCGGGCGCGGAAGATACCTGCGAGGAAACCGCGCTGCTGACGGCGGAAGACGAGGATGTATGGGCGACCGTCTTTTTGCGCACCTTCCGGGAGCTGGCCGTGGACGACCGCGTTTTATAAGCCGGTTTTGAAGCCGGCTTTGAGACAGACAACGGCTTGGAAGCCGGTTTCGAGGATGATGCCGTCTGCGGCCTGCTGCTTTCCTTGTTGCTTGTGTTCGTTCCGGATGATGATATGATTCCCGTATTTTTAGCAGACGACGCGGTTACTGCAAAAACGTTGATCGAAGCATAACAAAACAAAAAAGTGACAAGGAAAAAAACACTCAGCAGTTTTTTCCATCCGTTCATGAGAAAGTCCTCCGTGATCCAATCGGCAAGGCTCCGTTTCTACTTTTCTTAACCTTATTATATAACACGAAAGCAAATAACAATTTCCGGCGGAAAAAACCGGTCAAATTATTCTTCCAGTGATTTTTTAAAAAAGCCGATGTTAATATAAGAATTATTATACCATATTCCGACGCCAATGCAAGGTATGTCCGGATTTTTGCCGGTAATTCGGTAAATCAGGGTTTTTCCGTCGCCGAACCCGATCCGGCGGGACTGGTAGTCGACGGCGGCGAACCCCCACACGAGGGCGATCGCGAGCAGCGAAGCAAAAAAAGAGGTCAGAAAAATCCTCAGATTCCGGTGCTTTCCCATCCTGTTTTTTTCATATCCTTTTCCCGGGAAATCAGGTCAGCCCGTTCAGCACCTGCGCGAGCGTTTTGCCCAGAAGCTGCCCGGTGTATTTCGATTCGTCGAGCGTGTTGGCGTCCGTGCCGACTTCGATCAGCAGGGAGCCTTTCGTGAGGTTTTCGTTGTATTTGCGCGCGCAGAAGTTCAGGGGCCGCGCCAGGCCGGGGTAAGTGTCGCTCAGGGCTTTCTGCAGCCGCAGGGCGAGCCGCAGGTTGTATTCCCAGTCCGGGAAGCCGAGCGAGCCGTCGTCGTCGCAGCCCGCGATGATCATGAGCTGGGACGCTTTTTTCCCGCCGATGACGGATGTCGTTTTCAGGAAGGTTCCGTCGCTGCGGTGCATCGCGTCCCGGTGGATGTCCAGCGTCACCTGGATGCCGGGGTACTTTTTCAGGTCGTTCTGGATCGTCGTCTTGGAGCGGTCGTACGAGCCGTTGTAGGCCGGGTAATCGTGGTAGGTGGTGTCGTGCACCACGCCGATCCCGGCGGATTCAAGCTGCTTCGCGATCTCGTCGCCCACCGCGCAGACGCTTTTGGATTTATCCGTCGTCCGCTCCGAGAAATCGTACGATTCCGTGGTGTGCGTGTGGTAGATGAGCACCTGGGGGGAGGCGTCCTTTTTAATCTTCACCGCGGGGGCTTTCTGGAGCTCCTGCGAAAAATTGACGGAGGTATGGTGCTCGGTCGCGTTTTTGACCCACATGTTCCCGACCTGGGTCCCGCTGTTTCCGACGCTGAGCTCCAGAAACTTATGCGACCCGGAAACCGAGGGGGCGGGGATGGACGAAGCCTGGGAGCTTTGCGCCCCGCCGGAAGCGGACCGGCTGGAGGACGGCGCGGCGGATGACGGGGCTGCGGAGGAAACGGAGGAGATGGAGCCGTCCTCTTCGTCCTCGCTGAAAAAGCCGTCCGTATTCCCCGCCGGGATGATGAAGCCGGCGGCGGCCGTCGCCGCCCTGCCCCCGGTTTCCGCGGGCAGCCGCAGGGCTACGCACGCGACCCCCACTGCGGTTAAGAGTACCGATGCGGCCCCCGCCGCTGCCCGCGCCCACTTTTTCATAATCCGTCCTCCGCAGCAAGATTTCGGGATAAGCCCCGTACCTAAATCTTATGCGTGCGGGGGAAGTTTCATGATTGGCGGGGAACGTCAGGTCAGCTCGTCAAATTCATCGACGGAAAGCGACGGGTTGAGCGCGCGGTTGACGCCCATGCCGAGCAGCCGGGAACCGCGTTCGATAATCAGGTCGATCTCCCGCGGGGTCACCATCATGGGCGCCCCGCGCGGCTCCGCTTTTTCCGGCGGGGCGTCGCCGCCGGTCAGGTCGCAGGCGAAGGTGGAGGCGTCCACCACGGTCGGGATGCCCATGCTGACCACGGGCACGCCAAGCGTGCTTTCGTCGATGCGCGGGCGGCTGTTGCCGACGCCCGCCCCGGGCGAGATCCCTCCCGAGCTGAGCTGCACGGTGCAGCCGAGCCGCGCCGGGCTGCGCGCCGCCAGCGCGTCCACCGCAATGACGGCGGCGGGTTTGAGCTCATCCACAATCGCCTTGAGAACCTCGAAGGCTTCCATCCCGGTGCAGCCCAGCACGCCGGGGCTGACGATGGAGACCGGGCGCAGGTTCTCCAGGCCGGTCACGCGCGCGAGCTCGCCCCGGATGTGGCGCGTGGCGAGGACGTGCTCCGCCGTCAGCGGGCCGAGCGCGTCGGGGGTGACGGAGCGGTTCCCGAGCCCGGCGGCGAGCACCGGCCCCTCTTTCGGGACGAGGCCCGAAAGCTCCTCGGTCAGGATTTTCAAAAGCGAATTGTCGGAATCGATGTTGTCCGAAATCGCCTTGACCTCCATCGTCACATAGGTTCTGCCGCCGTCCTCGATGCGCGTCACCACGCACCCGTCCCGTTCGCGCCTCGTCTGCTGCGCCGGCTTTGTGTTTTCGAGGGCCAGGTCCGTACGAAAATTCATAAAATCTTCCTTTCCGCGGAATTGCCGGGCACAAAAACGGGAACCATAATGGCGCCCGGCGTTCCGGTTGATTTTTTCTTGCTTTTTCCCGCGCCCGATGCTATGATAGATAAGTTATATAAACTCCCGAAGGAGGTGGAATCATGCCCAATATCAAATCGGCCAAAAAACGTGTGAAGGTCATCGCCGTCAAAACCAACATCAACAAGACCGCCAGCACGGAATTGAAAACGGATATCAAGAAAGCCCTCGCCGCCGTCGAAGCGGGCGATCCGGACAGGGCCCAGGCGGTGAAAGCCGCGGTCAAAAAGATCGACCGGGCCGCCGCGAAAGGCGTTCTGCACAAGAACAACGCGGCAAGGAAAAAATCGGCCCTCGCCCGCAGGCTGAATGCGGCGAACGCCTGAACCTTCCGCATCCGGAAAGCAAAAGCAGAGCAAGGTTGCCCTGCTTTTTTATTTTCGGGCGTGATTTTGCAGCCTGCGAATTGACTTTTGCTTCCGAATTGGTTATCATGAAGATGGTGTCCCGTGTTGGGACAATACGGATTTTCAGAAAAACGGGGGTGTCCGATTTGAAAAATTCCGGGAAGCTTTCGGTATGGGTGGCGGTTTTTTCCGCCGTTGCCGCCGCGGTTTCCGTTGCCGTCGCCGTGGTTCTGTACTTTGAAAAGAAGAAAAAGGATGAAGAGGACCTGGAGCATTACCTGGACTGCTCGATTCAGTAAGCGGAACTTCCATCTTTGCAATACGGAAACCCGGGGACGAAGAGGTACGGACAGGCCGAGTCAGCCTGTCCGTTTTGTTTGCCTTCCCCCGCGGGGCCGGATGCGCCGCAGGCCGTATTTCGCGCCCTGCCAGAACAGCGTAAACAGGTAGCTTCCGTTGACGATGCGAAAGATTTTCCACGCGAGGCTGGCGTAGCGGTACCCGGCCCGGGCATAGCGGAAATACGGGTTAGCTCTTATCGCCCGATTTTGAAAAGAGGGCGGCCAGGTAGCCGAAGAACACCGCCGCCGCAATGCCGGCAGCCCCCGCCGTCAGCCCGCCGGAAAAGGCGCCCAGAAGGCCCTTTTCCTGCACGGCTTCCCGCGTGCCTTTCGCCATCAGATAGCCGAAGCCGGTCAGCGGCACGGTTGCCCCCGCGCCCGCAAAGTCGACCAGCGGCTGGTAGACGCCCACGGCGCCCAGCACCACCCCGAGCGTTACGAACGAAACCAGAACCCGCGCCGGGGTCATCTTCGTAAAGTCCAGAAGAATCTGTCCGACGACGCAGATGGCCCCGCCGACCAGAAAAGACCAGAGGTATTGCATGCTTCCGTCACCTCGGCTTTAGTTTCGCCCCGCGCTTCGGTTCTATACATCGAAAGGAGAAAAAATGAACCGGAAGACCATTTTTTTCGATCTCGACGGCACTCTGCTCGGCACAAGGGACGGCCGGATGTTCCAGATTCCGGAGAGCGCGGTTTTCGCCCTGAACGAGCTGAAGCGGAACGGACACCGCGTCGCCGTCTGCTCCGGCCGGCCGGAGCCGTTCATCCACCGCTTTTTTCCCGGCCTGTTCCGCAGCTTTGTGGCGTCCAACGGGACCCATGTGGTTTTTGAGGGGCACACGGTTTTCGACGGGACGTTTCCCCCGGAGCGCGTCCGCGCCCTGATGGAGCATTTCGACGCCTTCGGCTGCCGCTACCTTTTCGTGGGGAAAAACCACGCTTGGGCGCGGGGGATCGAGCGGGGGCTTTTCGCCAGGCTCGGCGCGAATTACGCGCTGCCGGGCTTCCTGGTCGCGGACTGGAAGCCGGAGGAAATCCGCGCGAACATGATGGATTTTGTGTTCCGGGACGAGGAAGACTACCGAAGGCAGGAAAAGGCGTTTACCGGCGGCATGGTGATGAACCGCCATCCCGGCGGGCTGACGGCGGACCTCAGCTTTGCGGACAGCGACAAAGCCTCCGGCATCGCCCGCTTCCTGGAATTTTCGGGGATCCCGCGGGAAGACACCGTGGCGTTCGGCGACGGCTACAACGACATTTCCATGATGAAGGCGGTGGGCTGCGGCGTGGCGATGGGCAACGCGGTGGACGAGGTGAAGGAAGCCGCCGACTATGTCACGGAGGACCTCTTCCGCGACGGGATTTACCGCGGGCTGAAGCATTTGCGCCTGTTGTAAGCCGTAGGGACGATCCCCGTCGGGGCCGCAGCGCCGCTTCGTGAAATTGGGGCCCCATGCCGGCGCATAGGCTTTGCGGGATGCGAAACAAATATGCGGACGGTGTGAGTGTTTTTACGGCAGTTGCCCCGGCGCGGGCGTAAAAAGCTGCAAAAAATAAGCCCCGATATGCGAATTGCGTGCCGAGGCTCTCGACCGATCCGAATGGAGGGAATCTGAAATGAAAAAATGTCTGATCGTCTATGAGTCCTACCACCACGGGAACACGAAAAAGGTCGCGGAAGCGATGGCGGCGGTTTCCGGGGCGGAGCTCTGCACCGCGGACGAGGCGCAGGGCCGGGACCCGGACGACTACGAGGTCGTCGGGTTCGGCGCCGGGATCGCCTACGGCAGCCATTACGAAAAGCTGCGGAAGGCCGCGGCCGGGATGAAGCTGAGCGGCAAAACCGTCTTCGTCTTTTCCACCAGCGGCACGGGCAGCAAGGATTACAATGGAAAGCTGGAAAAACAGCTTGCGGATGCGGGCGCCGCCGTTGCGGGGAGCTTTGCCTGCAAGGGCTACGACACCAAGGTGATGAAGCTGTTCGGGGGGATCGCGAAAGGCCACCCGGATGAAAAGGAAATTTCCGCCGCGAAGGAATTTGCGCGGAGCATGGTAAAATAAAATGCGGACGGCCCGCCGATGAAAAATTCGGCGGGCCGTTTTTGCGGTTCGGTCTTATTTTACGATCGGCATGTCCCCGGGTTCGTGGGAAACGCCGTTGAAATAGATGTCGTACCAGACCAGGAAGGCGAAGATCGTCCAGATCTTGCGGCTGTTGTCGCGTTTGTTGTGGTAGTGCGCGTCCAGAAGATCCACCAGCGCGTCGGTGTGGAAAAACTGCTCCGCCGTTTTGGACGTGAACGCCTGCCTGACGATGTTGTAGTATTTTTCCTCGCGCAGCCAGACGCGGATGGGCACCGGGAAGCCGAGCTTCTTTTTCTGGGCGGTCGTTTCGGGCAGGTGGCGCATGGCCGCCTTGCGCAGGGCGTATTTGGTGTTCTGGCGGTTCACCTTCAGCCTGCGCGGAATGCGGGACGCGACCTCAAACACGCGGCGGTCCAGGAACGGGACGCGCAGCTCGAGGGAATTCGCCATGCTCATGCGGTCGGCTTTCAGCAGGATGTCCCCCGCGAGCCACACGTTGATGTCGAGGTACTGCATTTTGGTCACGTCGTCCAGGCCCTGCGCACGGTCGTAAACCGGCTTTGTCAGGAGCTGGGGCGCCGTCGCGGGGATGTCCTCTTTCAGCAGCCGGTGCTTTTCCCGCATGGTGAACATGCTGCAGTTGCCGATGAACCGTTCCTCGACCGTCTTGGAGCCGCGGATCAGGAAGCTCTTGCCGCGGAACGAAAACGGCAGCTTTTCCACAAACGCGGCGATCGCCCTGCGCAGGCCCCGCGGGAGCTTCTGGTAGGCGGCGAGGTCGTCCGGCTCGTGGTAGATGTTGTAGCCGCCGAACAGCTCGTCCGCGCCTTCGCCCGAAAGGACCACCTTGACGGACTGGCTCGCGATCTTCGAGACAAAGTACAGCGCAATGCAGGACGCGTCGGCGAGCGGCTGGTCCATGTGGTACTGTACCTTGCGGATGTTGCCCCAGTATTCCTCCGGCGTGATTACATGGGAATGGTGCTCGACGCCGATCTTCTGCGAAAGCTCCTTGGCGTAGCCGATCTCGTTGTATTTTTCGTCCCTGCCGAACCCGACGGTAAACGTTTTCTGGCCGGTAAAGTAGCTTGCCACATAGCTCGAGTCCACGCCGCTCGAAAGAAAGCAGCCGACCTCCACGTCGCTGATGCGGTGCGCCGCAACGGAATCCTCAAAGACCTTTTCAATTTCGGAAACCGCCTGGTCCTCCGTCATGGAGTCGTCCGGCGCGAACTTCGGCTCCCAGTAGCGGTGCGTCTCCACCTTGCCGCCGCGGTACCACAGGTAATGCGCCGGGGGCAGGCAGTAGACGCCCTCGAAAAACGTTTCGGGCGGAACCGGGTATTCGTAGGAAATATAGTTGTTCAGGGCGTTTTTGTTCAGCTTTTTCCCGAACCCCGGAAAGTCGAGAATGCTCTTGATCTCCGAAGCATAGACGAAATGCCCGTTCACCGTCGTGTAGTGCATCGGCTTGATGCCGAAAAAGTCGCGCGCGAGGAACAGGCTTTTTTCCTTCGTGTTCCAGACGGCGAACGCGAACATGCCGCGCAGCTTGTTCAGAAGCTCCTCGCCCCACTCCTCGAAGCCGTGGACGAGCACCTCGCTGTCCGTCTGGGTGTAGAACCGGTGCCCTTTGGCGGCGAGGATTTCCCTCAGCTGCCGGTAGTTGTAGATTTCGCCGTTGAACATCAGAACCAGCGACTTGTCCTCGTTGTAAATCGGCTGATCGCCCTGGTTCAGGTCGATGATGCTCAGGCGCCGGAACCCCATGGCGATGTCGGCGTCGGTATAAACGCCGCGGGAATCGGGCCCTCGGTGAGTGATCCGGTCCGTCATGGTTTGAATGACCGTGTCCCTGTCAATTACTTCTCCTGAAAATCCGACTAATCCGCACATGCTAAATTCCTTTCTGGGTCTCTTGTTCCTTGTCGCTTCGGTATTCCTCCAGCAGGTCCTTCGCCGTGAGGGCGTCCACCGGAACAAAGCGGTTCCCCTCGTCCGGCTCCCGGCTTTTCGCGATCTCGAGCGACTTTTTGTAGGCGTCCATGCTGGTTTTGCGCAGGACCGGGTCCTTCCCGCCTTCCGGGAAAAAAGAAAAGCCGATCCTGTTTTCGCCTTCATCGGCAAAACAGAAATAGCCTTCCAGGGTTTTCCCGCCGTATTTTTTGTCCAGCACGCCCGCGAGGGCGTATTTGACCAGCTCGACCGCGTAGTCGTCGAGGCCCGCCTCGAAGATCAGGATTTTTTCCTTCAGCTCCGCGGGCGAGGAAACCACGCGCTTTTTCACGCCGGCAAGCTGCGGGAACTTTTCCCCCACGTCCACCGGCTGAAATTCCCTTCCGCTGCCGTTCGGCACCACATAGACCATAAACCGGCGCTCGCGGTCGTGGTAAAGGCATGGGTACACGAACTGCGCGGCATAGCCGCATTCCGGGCATTTCCAGTCGAAAAGGGTTTCGTCCAGCACGCGGCCGCGCAGCTCCGGGTTGTCCTGCGCGCAGATACCGGGCCACATCTGCGTCCGGATTGCGGCCCCGCAGTGCGGGCAGCCGATGTCCTTACTCATCTGAGTCGACATTCCCAGTCCGTCTCCTTCGTACTTTCCGTTATTTTCTGCATTATTGGCTAATTATAACACACTGACATAAAAAAAGGAATAGACGAAATACTACTGTTAATGCAGGAGAGATTGAGGTATAATAGAATAGAATGGAAAGGAACCGCATCCGCGGCAGGAGGGATCCGAATGGATTTTTTGAAGCAGGCAGCCAGTTCCGTGACGAAGGCGGTCAATTTTGTTTTGGACAAAAACCGCCGGTCGGCCATGATCAACCGGCTGAAAATCGTGATTAAGGATGAAAAGGAAGCGCAGGCGCGCGCCTATATCCGGCTGGGGAAATATTACTATGAAACCATGCGCGACGCGCAGAATACAGAGACGGAGCCGCTTTGCGCCGTAGTCGACAACACCGGGGAGCGCCTGAAGCGCGCCTACGCGAGGCTGGACGAACTGGCGGCGCCGGCGCCAGGGTGCAGCTGCGGCGTGGGTCCGCAGGACGTTTACGAGGATGAGGAGCCGGAGACGGAATCCGAGAAGACGCAGCCGGAGGACGCTTCCGGTGAGGACCTCGATTCGCTCAGGCCCGAGATGGACGCCGGGCAGGAGGAAGCCGCCGACGACGGGGAATTCCTGCGCCCTTTTTCCGTCGTTCCGAACGACGGAAAAGGAGAAGACGGCGGCGAGCCTTCCGAGAATTCCACAGACGGCGACAAGCAGTAAGACGGCGCCGAAATTGAACCGGCCCCCGGCTTTTCGCCGGGGGCCGGTTTTGCGTTTGGGATATCAGTCCGGGTTCTTCCGGATGAAGTTCCAGCTGTCGCGGCACATGTCGTCCAGCGTATATTTGGCTTCCCAGCCGAGCTCGTTTTTCGCCCGGGTGCAGTCCGCGTAGCAGGTGGCGATGTCGCCCGCGCGGCGCGGGGTGACCCGGTAGGGGATTTTTACGCCGCTGGCGCGCTCGAACGCGTGGACCACGTCGAGCACCGAGCTGCCCTTTCCGGTGCCGAGGTTGAAGGCGCGGGCCCCGTTCAGGGAGTCGATTTTCTCGAGGGCCTTTGCATGGCCGGCGGCAAGGTCGCAGACGTGGATGTAGTCGCGCACGCCCGTCCCGTCCGGGGTCGGGTAGTCGTCGCCGAAAACGCGGAGTTCCGGCAGCTTGCCGACGGCGACCTTCATGATGTAGGGCATCAGGTTGTTCGGGATGCCGTTCGGGTTTTCGCCGATCAGTCCGCTTTGGTGCGCGCCGATGGGGTTGAAGTAGCGCAGGAGCGCGACCTTCCAGTCCCTTTCAGCGTGGCAGAGGTCGGTCAGGATCCGCTCGATCATCAGCTTTGTGGTGCCGTACGGATTCGTTGTGGAAAGCGGCATGTCTTCGGTGAACGGGGCGGTGTTGTGCATGCCGTAGACCGTTGCGGAGGAGCTGAACACAAAGCGGCGGACGCCGTATCGCTTCATCAGGCGCAGGAGGTTGATGGTTCCCGCCAGGTTGTTGCGGTAATATTCAAGCGGCTTCTCGACGGATTCGCCGACGGCTTTGAGGCCGGCGAAATGGATGACCGCGTCGATTTTGTTTTCCTTGAAGATTTTTTCAAACCCCTCGTAATCGAGCATGTCGCATTGGTAGGACGGGAATTTTTTGCCCGTGATGGATTCGATCTTCCCGATGACTGCGGGCGAGGAGTTGCTGTAATTGTCCATCACGACGATGCCGTATCCGCTCCCGAGCAGTTCCACGCAGGTGTGCGAGCCGATGTAGCCGGCGCCTCCGGTAATCAATACGTTCATCAATGCTGGTTCTCCTTTCGTTCCATAAAGCGGTTGTAGGCGGCGCGGAGTTCTTGTGCCGTGTCTTCCGGGCAGGTCGGGTTGCAGGCCGCCCAGGCTCCCGTTTCGCTGGAAGCGTTGAATTTCTGTTTTTCCGCGCTGCGCATGGGCGGGTAGAACTCAATGTGAAAATGAAAATCCCTGGAGTAGTCGCCGCTGTTGACCGGCGCGTTGTGCATGCACATCATGTAGGGGAATTTGTAGCCGAACAGGCTGTCGAGCATCCCGGCGGTGTCGCGCACGGCAGTGCCGAGGTTTTTTTTTTCCTCCGCCGTAAAGTCGGTGATGTACTGCTTGTGCGCGTTGGACTGGATGTACACGCCGTAGGGGTATGCGGTGAAGAACGGGAGGAACACCGTAAAAGACCCGTTTTGGAAGATGACGCGCTTTTTTGCGTCCCGTTCGTTTTTCAGGTGGTCGCAGTACAGGCAGCGGCCCGTCTGTTCATAATACTCCTTTGCGGATTTTGTTTCAAGCTCCAGCTTTTTCGGCAGGAACGAATACCCGTAGATCTGCCCGTGCGGGTGCGGCATGGTCACGCCCACCGCCTCGCCGCGGTTTTCGAAGATGAAGATATACTTGATTTTCGGGTCGGCGCGCATGGCGGAAAAACGCTCGCACCAGAGGTCGACCAGCTTGCCCATGTGGCGGTCGGAAAGCTCCGGCAGGGTTACCGTGTGCTCCGGGGAGTACAGGATCACCTCGCACTTGCCGTAGCAGGGCTTTGTCCGGAAAAAATCCGTCGCCACCGGGTCGGGCTCGGGCGGGTCCTGCCGGAGCGCCGGAAAGTCGTTGTCGTATTCCATGACCTCGTACTGCGGCACGTTGCCGGAAGAAGGGCAGAACGGGCACCAGCCCTTCGGCATCTGCGGGCGGTTCTGGCGGTTGGACGCCACCATCGTCCAGTCCCGGATGAACGGATCCCATCTTAATTCAGCCATCTTGGAACCTCCTTCCCGGCCTTTTTCAAAAGGCCGGAGCGAAAACTTTATGGGAAAAATCTGAAAAGTAAAATTCTGTTCAAGGAAAAGCGATGTTTTGGGAAGGCCGGCCTTCCCGGTTTTCGGGGCATGGGAGTCAGAGGATCGCGGCCCCTCCGACGGGCCGCACGGCGAGCGGCCGGCAGCTTCCCTTGCCAAACACGGCTTCCATCTCCCGGGTGAATTCCGCAAGGAAAGCGTTGGGGACATAAGCCTGTACGGTGCCGGCAAAACCGCCGCCGTGGACACGCCACGCGCCTCCGCGGTCCGCGAGCAGTCTCTCGCAGAGCGCGAGCGCGACCGAAACGCCCTGCTCCGCCACGTGGGAAGGCGAGTAGACGTTCTGCAGATACTGGAAGGAGGAGCGGCCGCTCTCGAGGACCAGCCGCTTAAACGCCTTGAAGTCTCCGGCCTTGAGCGCCGCGGCCTCTTTCAAAACACGTGCGTTTTCCGAGAAAAAGTGCATGGCGCGGAGCACGGCGCGGTCCCCCGCGGCGGCGCGCACGGCGGGGATGCGGGAATAGAATTCCGCTTCGTCCACCTGCGAAAGCAGCTTTTTGCCGAAGCAGGCGGCCGCCTGCTTCATCTCGGCGGGAATGGCGGCGTAGTCCGGCGTCAGGTCGGAGTGGCTTCCCTTGGTGTCCACCATGCAGAGCCGGCAGCCGCATTTGGAAAAGTCGAACGGAATTTTCTCCGCGCGCGGATTTTCCGCGTCGGAGAAATCGATCAGCGCGAAGCCGCCGATGGCGCTCGCCGCCTGGTCCATCAGGCCGCAGGGCTTGCCGAAGTATTCGTTTTCGGCGTACTGGCCGATCTGCGCCACCGCCAGCGGCGGGACTTCGTTCCGGCAGAAAAGCCCGTTGACGGCCGTCCCGATGAGCACCTCGAACGCCGCGGACGACGACAGCCCGGAGCCCGCGAGCACGTTTGACGTGGTGTAGGCGTGAAACCCGCCGATTTTGTAGCCGCGGTCGGCGAAGCCCTTGCAGATTCCCCGGATGATCGCCTTGGAGCCGCCCTCTTCCTCCGGTTTTCGGGCAAGGTCGCCCGCGTTCAGCGCGTCCTCCGGGAACCCCCGGGATTTCACGCGGATCTCGCCGCCTTCCGCGCGCGACGCGACCGCAACGGCGTCCAGATCGACGCCCGCGGCCAGAACGCGCCCGCCCTGGTGGTCGGTGTGGTTGCCTCCGATCTCCGTGCGCCCCGGCGCGCTGAAAATCCGGACGTCCCGGTCCGCTCCGAAGAGCGTTTCAAATTCTTCCAGGGCGCCGGCGATCCGCTCTCCCTTCGCGGCGGCTTCCTTTTCGCCGCACGCGTAGAGGCGTGCCAGCGTTTCGGCGCAGTCGCCGCGCAGAATCTTCTCTTTTGCCAGGTTTGGCGTCATACAATCCCCTCCATTTTTCCTCTGCCTTTCTTTTTCCGGTTTTATTTTAAGCCCGGCGCGAAAGTTTCGCAATTGCATATCGTATCAGCTATATGGATATTTGATGCATCACGGTCCGGAAAAATGTGCGGGGTATATTTTCCCGGCACCGTGGATACCATAAAGGAAACGGCGGGAGGGATAACAATGGAAAACCGCGGCGGCTTCGGCAGCGCAAAACTGCCTTCCGACGAGCTGAAAACCAACCTGGAATACATCCGCAACCTTTTTACCGGCGACGAGACGATCCAGTTCCGCCACCTGACGAGCCCGTACCAAACGGACTGGCGGTTCTGCCTGGTTTACGCCGACGGGATGGTCAACAACCGGATCGTCAACGCCGACGTGATCCGTCCCCTGCTGGAGTACCGGTTCCCGGAGCGGCCCGGCGACCCGGCGGAGTTTATTTCCCAGCACGTCATGTTTTCCGACGGCTCGGAAAAGACGGCTGAAGTGGAGAAGATCGTGCAGGGCCTTGTGTATGGCGACTCGGTTCTGCTGATCGACGGCTGTGCCGAAGCGCTGGTCCTCAACACGAAAGGGTGGGCCATGCGCTCCATTGAGGAGCCGGAAAGCGAGCGGTCCCTCCGCGGCCCGCGCGAAGGGTTCAACGAGTCCATCCTGACGAACCTCTCCATGCTGCGGCGCAAGCTCCGGACACCGGACCTGAAGTTTCATTACCGGACGTTCGGCCGCCGGAGCCGGACCAAAATCTGCGTCTGCTACCTGGATTCCCTTATCAATCACGACGTTCTCACGGAGCTGGAAAAACGGCTGGACGACATCGACATTGACGCGACGCTGGATTCCAACTACATCACCGAGATCATCCGGGACAAAACCTATTCGCCGGTCAAGACGATCGGCAGCACCGAACGCCCCGACGTGGTTGCGTCCAAGCTGCTGGAAGGCCGCATCGCCCTGTTTGTGGACGGGTCGCCCACGGTGCTGACCATGCCGCACCTTTTTATCGAGCATTTTCAGGCGGACGAGGATTACTACATCAACTATGTGTTTGCGTCGATCGGCAGGATGCTCCGGATTTTATCGTTTTTTGTTTCCATCAGCATGCCGGCCATTTACGTTGCCCTTGTCACCTTTCACCAGGAGATGCTGCCGACCCCCTCGCTTCTGAGCATCATTACGGCGCGGCAGGGCGTGCCTTTTCCCACGGCACTGGAAACGCTCTTTATGATCATCGTGTTCGAGATGCTCCGGGAGTCCGGGGCGCGCATGCCGGGCCTGATGGGGCAGGCGCTCAGCACCGTGGGCGCTCTGGTCATCGGGCAGGCGGCCGTCGATGCGAAGATTGTGAGCGCGCCGATCATTATTATTGTGGCGTTTACGGGGATCGCCGGCCTCATGGTGCCGAAAATCAAGGGGTTCGTCATCATGATGCGGTTCCTGCTGCTGGGCTTTTCCTGCGTTCTTGGGATTTACGGGTATCTTCTGGGCGTCATAGCCATGCTGACGGCCCTGTTCGGCACCTCGTCCTTCGGGGTGCCCATTATGCCGGACGTTTACGCGGACGACGCGCAGGATTACAAAGACATCTACTGGCGCACGTCCTGGAAAAAGATGCTGCGGAGACCGAAATTGCTTTCCTGGAACCATAATCGGCAGGCGACGAAGGGGAAGGCGAAATGAAGCCTTGGAAAAAAATCGTCCTGGCTTTGGAGACAGTTCTGGTTCTGAGCCTGTGCGTCGGGTGCTGGAATTACCACGAGGTGGAGAATTACACAATCATAGCAGGTCTGGCCATCGACAAGGGCACGGGCGGGCACAAGTACCACCTTACGTTTGAATGCATCAGCCTGATGGGCGGCAAGGACACTCCTCCCCAGCCGGTGCTGATCGAGGCGGACGGGGATACGATCTTCGACGCGGTCCGCGGTACGATTTCCATGACCGACAAAAAGCTCTACTTCAGCGACTGCAAGGTGGTGATCCTCAGCAAAGAAATCGCCGAAAACGGAATCAAACCTTTAATGGATTTTTTCATCCGGGATTCGGAGCCCCGGCTCACCCTGAATTTTCTGGTTTCGGACGAGCCCACCGCCGGTGAGGTCTTTCGGCCGAAACTCGCCTCGCAGCAGCCCGTTTCCTACCAGATTGCGGGGATGCTCCAGTCGCAGTACGCCCTGGGGCGCGTGCTGGCGATCCCCCTGTACCAGATGTACGACATTTTGGGCTGCAGCGAGACCTGCGATGAAAGTCTGACCCTGCCGAATGTCCGCGTGGTGAAAACCAAAGGCAGCGAAATGGTTCAGACATCCAACAATGTCGTTTTCCACCAGGATAAAATGGTCGGGACCTTACCGGAAGAGGACGGGATCTACTACCTGATGCTGAGAAACAAACTCAGCGGCGGCCTGATCGTCACCGGACCGGACGGCGGAAAAGACATCACTCTTGAGATTCTGAAAAGCAGCGCCAGCATACGGCCGGAAGTTTCGGGTACGAACGCCACGATGAAGATTGCGATTCAGGTGAACGCGGCCCTTGCGGAAGAAAATACGGACAGCCTGCAATACAACTTGGCAAACGAGAAATTTCGGAAGGTGGAGAAAATGGGAGCGGAAACGATTGAACAGAATGTGAAGAAGCTGGTTGCCGACGACCAGAAAGACTATGGAGCCGATATTTTCGGGTTTGGCAAAAGAATCTATGAAGACAACTATTCGGACTGGAAAGCTCTTTCCCCCCGTTGGGAGAAAGTTTTTCCGAAAGTGAAATGCGAGGTTCACGCCGAAGTCCGGTTGAAAAACGCTGCCAGGGCGTACCCGAAAGAAGGGACTTAGGCATGACCCTGGTGATTTTTCTCACTTTTTTTACAGTCGTCGTATGGGTGGACCTTCGGCGGGTTCTGCAAGAAAAGGCAAAGAAAAAATATCTGTGGTTTGCACTTTTCGCTTATACAGCGGCCTTGGTTGTGAACATCATGATCGACAGCGGAATGGACATCCCCAGCTTTTCCGGGGCGGCGGAACAACTTTTGCCGAAACTATGAGACGAATCAAGCTGAAAATGGAGAGGGTTGTGTTTTGAGCGATCACGATCACCGAACGGAGCATAAGATTACCGCCAGACAGATGGAAGACATGGTGGCTCTCACCCTGATCTCCAGCACGGTTGTCACCGGTTCCTCCGACATAGCGGAGCAGGACACCTGGTTCTGTATGCTCGTCGCCTTTGCCCTTGTGATTCCAATGCTCTGGGTCCACTCGCAGATTCTGGAGCTCTACCCGGGAAGGGATTACTATGGGAATATCCTGCGGGCCTGCGGACCGGTCGCCGGGAAAGCGGTCCTTGCCGCCCTGCTGCTTTATTCGCTGCTGCTTGGCTCCATGTACCTGCGGGTGTTCGGCGAATTCATCCATACCCTGAACATGCCGGAAACACCGCTCATCGTCATTCTGTGCGCGATTGCCGCCACAGTGATCTATACGCTGAAAAACCGGCTGTATGTGGTCGCCCGCCTGTCGAAGTTTATGATTCTTGTGCTGATTTTTTCCATTCTCATCAGCGGAATCCTGGGAATCGGAAAAATGGATTTCAACAATCTCAAGCCCGTGCTGCAGAGGGGATTTGAACCGATCTACCGGGGCTCGCTCCTGATTTTTGCCCTGCCGATGGGGGAAGTGGTCGCCTGCGGTCCCCTGTTCGGCGGCCTGGACCGGAAAAGCAAGATATTTCCGACCCTTTTGAAGGGGACCGTGATCGCCGTTCTTGCCCTTCTGTTCGCCAACGTCCGCAATCTGCTGATTCTCGGAAGGGCCGCTACAATTTTCACTTTTGTCTCTTATGAATGCGTCAGCACGATCTCTATCGGCGAATTCCTCACGAGGTTCGAAGTCCTCATCGGGTTCAACCTGCTTCTGGGGGGATTCGTGAAAACGTGCGTTTTTCTGTTCTCCACCTGCGAGGGAGTCGCGAAGCTGTTCGGCATGGACGACTACGAACCTCTGGCCGCGCCCTGCATGCTGCTGATGCTTACGATTTCCCAGATTGTTTATGCCAACATGGAAGAAGTTTTCAATTGTGAGGAGTACCTTCCCTACGCTTCGCTCCCGTTCCAGGTGGCCCTGCCCGTGGCCGTCCTGATTGTGGGAAAGATACGGCTTGCCGGAAAGAAGAAACGGAGAAAGCCGAAGAAGCAGATCTGCACCGTGCCGTCCGCCGAAAGCGGCGCGGCGCAGGGGCCTTGAGACGGACGGTTATGGATTCAGCCCCCGCGGCGTGCCGCGGGGGCTGAACCTGCGTTCCGGGGGAAGCCGAATATTTACAAATTTTCTTTATTTTTTGTTTTTGCCATGCTATAATTATTTTGTGTATCGGAATCGTTTCCGCGGCTTTCGGGCCGTTTGGGGATTTTCATAGCGGAACAACATCCGCCCGCGCGACAATCTTTTGAGGTGAAATGCATGAATCCTATCCTGTCCGCCCTTTTTGGCGGCTACAGCAGGCGCGAGCTCAAGCGCATCCGCCCGCTGTGCAACGCCGTGCTTGACCGGGAAGACAAATACCGGGCGCTGTCGGACGAAGAGATGAAAGCGCAGACCCCGGCGCTGAAGGAACGGCTGGCCGGCGGCGAAACGCTCGACGACATCCTGCCCGACGCGTTTGCCGTGTGCCGCGAAGCCTCCGACCGCGTCCTCGGCATGCGCCATTTCCCCGTGCAGATCCTGGGCGGCATCGTGCTGCACCAGGGCCGCATCGCCGAAATGAAGACCGGCGAAGGCAAAACGCTCGTCGCCACCCTCCCGGCGTACCTGAACGGGCTTGCCGGCAAGGGCGTCCATATTGTCACCGTCAACGATTACCTGGCGCGCCGCGACTCGGAATGGATGGGCAAGATCTACCGCTTCCTCGGCCTTTCCGTGGGCCTGGTCGTCCACGACCTGGACAACGCCCAGCGCAAGCAGGCCTACGCCGCCGACATCACCTACGGCACCAACAATGAGTTCGGGTTCGACTACCTGCGCGACAACATGGTTATCTATAAGGACGACAAAGTGCAGCGCGGCCACAGCTACGCCATCGTCGACGAAGTGGACTCCATCCTCATCGACGAGGCGCGCACCCCGCTGATCATCTCCGGCCCGGGCGACCAGTCCACGGAGATGTACCATGTCGCGGACGCCTTCGCCAAAAAGCTGCGGTGCGTGAAGGTCGCCGAGCTGAACGACAAGGAAGACAACGACACGCTTTACAAGGACGCCGACTATATTGTGGACGAGAAGGCCAAGACGGCCACGCTCACACAGAACGGCGTGAAAAAGGCCGAGGCGTTTTTCAAGATTTCCAATCTGACGGATGCGGAAAACATCCCCGTCCAGCACTACGTCAACCAGGCCGTCAAGGCCCGCGGCGTCATGCGGAAGGACATCGACTACGTCGTTAAGGACGGCGAGGTCATCATCGTGGACGAGTTTACCGGCCGCCTGATGTACGGCCGCCGCTACAACGAGGGTCTGCACCAGGCCATCGAGGCGAAGGAAGGCGTGAAGGTCGCCCGGGAGAGCAAGACGCTTGCGACCATCACGTTCCAGAACTACTTCCGCATGTACGGCAAGCTCTCCGGCATGACCGGCACCGCCATGACGGAAGAGGCGGAGTTCCGCGAGATCTATAAGCTCGACATCGTCGAGATCCCGACGAACAAGCCGATGGTCCGCAAGGATCTGCCGGACGTGGTCTATAAAACGGAGAAGGCTAAGTTCCGCGCGGTCATCAACGACATTGTGGAGCACCACAAAACCGGCCAGCCGGTGCTGGTCGGCACCATTTCCATCGAAAAATCCGAGGAGCTCAGCTCCCTGCTGAAAAAGCAGGGCGTTCCGCACGAGGTGCTGAACGCGAAGTTCCACGAGAAGGAAGCGCAGATCGTCGCGCAGGCGGGCCGCAAAAACGCCGTGACCATCGCCACGAACATGGCCGGCCGCGGCACCGACATCGTGCTGGGCGGCAACCCGGAGTACATGGCGAAGGCCGAGATGCGCAAGCAGGGCGTCCCGGACGAACTGATCGCCGAGGCGGACGCTTACGCCGAAACCGACAATGCCGACATCCTCAAAGCGCGAGAAACCTTCCGGGACCTCGTTGAAAAGTACAAGAAACAGACGAAGGCCGAGGCGGAGGACGTCAAGGCCGCGGGGGGCCTGTACATCATCGGCACCGAGCGGCACGAGTCCCGCCGCATCGACAACCAGCTGCGC
>ENA-UOOI01001416-UOOI01001416.1-fermentation-metagenome-genome-assembly--contig:-NODE-1416-length-25144-cov-3.839332_pt1 | contig 25144 bp, 18 predicted proteins | sample MGYA00245779_ERZ724027 | MGnify/ENA primary metagenome ERZ724027 (study PRJEB28704, sample SAMN03018318) | fermentation metagenome | biome: anthropogenic terrestrial biome; feature: soil; material...
CGTGATTTGTTGTATAGTGGTTCTATTGGTTACGAGATATTACCAAATTGTTAAGCTTTTTTATGAAAGGTGTAAATCGTATCATGATTAAGGATAATCAGAGGTACTTTAACCGGCTTCATGTGGTCATCGACGGATGCGTGATTGCTTTTACTTACTGGCTGGCATGGGTGCTGAAATTTAAAACGCCTCTATTGGGTTCTGCGAAAGGCGGGGCACTGTCATTTGCCTCTTATATGCTGCTTTTGATTCTGATTGTACCTTTATATTTGATTTTGTATTATGGATTTAGTCTGTATACGCCAAAGAGGGTACAGGGAAGACGTCTGGAGTTTGCGAACATTATCAAAGCGAATACGCTTGGCATTCTGATCCTTATCCTGGTTTTGTACATGATGAAAGAAGTCCATGTTGCCCGATCGGTGTTATGGATTTTCTATCTGCTGAACTGTTTCCTTGAGACGGTTGTTCGAAATCTAATCCGAAGTATCTTAAAAAAGATGCGGAAGATGGGGTATAATCAAAAACATATTTTATTAGTCGGTTATAGCCGGGCGGCGGAACAGTATATTGACCGTATCATAGCGAATCCCGAGTGGGGATACACGGTGAGAGGGATCCTCGATGATACTGTTGCTGCCGGAACAACATATAAAGGGGTTAAGGTTTTAGGGCGTATTGCCAATCTGATGGTGATCCTTCCGGAGAACAGGCTGGATGAAATTGCCATTACTCTTGGATTGAGTGAATACCACCGTTTGGAGAAGATCGTGGCTTTATGCGAGAAGTCTGGTGTCCACACGAAGTTTATTCCGGATTACCATAATATTATACCGACAAGACCTTATACTGAGGATCTCCTCGGACTTCCGGTGATCAACATCCGTTATGTGCCGCTCACAAACACGTTTAATGCGATGTGTAAGAGAATTCTGGATATCGCCGGGTCGATGGCGGCGATCGTTCTTTTCTCACCGGTGATGCTGGTCGCGGCAGTGAGTGTGAAACTGACATCACCCGGTCCGCTGATCTATAAACAGACCCGTGTCGGTCTGCATAACAGAAGTTTTGAGATGTATAAATTCCGTTCTATGGAGATACAGCCGGAAAGCAAAGAGAAGAAAGCATGGACGGTAAAGGACGACCCGCGTGTCACAAAGATTGGAAAGTTTATGCGAAAGACAAGTATAGACGAGCTTCCTCAGCTTTTTAATGTTTTAAAAGGCAATATGAGTCTGATCGGGCCGAGACCGGAAAGACCGTTTTATGTGGAAAAATTCAGGGAAGAAATTCCCAGATATATGGTCAAGCATCAGGTGCGTCCGGGAATGACCGGATGGGCACAGGTTAATGGCTATCGCGGAGATACTTCGATTCGTAAGCGAATCGATTATGATCTTTATTATATTGAGAACTGGACTTTAGGACTGGATGTCAAGATTTTGATTTTGACGGTATTCCGTGGCTTTGTAAATAAAAACGCATATTAAAATCCAAAGAGGTACGAGGACAAAAACATGTCAAAAAGAAGAGTAAATAAAAAAAGCAAGGCATATAAGCGCCGTAAAAGAAGAAGAGTGATCTTTGGGATTGAACTTGTGGTACTGCTGGTTCTGGGTGTGGCGCTGTTTGGCTTTGCCTATTTTAATAGTAAACTGGATAAAATGCAGGACGGCAAGCTGGATTTCAGCAAGATTCACGTGAACAAAGGGGTACTGCAGGCTGACAAGAACGGGAAGGCCGGGATAGAGCTCATAGCCCTGGCCGGACTTGACAGCAGGGATAATTCTCTGACTGCCGGAAACAGAAGCGATACCATTATGATTGCGTGTGTCAATCATGATGAAAAGAGTGTCAAGCTGGTGTCTATTTACCGCGATACCTGGCTGAATGTATTCACAGAAAACGGCGGAGACAAGTACTCAAAGTGTAATGCCGCCTATGAGATCGGCGGTCCGGAGCACATGATTACCATGATGAATAAGAATCTGGATCTGAATATCACAGATTTCGCAGCCGTAAATTTCAAGGCACTCTCAGCAGCGATAGATGCCCTGGGCGGACTCGACATCGATCTTACAAGAGCAGAAATTGTACATGTGAATAACTATAACAAGGAAACCGCTAAAGTTTCAGGTGTCTCATATGAGAAGATAGATCTGCCGGACAAGTCAGAACTCGACGGTGCACAGACCAAGACCTTCCATCTAAATGGAACACAGTCTGTATCTTATGCCCGGATCCGAAAGGGAGACGGAGCAGACTTTCGAAGAGCGGCCCGCCAGCGTCTGGTCTTAAGCAAGCTGATGGATAAGGCAAAAGGTGCCGGCCTGTCACAGCTCAATTCCCTGATGGATTCCATCTTCCCGATGGTTAAGACTTCTCTTACAAAGCAGGAAGTGATGAAGATGGCTCAGGTTCTGCTCACCTATAATCTGGACATGGAGAATGGACAGATGGGATTCCCGCTCGACCATATGTGGGGCGAACCTGTAATCAAAGCCATGAACGGAAATGACTGTGTTTTACCTGTGACCCTGGAGACGAATGTTAGAAAACTGCATGAATTTCTTTATCCGGGTATGGATTATGAGCCGTCAGCCGAGGTGAAAAAATATAGTGATTACATCATAAACGAAAGCGGATTTGGCGAGGATGATATCCCGAGCACGTCCGAAAATGGTGCAATTCCAGTAAATCCGGAGAGTAATTAAATAATGAATTCATATAAAGTAGATGTTTTAATACCAACATATAAACCGAATAAAGATTTTGCAAAGCTGCTGCGCCAATTAGCGCAGCAGTCTTACCGTATACGGAATATTATAATTGTAAATACCGGTGAGAAGTATTGGAATCCCGAATGGGAGAATATAAGAGAGCGTATTTATGTGACTCATATTACAACGGAGGAGTTTGACCATGGCGGCACGAGAAGACTTCTGGCGGAATCCAGTGATGCCGACATCATGGTGTTTATGACCCAGGACGCCATGCCGGCAGACCACGAGCTGATTGAAGAATTAGTCGAATGTTTCAGCATGCCCCGGATCAAAGCTGTATATGCGAGACAGCTCCCGAAGGATGACTGTAAGATACTGGAGCGATATACAAGAGCATATAATTATCCGTCTGAGCCTGACATCAAAGACAAAGAAGACCTGCCAAATCTTGGAATCAAGACTTTTTTCTGTTCTAACGTCTGTGCGGCTTATGACAAAAAAACATATAAAAAACTGGGGGGATTTGTGGAAAAGGCAATTTTCAATGAAGACATGATCTACGGTGGAAGGCTGATCCAGAGTGGATATGCGATTGCCTATGCCGCGGACGCGATGGTTTACCATTCTCATAATTATTCCTGCATAGAACAGTTTAAGAGAAATTTTGACCTGGGAGTTTCCCAGGCTGATCATCCGGAGATTTTCTCCGGCTATCCTTCCGAGGGTGAGGGTATTCGCCTGGTGAAGAAGACCGCTTTACACGTGATTCATATTCATAAGCCCTGGCTGCTTTTTAAGCTTGCCGCCACGAGTGGTGCAAAGTATATGGGATATTTTTTTGGCAGACATTACCGTGTTTTGCCAAAAGGGCTAAGGTTACGCTTTACAATGAATAAAAATTATTGGAAGGGAGAATTTTAAAGGTATGTGTGGTATTGTTGGATATATAGGAGAGGAACAGGCAGCGCCGATTCTGCTGGACGGACTGTCAAAACTGGAGTATCGCGGATATGACTCAGCGGGACTTGCCGTCTTTGACGGAGAAGCGATACATATGACAAAATCAACCGGACGGTTAAAGGTACTGGAGGATCTCACCCATGGGGGCGCCAGGCTTCCGGGAACAGCCGGAATCGGTCATACGAGATGGGCAACTCACGGGGAGCCGTCGGATGAAAACGCACATCCCCATATTAACAAAGACGGATCAATTGCGGTGGTTCACAATGGTATTATAGAAAATTATATAAAATTAAAGAAAAAGCTGGAGCACAGAGGATATGAATTCCGCTCACAGACAGATACAGAAGTCATTGCCCATATGCTCGACTATTATTATACCGGAGACCCTATCGAGACGATCGTCAAGATTATGCACCGTATGGAGGGATCTTATGCTCTCGGAATCATGTTTCAGGATCACCCAAATGAAATATACGCAGTGCGAAAAGACAGTCCCCTGATTGTGGCGGAAAGTGATCAGGGAAATTTTATGGCATCCGACGCACCGGCGGTCCTGAAGTATACACGTCAGGTATATTTCATTGAAAATGAAGAAATCGTAAAGCTGACCGGGGATTCTCTGAATTTCTACAATATCGATGAGGAGGAACTGGCGAAAGAGCCGACTCGGATCGAATGGGATATCAATGCCGCAGAAAAGGGCGGATATGATTATTTCATGTTAAAAGAGATCTATGAGCAGCCAAAAGCCGTAGCGGATACATTAAATCCCCGCTTAAAAGACGGTGAAATCGTGATCGATGAGCTTGGCATGACAGATGACGACATCAGAAAAATCAAGAAGATCTATATCATTGCCTGCGGATCCGCATATCATACAGGAGTCACTGCCAAATATGTGTTTGAAGGACTTGCCAGGATACCTGTTGAAGTGGACCTTGCCTCTGAATTTCGATATCGGAATCCGATTTTTGAACCGGATACATTCGCTATTATTGTCAGTCAGTCTGGTGAAACCGCAGATTCTCTTGCAGCGCTTCGTGAAGCGAAGGCCCATAACATCAAGACACTCGGAATTGTCAATGTAGTGGGAAGTTCCATTGCAAGAGAGGCGGATAACGTCATGTACACCTGGGCCGGTCCGGAGATCGCAGTGGCAACGACAAAGGCATATAGCACACAGCTGATCGCACAGTATCTGCTGGCATTGAAGTTTGCGAAGGTGAGAGGAACTATCGACGAAGACACATTTTCATCGATGATTGATTCGCTGAAACAGCTTCCGGAGCAGATATCCCTCCTTTTAAGCCACAAGGAAAATGTTCAGAAATTCGCAAACCGTTACCTGGCTTCTGATCATGTGTTTTTCATCGGGAGGGGTATCGACTATGCGATTTCTCTGGAAGGCTCTCTGAAATTAAAGGAGATTTCGTATATTCATTCGGAGGCTTATGCTGCCGGAGAATTAAAGCATGGGACGATCTCGCTCATCGAAGACGGCAGACTGGTGGTCGCTGTTCTGACGCAGCCGGATTTGTATAAGAAGACAATCAGCAATATTCAGGAAGTAAAAACAAGGGGCGCGTTTGTGATGGCAGTGACTACCGCCGGAAATACAGAAGTAGAGAAAGTCGCGGACTACTGTATCTACATTCCGGAGACAAATCCGTATTTTGCGAACTCACTGGCGGTGATTCCTCTTCAGCTGTTTGGCTATTATGTTTCGCTCGGAAAAGGCCTGGATGTTGACAAACCTCGTAATCTTGCAAAATCAGTTACCGTAGAATAAAAAATTATCGCCTTTTTCACGTTTTTTTAAAATGTTCTTCACATATTAAACACAATTTTCACGTATTATAGGACTTGTAAGATACAAGGGACATTACTTTGGATAAAGTCTTTTTAATAGATCGAGAAGAGAGGTAAAGGATTATGAGTGATGAATATAACAACAGTGAAAAAGATAATCAAAATCATGAGAATACAAACAGTAATACAGATGCGGAGCATACGGATTCAACCTATAGCTGGGTGAACCCGAAGATTAACAGCAATGCGAAGGAAAGCGGAACTGCAAATGATGATATGGCAAAGTATGCCTCTGATCATGTGAACAGCCGGACGTCCGGACAGCAAAGTGACAGTAAGCAGGATAAACAGAGAGAATACTACCATATCAACGAAGAAAAACAGACCGAACATAATGAAAAAGATTCAAAAAGCAGGAAAAAAGGGAAAAAAGCCATGAAAGCGAAAAGTAGTGGCCCTAGAAATAATAACAAATCAGCTACGGGAAAACGATGGGCGATGAATATATCCATGGCTTTGGTCTTTGGTCTCGTAGCCGGTTCTGTGATGTACGGAGTCAACTATGTGGGAAACCGTATAAACGGATCTGAATCCAAACAGACGATTCAGAATACGACCGTGGCAACAGAGAAATCAGATGGGGTGACGGCCACATCTTCGCCTGCAAAGGAAGGTACATTTAATGTGGCTGAGGTTGCCAACAGTGCGATGCCTTCCATGGTTGCGATTTCAACAGAGACGGTTGAAAATATTCAGAGTTTCTTCGGAACTTATTCTCAGACTGTTCCTGCCAGCGGCAGTGGTGTGATCGTAGGGGAGAATGACAATGAACTTTTGATTGCCACAAACAATCATGTGGTTCAGGGAGCAAAGAAAGTGTCTGTGGCATTTACTGATGACAGCGCGGTGGAAGCCCAGATTAAAGGGACAGATACAGACAATGATCTGGCAGTCGTGGCTGTAAAGATTTCCGATATTTCGGAAGAAACGAAAAGCAAGATTAAGGTGGCAACTCTTGGCGATTCCGATGAACTGCAGATTGGTGAGAACGTGGTAGCCATCGGAAATGCACTTGGCTATGGCCAGTCTGTGACGAATGGCATTGTCAGTGCAAAGGATCGCACGGTTCAGGCACAGGATGAAGCGGGAAATGCCGATGAATCCAAAGACCTGATCCAGACAGATGCAGCGATCAACCCCGGCAACAGCGGTGGCGCACTGCTGAACATGAAAGGGGAACTGGTCGGAATCAATGAGGCAAAGTATTCAGATACCAGTGTCGAAGGCATGGGATTTGCAATTCCGCTCTCGAAAGCCGAGCCGATTCTGAAAAATCTGATGAATATGCAGACCCGTGACAAAGTTGATGAGAACAATGCTTCTTATCTCGGAATCACAGGAACAGATGTCAGTGCCGATGCCAATCAGGCATATGGTGTACCGGTCGGAGTTGTTGTAGCTGAAGTGGAAGAAAATGGCCCCGCAGACAAAGCCGGCATCAAGAGCAAAGATGTAATTATAGGGTTTGACGACAGAAAGATCACTTCAATGACTGATTTACAATCTGCTCTCGAATATTATGGAAAAAATGAAAAAGTAGAAGTCAAGATTAAGAGAATGGGAGAGGGTGACTATAAAGAACAGAAAGTCACTGTGACTCTCGGAGCAAAATCCGATCAGAAGCAGACGACAGAAGTTCCGGAAAGCCAGCAGGTAAACCCATTTGGAAATAACAGATAAAGAAAAACACTTGTGAAAAGTAGAAGACAGGTTTTCAGTCAGGGGCCTGTCTTTTATTTATATAGGTTGCACGGTTAAACCGTTTCGGATATAATAGGGGAAGAAAGAGAGGATAATATATGTCAGAGGACAAGGATAAGATAAATCTGCCGGCTGATGAAGAGTCGAAGCCTGATGACAGATCAGAGGACCTTGATAACAAAGGCGAACATAGAGAAGAGTTGAAGCCTGAAAAGGCAGATAACGATAAAGACAATAAAGATAAAAAAGATAAAGATAATAAAAAAGATGACGAATATGAAGAGGTCTGCTTCATGTGTCGGAGACCGGAGAGCAAGGCGGGAAAGATGTTTGAACTGCCGGGAAATATTCATATCTGCACGGATTGTATGCAGAAGAGTTTTGACACCATGAATAACGGGAATTATAACGACCTGCTGAACAATCTTCCTCCGAATGTGAGTATGATTGATTTAAGTTCTCTTCAAAATCAGATACCGCCGAAGCAGCGCCCGAAGAAGAAAAAGGAAGCGAAAAAAGAGAAATCTAAGGAGGCTAAGAAGCAGTTTTCAATTGAGAATGTACCGGCGCCGCATAAACTGAAAGCGATGCTGGATGATTATGTGATCGGACAGGAATATGCAAAAAAAGTGATGTCGGTTGCGGTTTACAATCATTATAAACGTGTGTTTTCCTCTGGGGAGGATGGAGTTGAGATTGAGAAATCAAATATGCTGATGATCGGGCCTACCGGTTCCGGTAAGACTTATCTGGTGCAGACACTCGCAAAACTTCTGGATGTGCCTCTGGCTCTTACGGACGCGACATCCCTTACGGAAGCCGGATATATCGGAGATGACATTGAAAGTGTTGTCAGCAAACTTCTTGCGGCAGCCGATAATGATGTGGAACGCGCAGAGCACGGGATTATCTTTATTGATGAGATAGATAAAATTGCAAAGAAGAAAAATACAAATCAGAGAGATGTCAGCGGTGAGGCCGTACAGCAGGGCATGCTGAAACTCCTGGAAGGCAGTGATATCGAAGTGCCTGTTGGTGCTAATTCGAAGAATGCCATGGTTCCGCTGACCACAGTCAACACCAGAAATATCCTGTTTATCTGTGGGGGAGCATTTCCGGATTTGTCAGATATCATTAAGGAAAGGCTGACTAAGACATCGTCAGTGGGATTTCAGGCTGATCTGAAGGATAAGTACGATGATGAGCCGAATCTGGTGTCAAAGGTCATAACAGATGATCTGAGAAGTTACGGTATGATCCCGGAGTTCATTGGCCGTCTCCCGATCATATTTACCCTGGAGGCGCTTTCGGAGGATATGATGGTAGAGATCCTGAAAGAACCGAGAAATGCGATCTTAAAGCAGTATAAGAAACTACTCTCCATGGATGAGGTAAGGCTGACCTTCAGCGATCAGGCGCTTCATGCGATTGCAAAAAAGGCCTTGAAAAGACATACAGGTGCAAGGGCCCTGCGTTCTATTATCGAGGAATTCATGCTGGATATTATGTATGAAATTCCAAAAGATGACAGTATCGGAGAGGTTGTTATTACAAAGGAATATATTGAACATACAGGTGGTCCTCGAATTGTTCTTCGGGGACAGGAGGTTCCTAAAATAGGGATGCAGTAGAAAGGAGCATTTATTATGGCAAACGATTTTTTTGAACATCTCGGAAAGACGCTGACAAATACGGCAAAGAACGTCGGAGAGAAAACGGATGAGTTTATCTCAGTACAGAAGCTTCGCAGCCAGCAGTCGACTCTGGAGGGCAGGGTAGACAAAGACTATAGGCTCATCGGTGAGCTTGTCTATCAAAAGTATGTAGGTGGAGAGCCATACAGTGAAGATGTTGCGGCTGTCTGCAGAGAGATTATGAAGAACCAGAGTGATATTGCAGATCTAAAGGATAAAATTGTCGACAGAAAAGGCCAGACAGTCTGCCCGGTCTGTGGATCGGCAGTTCCCAAAGATGCTGATTACTGTATGAAGTGTGGGTCTCCCATTCCGATGCAGGATGTGGAATACGCCCATTATGAAGAGGCTGAAACCACAGACGAGACTGATACTGCGGACACACAGACCGATACCGCGGATACGGAGTCTGCGGATACCACGGACTCAAAGACTGATGACACTGCTGATGCAGAAAACAGAGCAGGCGGCGAGGCAGACGAAGAAGATTAAGAGGCTGCTATGATTTACATTGCGATTCTTTTCGGTGTGCTCTTTGGTGATTTGGCGATTAAGAGGCATGTGGAGCAAAAGGTCGAGATGGGTGAAGAATATCCCATTTTAGATGGAAGATTTGTCATAAGAAAACTTCATAATGACGGACTGGCTTTCGGCAGACTCTCGGATCACCCCAAATTGATTAAATGGGGTAATCTGGGGATGCTGGGAAGTATTATTCTTTATTTTATCTGGCTTTTGGCACATCCCGGTCAGCGCCTAAAAAAAGCGGGCCTTGGTATGATGATTGGCGGAGGTCTTTCTAATGAGATTGATCGTATTCAAAAAGGTTATGTCACCGATTATGTCAGCATACAAAGCCGCTTTGCAAAAATAAAGAGAATTGTATTTAATATATCCGATTTTTTTATCTTCGCCGGAAGTATCTTGTACATACTGGGAAGTTATAGAAAAAATACGGGAAAGTAAAAGGAGAAAGAGTTTTGAAAGAAAGTAAAAAGGGTATTGTGACAGCAGCGAAGGGCCTGATCGTCGGATCAACCATGATGGTGCCCGGAGTTTCGGGGGGATCGATGGCCATGATTCTGGGTGTTTATGACAGGCTGATTCATTCTGTCAGCTCCTTTTTCGAAGACATTAAGGGAAATATAAAATTTCTTCTTGTGTTCGGAATCCCGGCACTGCTTGGAATGTTTTTATTTGCCAGCCCCCTGGAGTCGCTGATCAATGCGTATGAAAAACCAATGATGTTTTTCTTTATTGGCATTGTACTCGGAGGATGTCCGCTGATTTTCAGAGAAGCGGGAATCGAAAAAGTAACATGGAAAGAAGTCCTGAATCTGGCAATAGGTGCTGTGATTGTGGTGGCTATCTCTTTTCTTCCGAAAAACCTATTCGCGAGTACTACGGGAGGATTCAGCGGATTTATGATTCTGTTTATCGGTGGGATTATTGTCTCAATTGCACTGATTCTGCCCGGAATCAGTGTCACCTATATGCTTCTGGTTCTTGGAATATATAAGGGTGTCCTGCAGGCCGTTGGGAATATCAATATACCTTATCTGCTTCCGCTGGCCGTGGGCTTAATTGCAGGTATCATCTTCCTGACAAAAGCTCTGGAGACTGCTATGAAACGCTTTCCGAAACCGACGTATATGATTATCCTTGGATTCGTCCTCGGATCAGTGGGACAGGTATTTCCGGGAGTGCCTACGGGGATTGAGATCCCTATCTGTCTGCTGCTTGGCATTGCCGGGTTTGTAATCATCTATTTTCTTTCAAAGCTGGAAGAGCAGAAAACGAAAGAACTAGAGTCAGACACGGCAAATGCTTTATACTAACTAATTCATATAAAAATAAGAAATATATTTTATTGTTTGAGTTCCCGATTTGAGAGAATCCGGGAACTCAAAAAATCTGCAGAGACGAAAAAAGTTGTTGACTTTTGTCCTGTGTTCTGGTATTATACTATTTGCGGGTACAAAAACCCTAACAGAATAATGAGCAGGAATGGCGGAATTGGCAGACGCGCAGGCTTCAGGTGCCTGTGGTAGCAATACTGTGAGGGTTCAAGTCCCTTTTCCTGCATCTTTTAAAATCACCGTGTATGCGGTGCTTTTTATTTCTATGAGAAGTGTTATCTCACAAATTTTGCCCAAATCAAATTAATATTTATCTTGCAATCAATCCGTGAAGTGTGATAAACTCTGTAAGATTAGTTAAACGTACGTACGAATCTATTCTTAACATGGTAATGGCAGAGAAAGGATTAGGACAGAGACATGAAAACATTTCTGATTTTAGAAGACGGACATGTATTTTCGGGCACAGGCATAGGATCCCCAAAGGAGGTAATCAGCGAGATTGTTTTCAACACGTCGATGACAGGTTACCAGGAGATACTGACAGATCCTTCGTATGCAGGTCAGGCGGTGTGTATGACGTATCCGCTGATTGGCAATTATGGCATCTGTTATGAGGATCAGCAGTCGAAGAAGCCATGGCCGGATGCATTTATCGTGAAGGAGTTATCCAGGGTTCCCAGCAACTTCCGATCGCAGAATTCGATTCAGGATTATCTGAAACATTATGATATTCCCGGAATTGAGGGAATTGATACCCGGGCATTGGCAAAAGTCCTTCGGGAAAATGGCACAATGAACGGAATGATTACAACAAATTCTGATTTTAATCTCAATCAAATTATTTCCAAATTAAAAACCTATAAAAATGAATATCCGGTAAAAAAAGTGACTTGTCCCGAAAAACATGTTTTGAAGGGAACAGGTCTTAAAGTTGCGCTTATGGACTTTGGAGTAAAGCGAAATATCGTTGATTCTCTTCAGAAACTTGGTTGTGAGGTGACGATTTACCCCGCATCTACGAGTGCAGAAGAAATTTTTGCAGGCAAACCGGATGGAATTATGTTGTCTAACGGTCCGGGAGATCCCAGAGAATGCACAGGGATTATCTGTGAGATCAGAAAGATATATGATTCAGGGATACCTGTGTTTGCGATCTGTCTGGGACATCAGCTTATGGCTCTGGCGGCAGGGCTTGGCGTGCGGAAGATGAAATATGGACATCGGGGAGCCAACCATCCAGTCAGAGAACAGGATACAGGGCGTGTTTATATCACATCGCAGAACCATGGGTATGTGATAGATTCGAATTCCATGAATACAAAAATTGCTGTTGCCTCATTCGTAAATGTCAATGACGAGAGCATAGAGGGTTTGAAATATGTGGACCGGAATATATTCACAATACAGTTTCATCCGGAAGCAGGTCCGGGGCCCCGCGATGCCGGATATTTGTTTCATATGTTCATAAAAATGATGGGAGGACAAAACGATGCCGAAAAGACAAGATATTAAAAAGGTGCTTGTGATTGGATCCGGGCCAATTGTGATCGGTCAGGCAGCAGAATTCGACTATGCAGGGACCCAGGGATGTCGCGCTTTAAGGGAAGAAGGTGTGGAAGTTGTACTGTTAAATTCGAATCCCGCAACGATTATGACGGACAGCAGGATTGCTGATCATGTATACATAGAACCACTGACAGCCGATGTAGTAGAAGAACTGATTAAAAAAGAGCATCCGGACAGCGTTCTGCCGACTCTCGGGGGACAGGCAGGCTTAAATCTCGCAATGGAACTTGAGGAGAAGGGAATCTTAAAGAAACATCATGTACGACTGATTGGAACTACACCGCTCACAATCAGAAAAGCAGAAGATCGTCAGCAATTTAAGAGTACGATGGATAAAATCAAAGAACCAACAGCGGATTCACTTGTGGTGCATGATGTGCCATCAGGTATCCGGTTTGCAGGGAAAACCGGATATCCGGTCGTGATGCGTCCGGCTTATACGCTGGGAGGAAGCGGCGGCGGAATTGCGAAAAATGAAGAAGAATTAACTGAAATCCTTACAAATGGCCTAAGACTTTCACGCGTACATGAAGTACTGGTGGAGCACTGTATCTCGGGCTGGAAAGAAATCGAATACGAAGTGATGCGCGACGGGGCGGGAAACTGTATCTCGGTCTGCAATATGGAAAATATAGACCCTGTGGGTGTGCATACAGGGGACAGTATCGTGGTGGCTCCAAGTCAGACCCTGGCTGACAGAGAATACCAGATGCTTCGGAGATCCGCGATGAACATCATCGAAGAACTGAATATTACGGGGGGATGTAACGTACAGTATGCCTTGAACCCGGAAAGCTTTGAATATTGTGTGATTGAGGTGAATCCCAGAGTGAGCCGATCCTCTGCACTTGCTTCAAAAGCTACAGGATATCCCATTGCCAGAGTGGCAGCTAAAATTGCCCTTGGTTATACGCTGGATGAAATCCCGAATATGATCACAGGGATTACAAAGGCGAGCTTTGAACCGGCGCTTGACTACTGTGTGGTTAAGATGCCGAGGCTTCCCTTTGATAAGTTCACCGGCGCGAAGCGAAGTCTGACAACTCAGATGAAAGCGACCGGGGAAGTGATGAGTATCTGCGATAATTTTGAAGGCGCACTCATGAAAGCGATCCGTTCGCTGGAGCAGCATGTGGATTCATTGCTTTCCTATGATTTTACTGCACTGTCAGCGGATGAATTGGAGGAGGCACTGCATACTGTGGATGATGTACGCATCTGGCGGATTGCCGAATCGCTTAGAAAAGGCATCTCTTACGCCAGGATCCATGAGATCACAAAAATCGATCTCTGGTTTATTGATAAAATTGCCAGACTGGTGGAGATGGAAGTGGATCTTCGAAAGAAGAAATTAAACGAGGCTTTACTGAGGGAGGCGAAAAGACTCGAATTCCCGGATTCGGTGATTGCAGGGCTTACGGGTAGAAGTGAAGCTGATATAAAAGCACTTCGTAAAGAGTATCAGATTCAGGCGTCCTTTCAGATCGTAGATACCTGTGCAGCTGAATTCGAAGCACAGACTCCTTATTATTATTCTATATATGAAGGTGAAAATGAGGCCATTTGCACCGAAAGGAAGAAAAAGGTTCTGATTCTCGGATCAGGGCCGATCCGTATCGGACAGGGGATTGAATTCGACTACTGCAGCGTGCATGCCACATGGTCCTTTAAAAAAGCAGGATATGAAACGATTATTATTAATAATAATCCGGAAACTGTGAGCACAGATTTCGATATCGCGGATAAGCTGTATTTTGAACCCCTTACACCTGAGGACGTGGAAAATGTTGTAGATATAGAGAAGCCCGACGGAGCGATTGTACAGTTTGGCGGGCAGACAGCTATTAAGCTAACAGAGTCACTGATACAGATGGGAGTGAAGATCTTCGGTACGTCTGCTGAAGACGTGGACGCCGCTGAAGACCGGAAACTGTTTGATCAGATATTGGAACAATGTGAAATTCCAAGGCCTGAGGGGAGAACCGTATTCACCGCCAAAGAGGCAAAGGAAGCTGCTGACAGCCTTGGTTATCCGGTTTTGGTGCGTCCGTCTTATGTTCTCGGGGGACAGGGTATGCAGATTGCCATCCATGATGCGGATGTGGAACAGTATATCGGAGTTATCAGCCAGTTTGCGCAGAAACACCCGATTCTTGTGGATAAGTATCTTCGGGGGACAGAACTTGAAGTCGATGCGGTATGTGACGGTAATGATATTCTGATTCCGGGAATTATGGAACATATCGAGAGGTCGGGGATACATTCCGGAGACAGTATATCGGTATATCCCACGCGGAGTATCAGTCAGAATACGAAGAAAGTAATTATAGATTATACCAGACGTCTTGCACGATCTCTGCATGTGATCGGACTGATCAATATTCAGTTTATCGTGGTTGGCGAAAAAGTTTATGTAATAGAAGTAAATCCTCGTTCTTCGAGGACAGTGCCATATATCAGCAAAGTGACCGGGATTCCAATTGTCGATCTTGCCGTTTCTGTTATAACAGGCAAAACAATCCGGGAGATGGGATATACACCGGGGCTTGCGCCCGAGATGAAATATATCGCCATAAAAATGCCGGTATTTTCATTTGAAAAAATACGTGGCGCAGATATTGGCCTTGGACCGGAGATGAAATCCACGGGAGAATGCCTTGGCATATCTGAAGATTTCCATGAGGCGCTTTACAAGGCGTTTCTCGGGGCGGGCATGGATATTCCGAAATACAAAAGGATGATTATGACGGTAAATGACGAGGATAAGGAAGATCTGGCGCCGATTGCAAGACGCTTTGAAGCACTTGGATATACTATCTATGCGACGAGAGGCACTGCAGAAATTCTGCAGAAAAATAATATCAGAGCGATAAAAATCAACAAGCTTGAGGAGCCTTCTCCAAATCTGATGGATCTGGTCCTCGGGCATGAGATTGATCTGATCATAGATACCCCCGAAAGAGGTTTTGAACACGCGAAAGACGGGTTTCTTATCAGGAGAAATGCTATTGAGACGGGAGTCCATGTGCTTACATCTATCGATACGGCAAGAGCATTGGTGAGCAGTATGGAAAATGCCGGTAACAGAAAGCCAGGGGTTATTGATATAGCCGGTGAGTAAAGCATAAGTCATTCGTTTTTTCTTGTGTCTGCTTGTTTTTCGCCCATAGATGACATATAATTATGAGAGAAAGCGGCCCGAATAGGGTGGCAAAAAATCTAAGTGAGGTTTAGACATGAATTTAATCGAATGGTTGAAGGTGATCCTTTTGGGGATTGTAGAAGGCATCACAGAGTGGCTCCCCATCAGTAGTACCGGACATCTGATTCTGGTGGATGAGTTTGTTAAGCTGCGTCAGAGTCCGGCGTTTATGGAAATGTTTAATGTTGTGATTCAGCTGGGGGCGATACTGGCCGTTGTAGTAATCTATTTTGAAAGACTATGGCCATTTCACACGAAGAAAAAAGCTCCGGAGAAGCCGGTATTTGCCAATCCGAGTGACAACAGGGCACTGGCTGCATGCCAGAATTTTATGACGAACTATTTTTATATGGATAAAATTGTACTGTGGCTTAAGATTGTGGCAGCGTGTCTGCCGGCGATGATTATCGGTCTGCCTCTGGATGACTGGATGGAAGAGCATCTTCACAACTATTTTGTTGTGGCTTTGATGCTGATTATCTATGGCGTTTTATTTATTGTGATTGAAAATTATAATAAGAAGAGGACGCCGCGTATTCACCGTGTCCGCGATCTTACGTTTAAGGATGCACTGATGATCGGACTGTTTCAGGTATTATCTCTAATCCCCGGAACTTCCCGCTCGGGTGCAACGATTATTGGAGGCATTCTGATCGGTACGTCCAGAGAGACTGCCGCGGAATTCACATTTTTCCTGGCTATTCCCGTTATGTTTGGAGCAAGTTTCATCAAACTTCTGAAGTTTGGACTGGCATTTACCGGAACAGAGGCGGCGGTATTAATTGTGGGAATGGTGACTGCCTTCATAATCTCTGTGCTTGCGATTAAATTTTTAATGGAATACATAAAGAAACATGATTTCAAAGTATTTGGCTGGTATCGGATCGTACTTGGTGTGGTTGTACTTTTGTATTTTGGCCTGAAAGCGAGGGTTTGATGAAAGAGACGATTGCAACAATTCCCCTGATGGATGCCTTTTCCGCGCAGGATGAGTGCCCTTTCTGCTATCTGGAAAGGGAGGCGGAACAGCATGCGATATCCTTTATCATGGGATCCGCATATATGGAAGATGATATCCGGATGGAGACGGATAAAATCGGTTTCTGCCGTCATCATTATAAGATGATGTACGATTACGGAAACCGGCTTGGAAGTGCGCTGATATTAGAAACCCATCTGAAGAAGGTGAATCAGGAATTAGAGGAACAGACTGCGGCGTTTAAACCGGGCAGAAAGCCCCCCATATTCGGTAGAAAAAAGGCAGAGCAGGCAAATGCAGAATCGAAGAGTAGCCTGTCAGCATGGATTGACGATAAAGAAGGCTCCTGCTTTGTCTGTGATCATTTCAAAAGCAATTATCAGAGGTATCTGGACACCTTCTTTGATATGTATAAGAAAAACCCTGAATTTAAGAAAATGTTTGAGAACAGCAGGGGATTTTGCCTGCCGCATTTCAGGGATCTTGTGGAGACAGCCGAAAAGAAGCTGAACCAGAAGCAGAAAGAGGAATTCTATCCAATTCTGTTCCGGCTTATGAAGACCAATATGAGACGGCTGGAGGAGGAAGTATCCTGGTTTGTTGACAAAAATGATTACCGAAATAAGGACGCAGAGTGGGGTACATCGAAGGATAGTATACAAAGGACAATGCAGAAACTGGCCGGAGGATATCCGGCAGATCCGGTATTTAAGACGGATCCCTGATCAATATCACAGAATAACTAAGACAATTTCCAGAATTTTCACCACGATACCGCAATTCTCTTGACTATATACGTGCTTATGATACAATAGATGTGTGCGCCAAAAAAGGTGTATATATAAAGGTAGAAGGTATATCCTGGAAAAAACTGGAAATACTTTACTATAAAAATTATTCACATTACATTTAGGAGGAAAAGTAAATATGGCAAAATGGGTTTATATGTTTACTGAAGGTAATGCGTCTATGAGAAACCTACTTGGTGGAAAAGGTGCGGGCCTTGCAGAAATGACAAACCTGGGGCTTCCGGTTCCACAGGGTTTTACCATTACAACGGAAGCATGCACGCAGTATTACGAAGATGGTGAGAAGATCAACGATGAGATCATGGATCAGATCATGAGCTCGATCGCTAAGATGGAAGAGATCACAGGAAAGAAGTTCGCCGATAAGGAGAACCCACTTTTGGTTTCTGTACGTTCAGGAGCAAGAGCTTCTATGCCGGGTATGATGGACACCATCTTAAACCTCGGCTTAAATGAAGAGGTAGTCGAAATACTTGGAGAGAAATCAGGCAACCCGCGCTGGGCATGGGACTGTTACAGAAGATTTATTCAGATGTACTCCGATGTTGTCATGGAAGTCGGGAAAAAGTATTTCGAAGGACTCATCGACCAGATGAAAGAGAAAAAAGGCGTGAAGCAGGATGTCGAGCTGACTGCAGATGACTTAAAGGAATTGTCAGGACAGTTTAAGGACGAATACAAAAAGGTTCTGGGTGAGGACTTTCCGACGGATCCGAAAGATCAGCTGGTTGGAGCAATCAAAGCAGTATTCCGTTCCTGGGACAACCCGAGAGCCAACGTTTACCGCCGCGACAATGATATCCCGTATTCATGGGGAACGGCAGTCAATGTCCAGATGATGGCATTTGGTAACATGGGTGATACCTCAGGTACCGGTGTTGCGTTTACACGTGATCCTGCCACAGGTGAGAAGAAGCTTATGGGTGAATTCCTCATGAACGCACAGGGCGAGGATGTTGTTGCCGGTGTTCGTACTCCGAATAAGATTGATCATCTGAAAGATATTATGCCGGAAGTTTATGATCAGTTTGTAGACATCTGCCATACGCTGGAAGATCACTACAGAGATATGCAGGATATGGAATTCACAATTGAGGATAAGAAACTTTATATGCTGCAGACTCGTAATGGAAAGAGAACGGCACAGGCCGCTCTTAAAATTGCGTGTGACCTGGTAGATGAGGGCAAAATTTCAGAAGAACAGGCTGTTCTGATGATCGATCCGAGAAACCTGGATACACTTCTGCATCCGCAGTTTGATCCGGCTGCACTGAAGACTGCTGTTCCGGTTGGAAAAGCACTTGGCGCTTCCCCGGGAGCCGCATGCGGAAAGATTGTATTCTCAGCTGAGGATGCGAAAGAATGGGCTTCCAGAGGAGAAAAGGTTGTTCTTGTACGTCTTGAGACTTCTCCGGAAGACATCGAAGGTATGAAATCTTCACAGGGTATCCTGACGGTACGAGGCGGTATGACATCACATGCGGCAGTTGTTGCACGTGGTATGGGTACCTGCTGTGTATCCGGCTGTGGCGAGATCACGATGGACGAGAAAAACAAACAGTTTACACTCGCCGGAAAGGTATATCATGAAGGAGATCCAATCTCACTCGATGGATCTACCGGTAATATCTATGGAGGAATCATTCCCACAGTAGATGCCACTATCGCCGGAGAATTCGGAAGAATCATGTCCTGGGCAGACAAATACAGAACCATGAAAGTTCGTACCAATGCCGACACACCGAGAGATGCGATAAAAGCACATGAACTGGGAGCCGAAGGAATTGGCCTCTGCCGTACAGAGCATATGTTCTTCGCAGGTGACAGAATCGAAGCGTTCCGCGAGATGATCTGTTCAGATACCGTGGAAGAAAGAGAAGCTGCACTGGACAAGATTCTTCCTGTACAGCAGAAGGATTTTGAAGAGTTGTATGATGCGCTGGAAGGAAATCCGGTCACCATCCGTTTCCTGGATCCGCCGCTTCATGAGTTTGTTCCTACAGAGGAAGCTGAAATCAAGAAACTGGCTGATGCCAAGGGTAAGACTGTAGAGCAGGTTAAAGCAATTATCAGTACTCTGCATGAAGTCAACCCGATGATGGGGCACCGTGGCTGTCGTCTTACGGTTACCTATCCGGAAATTGGTGTCATGCAGACAAAAGCTGTAATCCGTGCTGCACTGAATGTTAAGAAGAAACATCCGGATTGGACGATCTGCCCGGAGATCATGATTCCCCTGGTTGGGGATATCAAAGAGCTGAAGTTCGTCAAAAAGACCGTTGTTGATACCGCGGATGCTGAAATTAAGGCTTCCGGAGTTGATCTCGACTATGAAGTGGGAACGATGATTGAGGTTCCAAGAGCTGCACTTACAGCAGATGAAATCGCAAAAGAAGCAGATTTCTTCTGCTTTGGAACGAATGACCTGACACAGATGACTTTCGGGTTCTCACGTGATGATGCAGGTAAATTCCTGAATTCTTATTACGATGCGAAGATCTTTGAGAGTGATCCGTTCGCAAGACTTGATCAGGACGGTGTCGGCAAGTTGATGGATATGGCTGTCAAACTGGGAAGACCGGTGAATAAAGATCTGCATATCGGAATCTGTGGCGAGCATGGCGGAGATCCGACATCGGTTGAGTTCTGCTACAGACTGGGACTTGACTATGTTTCCTGCTCACCGTTCCGTGTACCGATCGCAAGACTGGCAGCGGCACAGGCTGCAATTAAGAATAAGAAGAACTAAAAAAGCATAAAGTTATGACCTAACAGGGAAGAGGAAGATGTGAAGCTGCATCTTCCTCTTTTTAATAATGCTGCTTTTCTATAAAGTAAAAAGTAATTCAATACAGAATCCCTTTCCTATAGTTGATTTCGGATCGACTCGCACATTAATACAGAGGGCTTCTGCATATTTTTTGACAAGGTACAATCCCATTCCGGTTGCTTTCTGCCTGTCAGGGTGATTTCCTGTAAAGCCCTTATCGAAGATAAATGGAGCATCCTCCGGCGGAATCCCCCTTCCATTATCTTTTACCAGGAGATGGATCTTATCACTATCCTGCCATGTTGCAATAATCACTTCACCTTTTTTAAAATCCGCATACTTCAGTGCATTGTTTACCAGCTGGGAAATCATAAACTTTAAAACTTTTGGGTCTGATGAAACCATAAGCGGCTGCAAGTTCAGATGCATGGTGATATCGTGTTCTCTGGCGAGAAAATTATATTCTTCGACGGTTTCGCGGACACAGAGATCTAGGCGAAACTTCGTGAACTTGTATTCCTTGTGTTCTGCCTGCAGGCGTGCATAATATAGAATAAGGTCTACATTGTCGTTTAACTGCTGCTGCACACGATTCATCCTGGAGTAAACATAAGAACTCATCTCTTCTTTGTGATTACTTAATACCAGGGTGGAAAGTGCGAGAGGAGTTTTAATTTCATGTACCCAGCTCTCGATAAACTCTCTATAAGAAATCAGTTCTATTTCTTTTTCATTCATTTGCGACGCCTGAAGGTTCAATTTATCGTACAGGAATTCAATCTGTTTTTCCCATTGGGGTCCAATGATATGTATGAGTTCTGCTTCGGTCGTTTCACCTGGCATTTCCAGAAAGTTTTCGAAGGCTTCAGATATCCTGCGGTGATGCCTCTCATCTAGTATTACGGAAAATGCAAGTACCGTCAGTGAAAAGAGAATGATCAGCGGACCGACACTTTTGACGGCGGATGGCTGCAGCAGCCAGATGAAAAAGAAAAGCATCAGGTCAATACATAAGAGCAATATCGCAAAGGATACGCTCCCTTCGATCAGACGTTTCATAGGGCCTTTACCTCCAGACAATAGCCTTGTCCGCGAATCGTCCGTATCATTTGACCAAGGCCGATTTCCGACAGGTTTTTTCGAAGACGCGTTATATTTACCTGGATGATATTTTCATCGATAAAATCCTCTGTATTCCATACAAAGCGAAAGATTTTGCTTTGTGATACCGTATATGGATGATTTTCCATCAGCAGACGAAGAATCTTCCCTTCGGTTTCTGGTAATATCAGAGACTTTTCAGTCCACACGAGTTTGTATGTATCCGTGTCCAGAGTCAGTGCACCAATCTGTATTATGTTTCGGATTTTCTCATAGGTTTGCAGAAGTCTGTCCACTCGCGCAAGCAGCTTTTGGGGGTGACATGGCTTGGTTAGAAAATCATCGGCTCCTAGCCCAAGTCCGGTCAATTCATCTGAGAGGGTATCTCTCGCTGTCAGGATCAGGATAGGAAATGAAGCTTTGCTTTTCAGTTCTTTGCACAGTTCGTACCCGGATTTGCCGGGGAGATTTATGTCCAGTATTAAGATGTCTGGTGCTGCGTCAAGAACCTCCTGTTCGGCGTCTGCAAAGGAAGAGATACCAGAAACATGGTATCCCTTCCTCTGAAAGGTCAGCAAAAGTTCCTCGCGCAGATAGATATCATCTTCTGCAACAACAACGTTTATCAAGAAGCATTTCTCCTTTCTTCTGTCTCAAGCGCGTATATTTCGCGGTATGCTGTTCTGGTTACGATCTTAATGTAGAGGATTTCTGTTATAATAAATACAGCAAGCACAATCGCTGCAAAGGTTATGACGGTACGTATGGATGTTCCAGGTGGAAATCCTGTAAGGACGGAAAACATTGAATAGATGGCAGCAATACTGCTGATAACTGCCACAACGAGGACCATTGAGAAAAAGACTTTTATCTGTCTTTTCACACTGTCACATAGTTCTTTGGTGCTGGCACCGAGCATGAGAAGTGTCCGATACCGGTGTCTGTTCTGCCTTTGCTGGATCAGGTATTTTAGACCTATGACCGTATTCGCGATCAACAGGAATAAAATTCCAAGATAAATGGTCAGATAGCTTGCTGATACAGTATTAAACAGGTTGCGGCCAATGCCAGACAGATAGCTGTCATAGGTAAGATCCGTCTTGGAAAGGATGCCGTCCATCTTCGTGATTGCCTGCATCAGTCCCATTTGCTCAACTGTTTCATCCTTCAGATTGATGTTTGTGCAGTATGGTTCGGGCTCTTCCGCTAGTGTAGAATACAATGTGTCCGGGACGATCAGTGCATTGGACAGAGTGATCGCACGGTCAGCCACAATATTATCTTGATATAGCCTGGGAAGCAAAGAGTATTTACTGCCATTTATTTGAATAGAAACATCTTTTTTCAGTGCAGCGTTAAGAAGAGCATCTTCCCAGTCGGGCGATGAATATACAGCAGTCTGAGTATGCGAAAGAGATATCCTTTCCTTTCCCATCGCATGCATTAAATCATTATAAGATCCTTCCGCGATTATATAATCAATAGAAAGGTATTTGGCTGCATTGTCTCCTCCCTCTGTTTTACGCAGGGCTTCAGAAAATTCATCGACACTGATTCTGGCATCTGTAGGTGAAAGATAGAGGGGATATGAAGTTTTGATCATGTCCCTGACGTCTTCTTGTTCCAGTATATCATGAATTTCGCTTTCGCTGCCAAAAATTGAAAAGTCCGTAGACCGGGTGTCTGTTGTTCGCTCAAGCCACAGCGATATACCAAAAGAGACACAGGAAAGTGCTACCAGCAGCAGTAGTGAAGATATTGTAATCGCTGTATACTGGTGAATGACATTCTCTTGAATCTGCCGGTTTGTGAAAGTTGTAAGTCTCTTTGCCGTCGGACTTTTCCTGCGGATTCTTTTTCCAAGGAATTCGCCTAGTCCTCGATATAATAAAAAAGTACCAACAATCCCGGACAGCAATAGGAGAAATGTCAGGTAATTCAGATCTTTCAGGTGGAAGAGGCCGAGATAATACGCAAAAAGCAGTAGGACGATACCAAGAATAAAAGTCACAGTACTTTTTCTATTGGACATTTCAGTTTGCGCTTTTTGAGAATTACCACGTATTAATTCGGCCGGTTCCGTACGGACGAGAGATATGCACAGGATTAACATGGAAAGAAGCTGCACGATGATGTAACCACTGATTGTCCATAGGATGGCTCCGGATGAGAGAGTAAAATGGTGTCCGACGATCCCAAGTCCCACAAGCTTTGCTGTTGCCAGACTGATTACCTCTGTCAGACAAAGAGCCACAGGAAGTCCGATCAGAAGTGAGATCAGGCTATTCCAGAGAGTTTCGCCAAAGAGCATGGAAAACAGTCGTCTGCGTTTCATACCGAGCATCAGATACATGCCAAACTCCGTGCGCCGGTCATCCATCTGATATTTGCATGAAAAATATACCAGAAAGAACACAAAAAATAACGACAGTATGTATACGGCCGGGAGCAGAAGCATGAGTTTGTGTACAGCATCACTTTCAATTGTGGCGAGAAAGCGCATGACATCCTGTTCGCCAAGAGACAGAAGCGTATAAAAAGCAACAATAGCGATAACCAGTGACCCGAAGAATAGACCGTTCCCCTTTCGGTTTTTGGCTGCATTTCGATATACTTGTTTAAAGAACATTTGCACTGCCTCCTCCCAGCTGAGCCATAACCGTCACGATTCTTCCATAGAAGTCTTCTGTGGATTCAGTTTGGGTATTTCGTCGCAGTTCGTGAAAAAGTTTCCCGTCCTGGATAAATAATATACGGGAGCAGTAACTTGCCGCATTGGCATCATGCGTCACCATCATTATGGTTTTGTCCAGATCCCAGTTAAACTCTGCAAGTTTATCCATCAGTGTTTTGGAATTTCTGCTGTCGAGAGCACCGGTAGGTTCGTCTGCAAGCACAAGGTCCGGGTTGGAAATTAGTGCTCTTGCCGCGGCTGTCCGCTGTTTCTGTCCACCGGACATCTGCGATGGAAATTTATCGAGAACATCCGTGATTTCCAGCTTTGAGGCGATCTCTTGTATTTTGTGTTCAGCTTCCCCTTCTGTCATGCCGTGCAGGGAGAGTGGAAGAACGATATTTTCCCGTGCTGTCATATTGTCAAGCAGTTCGAATTCCTGGAATAAGTATCCGATTTCCCTACCACGATAGTCGGACAGCTGCGTTCCATGAAACTTTGATAATTCCTCTCCGTGCAAGATTATCTTGCCGGAACTCGGAGTAGTCATGGTGGCGATACAATTTAACAGTGTTGTTTTCCCGGAGCCGCTGGCCCCCATAATTCCCAGAAACTCACCCTTTAAAACATCGAAGGTGATTCCACGCAGAGCCTCTGTCTTATTCGAGGCTTTTCCATAAGTCTTACTCAGATTTTTTACTTGTAGAATTCGCTCAGTAGTATCCATTTTTCCTCCTCATGCTATGACTCCCTTGGAGCCACTGCTTTGCATTTTATAATTCAAGTATAAGAGAGAATGAGACAGAAAGCTACTTACAGTTGATGTAAGGTAAAGTGATTGATAAAACATTGAGCTGACTTATTTGTTGGTGATGTATCTCCATAAGGTTGTTCGGCTGATTCCGAGCTTTTTGGCGGCGGCTGTCTGGTTGCCGTCACAGATATGAAGTATATGCCGCACAATGTCCTTATTGATGGCATTCAGGTTTTGATTTAAATTCAGGGTGAAACTGTTCTCGGGAGAAACGGCGTCATTTTCAGTGGGAGAGGGGGAGGGGGCTGTTTTCTTGTGTCCTGAAGCATATAGGACAGACGAGACAAGGCTGGATTCCTCTTCTAACAGTTCCCTGATCGTTTCCACTTTTACGTAGGGAGTGTCTGTCTTTAATACCGCTTCCTTTAGGATACGCTTAAACTGCGTATAATTATAGGGATAATCATAAGTCTCAAG
>ENA-UOOI01001417-UOOI01001417.1-fermentation-metagenome-genome-assembly--contig:-NODE-1417-length-25129-cov-4.850842_pt1 | contig 25129 bp, 25 predicted proteins | sample MGYA00245779_ERZ724027 | MGnify/ENA primary metagenome ERZ724027 (study PRJEB28704, sample SAMN03018318) | fermentation metagenome | biome: anthropogenic terrestrial biome; feature: soil; material...
TATAAACTGTTTTGGACTCATCCTTTTCAAGTCACAAAACTGTAGAAGAAAGAGGAGAAATATAATGAAGATGAAAAGGATGAGTCCAAAACAGTTTATAATGAAAAATATTATGTACATTGTACTGGCGGTTATGTGTATCATTCTGGCTTTTTCAAGTAATAAGTTTTTGACAGCTACGAATCTGCTTACCATAATAAAACAAATATCTATCCAGTCAATTGTGGCAATTGGTATGACTATGATTATTATCACCGGAAACATTGATTTAAGTGTCGGGTCTATTGTAGCCCTGGCTTCGGTAAGCTGTGCAATGTTTATGAACGCTAAGATACCGGCTTTTCTTGCAATTCTCTTTACAGTTGTAATCAGTGGGGTGATCGGACTGGTTTCAGGCGGTGTGACAGCTAAACTAAAACTACATTCCTTTTTAGTAACCTTGGCATTGATGCAGGCTATCAGAGGACTGGCACAGACTATAACAGGGGGATATCCGGTAGCAGGATTTGACAAAAGCTTTGGTGTGATTTCTGCAGGAACTTTGGGAGGAATTCCCCTATTGGTTATATATATGGCTATTTTTTATGCAATATTTATTTATATTATGAAGTTCACCTCGTTTGGCCGTGCTACTTATGCGATTGGAGGAAATGAAGAGTCAGCCAGGCTGTCCGGGATTAACGTCGAAAAAGTAAAGACTCTGGTGTTTGTAATATCTTCTATGTTATGTGGCGTAGCAGGGGTGTTATTGACATCCAAAGTAAGATCTGGCGATCCAACCTGCGCTAATGGCTGGGAGATGGATACCATTGCTGGTGCAATTATCGGGGGAACCAATATGTCTGGAGGAGAGGGCACTCTTTGGGGAACCATTATTGGTTTATTATTTGTCGGGATTTTAAGTAATGGTATGGTTCTTTTAGGGGTAAATGCGTACATGCAGAGTGTAATAAAGGGGCTTGTGATATTTGGAGCAGTTATTATCAACAGTATTCAGAAAAGAAGTCAGGTGTAGGAGGTAAAAAATGAATAGTAGAGAACGTTTTACAGCAACAATTGAAAGAAAGCCTGTTGACAGGCCGGCAGCGTGGCTGGGCATGCCGGACATTCACGCACAGCCCGCACTGTTTGAGCATTATGGAGTGAAAAACATGCATGAATTAAAGCTGGCAATAGGAGACGACTTTTATGCTGTTGAGGTGCCTTATAACTCGCCGACAGCAAGTGCCATTTATGCAGCCTTTGACTGGTACATGGACGGAAATGTAGATGCTGAGGACAGGACACTGACTGCTGATGGGTGCTTTAAAGATACAGAAGAATTGGAAGATTTAGATTTTTTTGAGTGGCCTGATCCTGAAAAATATATTGATACAGAGGAGTGTAAGCGCCGTATAGAGGCAGCACCCAAAGATAAAGTGAGAATCGGAATGATGTGGTCCTGTCATTTTCAGGATACGTGTGCTTCTTTTGGAATGGAGACTGCCTTAATGAACATGATTGCCAACCCGGAGATATATGAAGCAGTGGATGAAAAGATTATGGAGTTTTATCTGAAAGCAAACGGGATTTTTTACGAAGCCACAAAGGGTGAATTAGATGTTGTACTAATAGGAAATGATATGGGAAGTCAGCGCGGGTTGATGCTATCGCCGGATATGGTACGCCGGTTTATTATACCCGGGTGTAAAAGGTTGGTAGAGCAGGCACATAGTTATGGATTGAAGGTTATTTATCATTCTTGTGGCTCTATTATAGATGTGATTCCGGACTTGATTGAGGCAGGAGTAGATGCCATACACCCTATACAGGCTTTGGCAGCTGGCATGGAGGCGAAAAACCTGAAAGCAAAATTTGACGGTCAAGTGTCGTTTTGCGGAGGTGTGGATACACAGGATCTTCTGGTAAACGGCTCACCGGATGATGTAAGAAATAAGGTAAAGGAATTAAGATCCATTTTCCCGACCGGGTTGATTATTTCTCCCAGTCATGAGGCAATTATGCCGGATGTACCACCAAGTAATATTCATGCACTTTTTGATGAAGCACAAAAAATATATGAATGAAAAAAGGAGGGCAGTAAGGATGAAACGATGTGGTGAGATGATTAGAATAAAACCAGAAGGTTTAGAAAAATACAAAGAATACCATGCCAACCCCTTACCGGGGGTGAATGAAATGATTAAGGAGTGTAACATACAGAATTATTCCATTTATCAGCGTGGAGATTTTATGTTTTCTTATTATGAATATATCGGAGAAAACTATAAGGAAGACATGGCAAAAATGGCCTCAGATCCGGCCACTCAAAAATGGTGGGATTTAGTAAAGCCGTTGATGCAGCCGCTAGAAGATAAAGAAAAAGATAAATTTTGGTCTGTTATGCAGGAAATATATCATTTAGATTAGCGTAACAGTTCAGCTGTAGTTTTCGTACTTAAAAATTGCATAATCATTTATATTGTGATAAAATTTATAAGATAAAGTGAGGTGAGGGGATGAAACGTGGGTTAATCCACATTTATTGTGGTGATGGGAAAGGTAAGACAACCGCAGCTACAGGTCTGGCAGTCCGGGCAGCAGGGTATGGCATGAAGGTTTTGTTTATCAGGTTTTTGAAAAATGAAGTTTCCGGTGAATTACATATTCTAGACCAAATCCCTGAGATAGAAGTCTTTCATCTGCAAAAGTCTTTTGGCTTTTATAACACACTAAGTGCAGAGGAAAAACGGCTGGCGGAGGTAGTATACGGAAAGCTCTGGAACACGGCTATAGAGAAAGCCGCCTCGGAAAGTTATGATCTGCTGGTTATGGATGAATTCATGGCAGCTTACAATTACGGATTAATCCCTCACCCGGAAGCATTAAAATTTTTGAAGGAAAAACCAGAGGGACTGGAGGTTGTTTTAACCGGAAGGAATCCCTCAGAAACATTAATAGAAGTTGCTGATTATGTATCAGAGATTCAGAAGATTAAGCACCCCTTTGACCAAAATATAAAGGCAAGAAGGGGCATTGAGTATTAAAGTATGTAATGTGGATTTCATGTCTGCAATTACATAGATAGTTAACAATTCAGCCATCAGCTCGATTTTACCCCAGGGGTACCGTCTTTGCTAAGCAACCAAACTACGGTTGCTAACCAAGGAAATCTGCATGGCTGAACGGTAGTTCAGGTTCGGCATACAATTTAAAAGAAGGCTTTTCCGGCATTGATATTTATTATGGCGGAGGGCAGGGGAAGCAGGTGCGAATCCTGCACAATACCCGTTGCTGTATAAGAAGAGTAGTATTCCATTAGGTCACTGTGAGATTACTTATGGGAAGGCGGAATACTGCGGTGAGGCTTGAGTCAGAATACCCGCTTTTAAATGAATCTGAATGGTTACGGGAATATGACCGGGTGTTATGCCGCAAATCTCTTTGGATTTTGTGGTAACCTGGAATATTTCAGAAGATAATATCACAAAGGAGAGAGAGACATGTCAAAGAAAGAAAAGTTGTTACTCAAGGCATCCATAGCTTTTGCGGTTATGTTTGCTGTCACACCGGCTGTTAATGCAATGCATATCATGGAGGGATATCTTCCGGCAAAATATTGTATTGCGTGGGGCGTCATCTGTGTTCCATTTCTGGCTGCCGGTTTTATTTCCCTGAAAAAAAAGATTGCGGCAAACCGCAAAAGTATCACATTGATTGCCATGGCGGGGGCATTTATTTTTGTAATATCCTCCCTGAAAATTCCGTCTGTGACCGGAAGCTGTTCTCATATGACCGGAACAGGCTTAGGGGCCATCCTGTTTGGGCCCGCTGCGGTCAGTATTTTGGGTATTATTGTATTGCTGTTCCAGGCGATTCTGCTGGCCCACGGCGGACTGACTACATTGGGAGCGAATACATTTTCCATGGCAATTGCGGGACCACTTTTGTCCTTTGCAATTTATAAGCTTTGCGGTAAATTTAAGGTAAACCGGAAAGTTTCTGTATTTCTGGCGGCATTTCTGGGAGATTTATTTACATACTGTGTAACAAGTATCCAGCTCGCTATGGCCTATCCGTCTGAAGCAGGCGGAGCGGGAGCTTCAGCGGTAAAATTTCTCGGTGTATTTGCACCGACACAGCTGCCTCTTGCTGTGATTGAAGGAATTCTCACAGTCATTATTATCATGGCTATGGAATCTTATGCAAAGCCGGAACTGAAGGCAATCGGATTTTTAAAGGAGGCCAAGTGAGATGAGCAAAAATAAAAAAATAGTTATTGTGCTGCTTATTGTGGCACTTCTCATTGCGGTTATACCGGTGTTTGCCCGGAAAGGGGCCGAGTTTGGCGGTTCCGACGATGCAGGAAGTGTTATGGTAGAAGAGATACATGGGGAATACACCCCCTGGTTTACCCCGGTATTGGAGACTGCTCTGGGCGGAGAACTCCCGGGAGAGTTGGAGAGCCTGCTGTTCTGTGTTCAGACAGGTATTGGCGTGGGCGTTATAGCCTTTATTATGGGACGCATGGTGGAACGAAAAAAATGGCAAAATAAAGAAGATGTAAAAGAATAGAGTTCAGGAAAGGAAAACAGTATGATTGTAGTTGATAAGCTTTGTTATCGCTCCGGGCTTAGATATGTGAATGCTGCTGAGAAGTTTATATTTTCCATTATCACTCTGCTATTCTGTGTCGTCAGCCGGTCATTGGTTATTGCAGGCATTGCATTTGCCATAAACGGGTGGCTGACTATGAAAAAGGGACGAATACCGGGAGCTTTGTATGCCAAGCTCCTGGCAGTTCCCTTTTCATTTCTTATACTGAGTACTCTGGCTGTTATTGTCAATGTTTCAAAAGTCCCACTGGATGCCTATGCAATTCCAGTGGGCAGCTTTTTTATCACGGGCAGTTTTCAGTCAATGATGTTTGGAGTACAGCTGATTGGCACAGCAATGGCGAGTGTATCCTGTCTTTATTTCTTATCCCTGAATACGACTATGACGGATTTTCTGGGCGTGCTGGCGAAGCTTCACTGCCCGGAAATATTGATGGAGCTTATGCTTTTGATTTATCGTTTTATTTTTGTGCTGATGGAAACAGCATCGGCTATTATGGTATCTCAGAAATCCAGATTGGGGAATAAAGATTTCAGAACATCTGTAGATTCCTTCGGCAAGATGGGAGCGGGATTATTGATTCGTGCATTTAAGCGTTCCAATGCCCTTTATGATGCAATGGAGTCCCGGTGTTATGACGGGAAGATACGGGTACTGGAGGAAAATCACTCTGCGAAAAGAAAAGAAATAGCGGCAATTGCGGTCTTTGAGTTGGTTTTGCTGGGAATTACCGTGTGGAGGAAGATGATATGACTGATACAAAGCAGGACATTATTATAGAAGCAAAAAATTTACATTTTTCTTACGAGGAGGACGGGGAACACGCTCTGAACGGTGTCAGCCTGAAAATACGAAAGGGTTCAAAGGTTGCGTTTATGGGTGCAAACGGATGCGGAAAGTCAACATTCTTTCTGTGCTGCAATGGCATATATAAACCGGACAGCGGCGCGATTTTATACAATGGAAAGCCTGTGGATTATTCTAAAAAGGGACTGCTTGATTTGCGAAGCAAGGTTGGTATTGTCTTTCAGGACCCGGATAATCAGCTGTTTTCTGCCAGTGTCTATCAGGAAATTTCATTTGGTGCCCTGAATATGGGCATGGCAGCGGACGAAGCCCGGACCGAGGTGGAAGGTGTTATAGAATATCTGGAAATCATACCTTTTCGTGACAGGCCTGCCCACGCTCTAAGCGGGGGCCAGAAAAAACAAGTTTCTATAGCAGATATCCTAGTCATGCATCCGGATGTGATGATACTGGATGAGCCGGGCGCGGCACTGGATGCAAAGCATACAAAAAAGGTGAATCAGATTGTGGATAAGCTGGCGGGGGAGGGAATGACAATTCTGATGGCGACCCACGATATAAATTATGCATTATCCTGGGCGGATGAGATTGTGCTGATGCATGAAGGAAAGGTACTTCTGCAGGCAGATCCGGTGGCTGTCTGCACCAATAAAAAAGCTCTGGATTTGACAAACCAGGAGGAGCCTGCCGTACTCAGACTGTTTGAACAGCTTAAAAGCAAAGGTGTGCTGAAAAAGGATTTAACGCCTCCGATGAGAATGGAGGAGTTGGAACATTATATTCAAATATCAGTTTCCGGAGTGCCGGAGGAAAGGAAAGCGTTGTAAAATGGAGAAAAGATGCGGGAAAAAAGGAATATTGGCGGTAAGCTTTGGAACAACTCATTTGGATGCTCTGGAAAAAGGTATCGCACCTATTGAGAATCAGATACGTGATACATTCCCTGAATACCCACTTTATAGAGCCTTTACCAGCCAAATGGTCATGAACATTCTGAAAAAGAGGGAAGGTATTTCCATTTACAGCGTGAAAGAAGCTGTGGAGCAGATGGCAGAGGATGGAATAGAGCAGGTGATTGTACAGCCCACACATATTATCAATGGAATAGAGAACGACAAAATGCTCAGTGACTTGATGGAATATGCAGGTGTGTTTCATAAGATCAGTGTGGGAAAACCTTTGCTGACCAGTGTAGATGATTATAAAAAGTCCATTCATGCAGTGATGTCAGAGGTGTCTCTTGAGGAAGATGAGGCTTTGGTGCTTATGGGACACGGGACTGATCATCATGCCAATGCCGCCTACCCCACTCTGGAATATACCTTCCATTCTCTGGGATACAGTCAGGTTCTTGTGGGAACAGTGGAAGGTTTCCCTAATTTGAAAAATGTCATGCAAAAGCTGGAAATTTCGGGAAATCAAAAGGCTGCCCTGATGCCGTTTATGCTGGTGGCCGGGGATCATGCAAAAAATGATATGAGTGGGAACGAGGATTCATGGCAGGCTCAGCTGGAAGATGCAGGGTATGAGGTGAAGACAATTGTAAAAGGTCTTGGAGAGATGAAGGGAATCAGAAATATATTAGTCGAGCATATTGAGGCAGTACTTTAAGGAGAAGATAAAAATGCAGGGAGGCCATGTATGGAAGAATCAAAAACAGCTGCGGCTGGGGTACACAACAGGAAGCTGTGCGGCTGCCGCTGCTAAGGCGGCTGCCTATATGCTCCTGTCAGGACAAACTCTGACACAGGTTTCACTGCTCACTCCCAAAGGAATTACTTTATATCTGGATGTGGAGTACATTGAAAAAAGTCAGGGTCAGGTGAGCTGTGCCATCCAAAAGGACAGCGGAGATGACCCTGATATAACAGATGGAGTGTATGTATATGCCACCGTGAAACATTCGGCGGGAACTGGCCTTTCCCTGGGCGGCGGGGAGGGTGTTGGACGAGTTACAAAAAAGGGACTGGAGCAGGAAATTGGAGCAGCGGCTATCAACAAGGTGCCCCGGCATATGATTTTAGAAGCTGTTGAGGAACAGAGAGCACAGTTTGACTGCAAAGAAGGACTTGAAATACTGATCTCCATTCCAGAGGGGCAAAAGCTGGCTGTCAAGACCTTTAATCCAAGGCTGGGTATTGAAGGAGGAATTTCAGTTCTTGGCACAAGCGGTATAGTGGAGCCCATGAGTGAAAAGGCACTGACGGATACTATATATCTTGAAATGAAATTTCTGAAGGAGAATGGGCACGATTGGTGTTATATTGTACCGGGAAATTACGGAAGCGACTTTTTAACGGAAACGTTAGGGTATAATGGTGCACTGGCTGTAAAGTGCAGCAATTACATCGGAGAGACAATCGATGCTGCTGTCAGTCTTGGCATGAAGGGAATTTTGTTTATAGGGCATGCAGGCAAGCTCATAAAGCTGGCAGCAGGAGTTATGAATACTCATTCCAGGCAGGCAGACTGCAGGATGGAGGTATTGAGTTCCCATGCTGCAATGAAGGGGGCTTCCGGGGCGGAAGTAGAAAGGATTATGAATTGTACCACTACAACCGAGGCAATCGAATTTCTAAAAGAGCTGGGCATTTTGGACATAGCCATGGAGTCGATTGTGAGTCGGATAGACTTTTATCTGAAGCAGCGGGCAGGAAGTGAATTAAAAATCGGCGCTATTATGTTTTCCAAAGAGGAAGGTATATTGTGCGAGACATCGGACACAGAGAAGTTATTGGAACAGATTGGAAAGGAAAAACTATGAAACAGGGAGTATTTTACGGAATAGGGGTGGGACCGGGGGACCCTGAGCTTATGACATTAAAGGCAGTGAATACCATCCGTGAATGTGACGTACTTGCACTGGCCGTTTCGGATTCCGGTTTAAAAGAAGTTATATATGAAGAAGAGGGGACGGTAAGCGCTGATCCTTCTTATCTGGAAAAATGTGTGGCTTACCAGATTGCTCTGCAGGTGATTCCGGAAATTGTACATAAAGCAAAGCTTTATCTCCCTATGCCGATGATAAAAGATAAACAGCAATTAAAAAGAATTCATGATTTATGTGCAGATATGACAGAAGAGGTTTTGCGGGAAGGCAAAAGCATTGCCTGCATCACGCTGGGGGATCCCAGTATTTATTCCACCTGTCTTTACGTGCATAAGCGGTTGAAGGAAAAAGAGTGCAGCACCGGACTGATTCCCGGAATCCCTTCCTTTTGTGCCGCAGCGGCGAGACTGGATATAGGACTAGCGGAAAACCGGGAGGAATTGCATATTATCCCGGCATCCTATGGTGTTGAGGAGAGCTTCGCTTTGCCGGGAACGAAGATTCTGATGAAAGCAGGGAAGAAGATGCCATATGTGAAACAGGCAGTGGCAGAAAAATCACTGGAGGTTAAGGCCGTAGAAAATTGTGGGCTTCCCGGAGAAAAAGTTTACTGCAATGCAGAAGAAATACCAGATGAAGCAAGCTACTATTCTTTAATTATAATTAGGGAAACAACCATGCCGCTAAGTTCGAAAGGACCTCACTAAGCCGGCAGGTTGTACCTTACTACTAGACTCGAAAAGACCTTGTCAAGTAGTATAGGCAGGGAAACAACCATGCCGCTAAGTTCGAAAGGACCTCACTAAGCCGGCAGGTTGTACCTTACTACTAGACTCGAAAAGACCTTGTCAAGTAGTATAGGCAGGGAAACAACCATGCCGCTAAGTTCGAAAGGACCTCACTAAGCAGTATGGGCAGAAAGGAAAGAATTATGATTGTATTTGTTGGAGCGGGGCCGGGCGCCTGGGATTTGATCACTGTGCGGGGACAGAATTATTTGCGGGAAGCGGATATTATTATTTACGCGGGTTCACTTGTGAATCCTAAGCTGCTGGATGTAAAGAAGGAAGATTGTGTTGTATATAACAGTGCTCTGATGACGTTGGAGGAAATTATATATGTGATGGTTGCAGGAGAGCGGGAGAGGAAAGAAGTGGTTCGTCTACATACTGGAGACCCGTGTCTGTATGGTGCAATTCAGGAGCAGATGGATGCGCTGGAGCAGGAAGGTATTCCCTATGAGATTTGCCCTGGTGTCAGTTCATTTTGCGGGGCTGCATCGGCACTGGAAACGGAATATACCCTTCCGGGAATCTCCCAGTCTGTTGTAATCACCAGAATGGCCGGCCGCACACCAGTGCCCAAGAGAGAATCTATTCAAAGTTTTGCTGCTCACAGGGCAACCATGGTAATTTTTCTGAGTACAGGGATGCTTGCAGAATTAGCGGAGGAACTGACTGCAGGAGGGTATCCGGGGGATACCCCGGCGGCGATTGTATACAAGGCAACATGGCCCGAGGAAAAGGTGTGCCGGTGCACAATTGACAGCCTGGCAACAACGGCAGAAAAGGAGAAGATCACAAAAACTGCATTGATTATTGTGGGAAGAGTTCTGGATAGTGAATATCAGAGATCTGAGCTGTATAATCCTGACTTTACCACTGAATACCGCAGGGCCAGCAGAGGAGTGAAGGACAATGAGTAAGGTGTATGTCATAGGCCTGGGACCGGGCGCTGACAGGCAAATGACACTAGAGGCGGCAAAAGTGCTGGAGAAATGCCAGGTCATTGTGGGGTATACAGTTTACGTGGATTTAATTAAATCCCAATATCCGGAAAAGCTGTATCTGACAACGAACATGACTCAGGAAGTAAAACGCTGCCGGATGGCTCTTGAGGAGGCCGCTGCGGGAAAAGCTGTAGCGATGGTCTGCAGCGGCGATGCAGGGGTATACGGCATGGCAGGCCTAATGTATGAGCTGGGAGAAGAATATCCGGGTGTGATGATTGAAGTGGTGCCGGGCATTACCTCCGCCACAGGAGGGGCGGCGGTGCTGGGGGCACCTCTTATGCATGATTTTGCAGTTATAAGTTTAAGTGATCTGCTGACACCTTGGGCCCAGATTGAAAAAAGGCTGAAGGCGGCTGCCATGGCCGATTTTGTCATATGTCTGTATAATCCATCCAGTAAAAAACGCAGAGATTATTTAAAAAAGGCATGTGAGTATGTACTAGAATATAAAAGCCCGGATACGGTCTGCGGCATTGTCCGCAATATTGGCAGGGACGGAGAAACACACAGGGTACTGACCTTAGAAGAATTAAAAGATACAGAAACGGACATGTTCACTACTGTATTTATCGGTAATGAAGAAACAAGGCAGATAGGCGGTAAAATGGTGACACCGAGAGGATATCAATATGTGTAAAGAAAAGCGGATGATATATCTGACAGGGATCGGGATGGGAAACGAAAGGCTCATGACACAGGAGGCAAGAGAAGTTTTTGAGAGTTGTGACTGCATCATTGGGGCTGAAAGAATGGTACAGGCACTACAGGCTTATAAAAAGCCTATATTCGTTTCCTATAAACCGGAAGAAATTTACGGACTGATAAAGGACCATCCAGAATATCAGAATGTGGCAGTTGCACTTTCCGGTGATCCGGGTTTTTATAGCGGCGCAAAGAAAATCAAGGAAGAACTTTTCGATTACTGTGTATGTACTGTGCCGGGCATTTCTTCCGTGATATACCTGGCAGCGAAGCTGGGAATATCCTGGGAAGATGCAGAGCTTGTCAGTATTCACGGGAGAAAACAAAATTTTATTTATGAGATTGCAAGAAGTAAAAAGACATTTCTGCTGTTCGGAGGATTGGATTGTGCCAGAGAAATCTGTGATAAGATACATTATTATGGCATGGAAGATGTGGAATTTTACATTGGAAAATATCTTTCCTATGAGAAGGAAGAAATCTTGCATAAAACCGGAGCGCAAGTTCGCCCGGAGGATTTTGAAGGTTTGGCTGCGGCCTATGTGCAAAATTCTCATCCGGAGAAAAGAGTCTGCCGGCATATTGAAGATGAGGAATTTATTCGTGGACAGGTACCTATGACGAAATCAGAAGTAAGAAGTGTCAGCCTATCCAAGCTTGTATTGAAGAATACTGCGGTTGTCTATGATGTGGGAGCGGGGACGGGTTCTGTCAGCATAGAAGCGGCTCTGCAGTCGGGAAGTATCAAGGTGTACGCAATCGAAAAGAATCCAGAGGGAACTGAATTGATAAGGCAGAACTGCCGGAAATTTTGCTGTGACAATGTGGAAATTATTGAGGGGACGGCACCTGAAGCTTTTCTGCCGCTGGAAGTGCCCACCCATGTATTTATTGGAGGAAGCTCCGGTAATTTGAAAGAGATTCTGAAGGCGGTCCGGAAGAAAAATCCTCAGGTTAGAGTTGTGCTGAATGCCATATCCCTTGAAACTGTAAGAGAGGTTATGGAAGCCATAGAGGAAAAAGTACTGAGAGAGCCGGAGATTGTTCAGATTATGACGTCGAAATCCCGGGAGTTGGGAAGATATCACATGATGACCGGACAAAATCCGGTTTATATTATTTCAGACGGGATAAAGTAGGAGGAAGCAATGCCAAACCCAAGTTTTATGATAGCTGCCGTATCCAGTGGAAGCGGAAAGACAGTGATATCCTGTGGTTTAATGGCTGCGTTTGGTCAGCGCGGCCTGCGTGTCGCGGCCTGCAAATGCGGGCCGGATTATATTGATCCCATGTTTCATCGAGAGGTTCTGGGTATTGAGTCGGAAAATCTGGACTTGTATTTTAGTAAAAAGAAAATACTGCAGGACTTGTTTCACAGACATGCAGAAAGGGCAGACATTACGGTTATCGAGGGCGTCATGGGATACTATGATGGTATATCTCTTGATTCTGAAAAAGCCAGCTCTTACGATGTGGCCCGCACATTAAAAACACCGGTAATCCTGGTTGTCAGCTGTAAGGGAATGGCTCTGTCCATTTTGCCGATTATACGTGGTATCATGGAATTTCGGGAAGATAGTCATATATGTGGAATTATCCTGAACCGGGTATCCTCCGTGCTTTATCCCAGAATGAAGGATATGATTCAAAAAGGACTAAAAAAGACGGGCTCTGCTGTGCCTGTGATTGGCCATGTTCCCGAAAATCCTGCCTTTGGGCTGAAGAGCAGGCATCTGGGACTGGTGATCCCTCAGGAGATTAGCAGTATACAAGAACAGATGGAACAGGCTGGAAAAATTTTGAGTGAGACAGTGGAGCTGGACACTCTGCTTTCTATTGCAGGCTGTGAAAGAAGCATAGAAACCGGGACCAGCAGGAGACATAGGCCCCTTCAAAGCCTTGAAAAGGATGAGAATAACAACAAGAATTCCTTATTAGAGGAAGAAAATGTCAGAATCGGAATTGCAAGAGATGAGGCCTTTTGCTTTTATTATAAAGATAACCTGGAATATCTGGCGCGGGCAGGCTGTGAACTGATTTCATTCAGTCCTCTGCACGATGCGGTTTTGCCGGAAAATATCCACGGCCTGATTCTGGGCGGGGGGTACCCGGAGCTTTATACGGCAGAGCTTGAGGCAAATGTATCTATGCTTACATCCATAAAGGCAGCTATAAATGACGGAATTCCATGCCTGGCAGAGTGCGGAGGCTTTATGTACCTGCATGAGGAGATGGAAGATGCTTCCGGAGCTGTCCGAAAGATGGCTGGGGTTCTTCCGGAGAAAGCTTTCTACACGGATAAATTAGTTAGATTTGGATATATAGAGCTGGAGGCCAGATGGGATGGCACTTTTCTGAAAAAAGGAGAAAAACTGAGAGGACATGAATTTCACTACTGGGACAGCACGGACAACGGAGTTGACTGCATTGCCGTGAAACCAGATAGAAAGAGGTCATGGGAGTGTATCCATATGAAAGAAAATCTCTTCGCAGGCTATCCCCACATTCATTTTTATTCCAATGTGAAATTTGCTGAGAGGTTTATAACAGAATGCCGTAAAAGGAGGTGCAGGGGTTTTGAACATGGAAAAGATAAAAGAGCAGATTCATCCTGCTGATAAAGAAATTATGAAAGCGGCCGGGCGGCGCTGGATGTCTGTTGCGAAACCCTTGTTTTCTCTTGGAAAGCTGGAGAATGCAGTGATCCGTATAGCTGGAATGAAGGGCTGTACAGAGTTTGGTCTTAAGAAAAGAGGGCTGATTATTATGTGCGCGGACAATGGGGTGGTCGAGGAAGGCGTGACACAGACGGGCCAGGAGGTCACTGCGGCTGTAGCAGATAATTTTACAAAAAAGGCCGCAAGCGTGGCAATTATGTGCGGGGAAGCCGGGACAGATATTTTTCCGGTAGACATCGGGATGGTGACAGATGTCCCTTCGGTGACAAGACTGGTCGAAAAGGTGGCCTACGGCACTAAAAATATGGCTAGGGAGCCGGCTATGACGAGAGAAGAGGCCTGGCAGGCTGTCATGACAGGAGTTCACAGGGCAGAAGAGTTGAAAGAACAGGGGTATGACATTCTGGCTACCGGGGAGATGGGAATAGGAAATACGACCACAAGCAGTGCTGTGGCCGCCGTACTTCTGGATAGACCGGTGGAGGAGGTAACCGGGAAAGGAGCCGGCCTGACAGGGAAAGGCCTGGAAAGAAAGATACAGGTCATCAAAGATGCAATCGCTCTGCACCACCCGGAGAAGGATGATGTGCTGGATGTGCTGGCAAAAGTGGGCGGTTTGGACATTGCAGGGCTTACCGGTGTGTTTTTGGGAGGAGCAATGAACCGTCTTCCGGTAGTCATAGACGGTTTTATCTCTGCAGTTGCAGCTTTGTGCGCCGCCAGGCTGGTTCCTGCTGCAAGTGACTATATGCTGGCCTCCCACATTTCAAAGGAGCCGGCAGGGGGGATGCTGTTGGATGCACTGCACTTGTCACCTTTTTTGACCTGTGATATGTTTTTGGGAGAGGGAAGCGGAGCAGTGGCAGTGCTGCCGTTGCTGGAAATGGGCCTCCAGGTGTACCTTCAGATGAGTACCTTTGAGGAGACAGGCATCGAGAAGTATGAAGTATTAAAGTGATCGGAGGTAGTTTATGTATCTGCTTAAATCCTGTGCAATTGCAATATCGATGTATTCAAAAATACCGGTACCCAGGGTGGAATGGAATAAAAAGAATATGAAATATGCAATGTGCTTTTTTCCGGTTGTGGGTGCAGTGCTTGGTATACTGGAATTTATGATGGGAAAGCTGCTCTTGAAAATGGGAGCCCGCACTATGATTTTCGCGGCAGCTATGACTCTTATCCCCATACTTGTGACGGGGGGGATTCACATGGATGGATTTATGGACACAATAGATGCCCTCAGCTCTTATGGTGACAGAGAAAAAAAGCTGGAGATATTGAAAGATTCTCATGCAGGGGCGTTTGCCATTCTGGGAATGTGCTGCTATCTCTTGTGGAATACATCCCTTTGGAGTCAGGTTACCCCCAGAATGCTTCCGGTGATCAGCATGGGATATGTACTCTCCCGTTCTCTAAGCGGACTTTCAGTGGCAGCCTTTTCTCCCGCCAGAAAGGATGGACTGGCAAAGACTTTCCAGGACGGGGCACAGAAAAAGACAGTGGTCATCACAATGGCAGTGTATATTGTGCTTTGTGCGGCATGGATGCTCCGGATAAGTTTGACAATGGGAGCCGCAGCACTTGCGGCTGCAGGACTTATCTTTTCATATCATTATTACACCTGCAGAAATAAGTTCGGCGGGATTACCGGGGATTTGGCGGGATATTTTCTGCAGATCTGTGAGCTTGGAATGTTGACTGCGATTATGCTGACGGGAGGTATTGCATGGAAATTTTGATGATACGGCATTTTCAGACAAAAGGAAATCTGGACAAAAGGTATATCGGTAAAACCGATGAAACCTTGGCCGAAACCGATCATACAAAGCAGTTGGTTCAGAAAAGGAAAAAATCATGCAAAAATGTGGAGAGAGTGTCTTCGAGTCCTATGCAGAGATGTCTTCAGACGGCAGCACTTTTATTTCCGGGGGAAACACCGGTATTGTGTGACAAACTGCGCGAATGTGATTTTGGAGCATTTGAAGGAAAAAATTATAAGGAATTGCGCGATACCCCGGCTTATCTAGAGTGGATGGAGTCAGGGGGGGCTATGGCCTTTCCAGGAGGGGAGAGCCGGATGGAATTTGAAGAGCGGTGTATGGAAGGCTTTTTGAAAACAGTAGATGCATGGATAAAAGAAGGGGTGCAAAAAGCGGCGCTGGTTGTACACGGGGGAACCATAATGGCGGTACTGTCCCAGCTTGACAGTGAGGGCCGGGAATTCTATGACTGGCAGCCGGAGAATGGGGGAGGATACCGGATTTTCCTAAATGAACAGGAATGGAAACAAGGAAACAGAATGTGCAGGAGGATAGAAAAATTATGATGTCACTGGCGGCCTGTGGGACAGGTTTTATATTGGATTTTTTGTTTGGAGATCCTGTATGGCTTATGCACCCGGTCAGGCTCATAGGTGCATGGATCAGTTTCTTGGAAAAGAGAGCGCGTAAGCTGTGCGGGGACAGTGATAAAAAGCTTCTGGCGGCAGGAGTAGTTCTTTGTGTCTTGGTTATTTTGCCTGCTTTTGGAATTCCATGGTTTCTATTGTATATAGCAGGATATATTCATCCGATTCTTGAGTTTATACTGGAAAGCTTTTGGTGTTATCAGCTTTTGGCGGCAAAATCACTGAAACAGGAGAGTCGAAAAGTTTATACGGAGCTCAAAAAAGGCGACTTGCCGGGTGCGAGAAAGGCGGTCTCCATGATTGTAGGAAGAGACACGGATAGATTGGATGAAGCGGGGGTCACGAAAGCTGCGGTGGAGACAGTGGCTGAAAATGCTTCCGACGGTGTGACGGCCCCTCTTCTGTTCATGATGATCGGCGGGGCACCCCTGGGATTTTTCTATAAGGCCGTGAATACCATGGATTCCATGATAGGATATAAAGATGAGAAATATCTGTATCTGGGAAGGCTGGCAGCAAAACTGGATGATGTCCTGAATTACATTCCTTCCAGGGTTTCCGCAGTATTAATGATTATTTCGGCTTACCTGCTGGGAATGAACGGGAAAAATGCCGGGCGTATTTACCGGCGGGACAGAATGAACCATGCAAGTCCTAATTCTGCCCAGACAGAAGCTGTGTGTGCAGGGGCACTTGAAATACAGCTGGCAGGAGATGCAGTTTATTTTGGAAAACTTTATAAAAAGAAATATATAGGAGATGCTATAAGACCGGTAGAGGCAGAGGATATCGTCAGGGCAGGAAGGCTGCTGTATGGGACTGCGGTATTGAGTTTTCTCTTGTTTGGGGCAATAAAGCTGCTGTCTTTAATCACATAAAGGAGTGGCAGGCAAGGAGTGATTATGAGTTATATGCATGGCGGAGACATTTATACATATGAGGGAATGCTTGATTTTTCAGCAAATATAAATCCTTTTGGGCCGAGTCCGGCTGTGCTGGAGGCGGCATGTGAAGCAATGAAGACAGTGGGGGCGTACCCCGACAGTCAGTGCAGAAAGCTGAGACAGGAGCTGGCAGAGGTGCTGGAAATTTCTGGGGATACCCTGATATTTGGAAATGGAGCGGCAGATTTGATTTTTTCTCTGGTTTTTGCGGAAAGGCCCAAAAAGGCGATACTTACTGCGCCGTCTTTTCTGGAATATGCCCAGGCGCTTAAGGCAGTGGGGTGTGAAATAAACTACCACTATCTTGAAGAGAAGCAAAATTTTCAGTTGGATGAAGGATATCTGGAGATGCTGACAGGGGATACAGATATGATTTTTCTCTGCTCTCCGGACAACCCTACAGGGGGTTTGCCCCCGCTTTCTCTGCTGCAGAAAATTGCGGGAAAATGTGAGAAATTAGGGATACGTATGGTGCTGGATGAGTGCTTTTGCGAATTTTTGGAGGATACCGAAGGCGTTTTATCTCAGACAGCAATCTGTGAATATCCCCATTTGTTTCTCCTTCGTGCCTTCACAAAAATGCATGCCATGCCGGGACTGCGGCTGGGATATGGGATCACCTCAGACAGAATGCTGCTTCATAATATGGAGAGAGTAAGACAGCCCTGGAGTGTGTCCGCTCCGGCTCAGGCAGCAGGTATCGCTGCACTGGGCGGCGCGGACAGGGTGAAGAAAACCAGAATTTTTATTACTGAGGAACGAAGAAAATTGGAGAAGAAACTAGAGCGAATGGGTGTCACATATTTTCCGTCCTCAGTTAATTATATGCTTTTGAAAAGCAGTTATGATTTGTTTGCCCTGCTGAAGGAAAAAAAGATTTTGATAAGGGACTGCAGTAATTATGAAGGACTAAAGAAGGGGTTTTATCGGATAGCGGTGAAGACCGGGGAAGAAAACCAGCTGCTTATACAGGCCCTGGAGGAAATATATCCCATTAAAAAGAGGAGGTGTGAAGTGTGGCAAAAGTAATTATGATACAGGGCACCATGTCCAATGCAGGAAAAAGCATTCTGGTGGGAGGGCTGTGCAGGGCCTTTCATCAGGATGGCTTTCGGACGGCACCTTTTAAGTCCCAGAATATGGCACTCAACTCTTTTATAACTGATGAAGGGCTTGAAATGGGGCGGGCCCAGGTAATGCAGGCGGAGGCTGCGGGGATCAGCCCCAGTGTATCTATGAATCCGATTCTCCTAAAACCAACCAATGATACCGGTTCTCAAGTTATCCTAAATGGAGAAGTGAAAGGTGTGATGTCTGCAGCCGAGTATTACCGTCACAAAAAGGAATATATACCTGCAATTTTGGAGGCATTTCACAGATTGGAAAGGAATTATGATATCATAGTGATTGAAGGTGCAGGAAGTCCTGCAGAAATCAATCTGAAAAAAGATGATATTGTCAACATGGGGCTTGCCGCTCTTGTAAATGCTCCTGTCCTTCTCGTGGGTGACATCGACAGAGGCGGTGTATTCGCACAGCTGGTAGGGACTATGGCACTGCTGGAGGAAGAAGAAAAAAGCAGAGTTAAAGGTGTGATTATTAATAAATTCCGGGGAGATAAAGAAATCTTACGTCCCGGGCTTCGGATGCTGGAGGATAAGATACATGTGCCGGTGACAGGCGTGGTGCCCTATTTTTATCTGGATATTGATGACGAAGACAGCCTGACGGAGCGGTTTGACAGAAAGGAAACAAAAGGAATTCTTGATGTTGCGGTAATCCGCACACCACGCATCAGTAATTTTACAGATTTTATGGCACTGGAATGTATGGAAGGAATCACACTGCGTTATGTCTTACGTCCCGGGGAATTCGGCAATCCGGACGGGGTGATTATTCCAGGCAGCAAGAATACAATGGAAGACTTACTCTGGATGCGTCAAATCGGGCTGGAGGCCCAGGTGGTCCGCCACAGCAAAGCGGGAAAACTGGTTTTTGGCATCTGTGGCGGCTATCAGATGCTGGGAGATACAATCACAGATCCGGAAGGTGTGGAGCATAAGGGGGAAATTAAAGGCATGGGGCTCCTGCCGATGCACACTGTATTTCAGCCTCAAAAGACGAGAACAAGAGTAACAGGAAAGTTTCAGAACCTGACAGGGGACTTAAGCCTTTTCAGCCAGATAGAAATAGAAGGTTATGAAATCCATATGGGTACAACTGAGTTTACAGGGAAAGAAGAGCATATCCTTGTATTGCAGGAGGATACCCAGAAAGAGACACTTAAATTTGACGGCGCGGCAAAGGAAAGTGTCATGGGCTGCTATGTGCACGGAGTATTTGACCGCCCTGAAGTGGCGGGAGCTTTTGTACAGGTACTGCTGAAGCAAAAGGGAATCGCACAGGATGCAGTCAGCCCGGTGGACTTGTCAAAATATAAGGAAGAGCAGTATGATAAATTGGCAGATGTTATCCGGGAAAATCTGGATATGGCTGCTGTATATGAAATTCTGGAGAAAGGAAATCGTGTATAATGAAATCGGTCATTCGAATAGGAAGCCGGGAGAGCCGGCTGGCTGTGATTCAGGCGGAAATAGTAAAAAAGCAGATTCAGAAATACCATCCGAGGATTCAGGTGGAGCTGACGGCCATGAAGACAACCGGGGACAAAATCCTGCACAAAAGTTTGGAGGACATCGGCGGCAAGGGACTTTTTGTAAAGGAGCTGGACCAGGCACTGCTGGAGGGACGGATTGATATTTCCGTCCACAGCCTGAAGGATATGCCGATGGAAATTTCGAAGGAATTGCCAATTGTTGCTTATACAGAGAGAGAGGATCCCAGGGATGTGCTGATTTACCGTCCTGGATTTCATGAAATCCCTAAGGAAGGTGTAATCGGCACATCTAGCAGGCGGCGGACACTGCAGATGAAAAAAATCTACCCTTTCTGTACGTTTCGCGGAATACGTGGAAATGTGCAGACCCGCTTAAGGAAGCTTGATGAGGGCGGCTATGACGGTACAGTTCTCGCAGCGGCAGGGCTGAGGAGGCTTAAAATGGAAGATATCATAGGGCGTGTTTTTGAAATAGAGGAAATGGTTCCAGCAGCCGGACAAGGTATCCTGGCTGTGCAGGGAAGAAAAGGAGAGGATCACACATATCTGGAATATGTGCAAAATCGTAAAAGTAGGACAGAGGCACTGGCAGAGCGTGAATTTGTCGCTGCACTTGACGGTGGATGTTCTTCCCCCATAGCCGCCCACGCGAGGGCCCTCGGCAGGGAAATCAGACTTACTGGTCTGTATTACTGCGAGGAAGAGGATTCTTATTATACGGCGGAGAGAATCGGTGAGGCCGAAAAGCCCCGGCAGCTGGGGGAGGTCCTGGCGAAGGAAATGAAACGGAGGAGCAGATAAAATGGGGAAAAATGGAAAAGTCTGGCTGGCCGGTGCCGGTCCCGGTGATGCAGGGCTTTTGACTGTGAAGACAAAACAGTTGATGGAAGAGGCGGACGTGATTGTATATGATGCTCTCATCAGTGCGGAAATACTCAGTCAGATTCCCGATGAGAAGGAGCTGATCCATGTGGGAAAACGCTGCGGAAACCATTCGGCCTCTCAGGAGCAAATCAATGAGATTTTGCTTGAGGAGGCCAAAAAAGGGAAAGAAGTACTCAGACTAAAGGGCGGGGATCCTTTTATTTTCGGGCGCGGCGGAGAAGAACTGGAGCTGCTGGCTAAACATCAGATTCCCTTTGAGGTGGTTCCCGGAGTCACATCGGCATCTGCGGTGCCTGCCTATGCAGGAATTCCTCTCACCCACCGGGACTATGCCTCTTCCTTTCATGTTATTACCGGACACCCTAGAAAAGATGGTACAAGAAAGATTGACTATGCTTCTCTCGTGCAACTGGGAGGAACACTGGTTTTTTTGATGGGGATTTCTTCTATGAAAGAAATTTTAAAAGGGCTTATAGATGCGGGCATGGACAAAAGCACGGCCGCTGCAGTCCTGGAAAAGGGAACCCTGGCAGAGCAGAGGCGGATAGTTTCCACCATAGAAAAGCTTGCCGAAGATATAAAGAAGGCAGAGCTTGGAACTCCAGCCATTCTTTTGGTGGGGGAGGTCTGTACCCTGGCCGATACGTTTCACTGGGCGGAGGACAGGCCTCTCGGAGGAAAACAGATTCTAATCACCAGGCCAAAGCAGGCCGGCTTACGTCTTGCAGAGCGGCTCCGCAGACTGGGGGCACAGGTGATTGAGCTTCCGTCTATTGTGACAGAGACCATTTCTCCGAATCCTGCTTTGGATGAGATCTTCGCTCACTTTGGAAACCGTGCAGAGGAGGAGTGGATAATTTTCACAAGTCCTATAGGTGTACAGGTATTCTTTGAGCAGATGAGCCAATCCAAGCTGGATATAAGAATGCTGTGCCAAAGAAAAGCAAAGGTTAGGTTTGCGGCAATTGGTTCTGCCACAGAAAGAGCTCTGGGTACATATGGAATTTGTGCGGATTTGGTGCCGAAAGTATATTCTGCCGGTACTCTGGGAAAAGAACTGGCAGTACAGGCAGCTTCCGGAAGCTTTGTGACAGCACTCCGGGCGGCAGAAGGATCGCAAGAACTACTTCCGCCTCTTAAAAAAGCCGGGATTTCGGTTGACGATGTACCCTTGTATCGGACATATTACAAAAGCCACAGACCCTTACGGGAAAAGATTTCTTCAATGCTGGATGCAGGGGAAATTCATGCGGTGACATTTACCAGTGCATCTACAGTCCGCGGCTTTGTGAATACAATGAAGCTTGAAAATTATAGCAATATCCTGGCAATCTGTATTGGTGAACAGACTGGGAGGGAGGCAGCAAAATATAGTATGCAGATTCGGATTGCAAAGCGTGCTGCTATTGACAGTATGGTGGATTTGATTGAACAGGAATTAAAAGAATAGGTGGAAGAAGGATGCCAAAATACATTGGAAAGCGAATATTGATAAGTGTACTTTCTCTCTTCATGCTCGTAACAGCTGGCTTTTTCCTGACGCGGATGATGCCGGGGAGTCCCTTCCAGAGCGGAAATGTGTCGGAAGACATTTTGAAATCTATAGAAAAAGAATATGGACTAGACAGGCCAGTGCTTAAACAGTATCAGGTTTACCTGAAAAATCTCCTCCGGGGTGACTTGGGTGTTTCATTAAAAAAGCCAGATGTAACGGTAGTGGAGGTAATTATTAGAGCCGTACCCAGCACAGCTATTTTAGGATTACTTGCAATTTTAACGGCATCAGTCTTAGGAACAGTATTTGGCATCTGGCAGGCCTCTTCTAAAAACAAAGTGGTGAGAGGCGGCATTTTTTTCGGAGCCATCCTGGGGACAGGCATCCCGAACTTTGTCATCGCTTTGCTTTTGATACTTCTTTTTGGGGTAAAGTTAAAGCTCTTTCCTATTGCCGGACTGACAGACTCAAGAAACTATGTGCTCCCGGTACTTTCGCTGGCGGCTTACCCCACAGCAGTAATCACGAGGCTGGTACAGAACACTTTTTGCAGAGAAATGGAAAAGGACTATGTAGTTATGGCCAGAGCAAAGGGACTTGGATATCGAAGGACAATTTTGACACATGTCTTGAAAAACGCGTGGATTCCAGTGCTGAATTATCTTGGCCCGGCCGCTGCATTTCTTCTGACCGGGAGCTTTGCGGTGGAGAGTATATTTACGATTCCGGGGCTGGGCAGGGAATTTGTAAATTCAATCGGAAACAGGGATTATACACTGATACTGGGATTGACAGTATTCATGGGGATTGTAGTGATCGGAATTAACCTCCTGACGGATTTGCTTACTGCCTGGTTGGATCCCAGAGTAAGGAGGACTTTTCTATGAAAGCAATGTTTCGGAAAAACCCTTTACTTACGGCGGGATTGATTATTCTTATACTGGTGATTTTGCTGGCGGTTCTGGTACCGGTATTTTCCCCCTATTCTTATCAGGCGCAGGATGTAGACAGACAGAACTTAAGTTCCTCCGTCAGCCACATATTCGGAACCGACAAATTTGGCAGAGATATTTTTGTGAGAGTATGGTATGGAACCAGAATCAGTCTTCTTGTAGGGCTGGGGAGTACTGCAATATGCGGATTATTCGGTATTTTGTACGGAAGTGCAGCAGGGTATGCAGGCGGGAAGACAGATTTGATTCTGATGCGTCTTGCAGATATAATAGATGCTATTCCTTCTTTACTTTATGTAATTTTGATTACACTTGCTCTGGGAGCGAATGTAGGCAGTATCCTCTTAGGGATCTGTATCTCGGGATGGATAGACTTAGCCCGCATTGTCCGGGGAGAGGTCATGAGGCTGAAAACTAGGGAATATTGTATTGCTGCAAGGATGACAGGGGCAACTGCGGGCAGAATATTGAGACGTTACATCTTACCGAATGGGGCAGGTCCCGTGATTGTGAATATTACCTTTATGGTGCCAAAGGCCATTTTTACAGAAGCCTTTTTAAGCTTTGTGGGGGCAGGAATATCTGCACCGGCGGCAAGTCTTGGAACTCTGATCCAGGATGCCAGAAGCCAGATGCTGGTGTATCCGGCCCAGATACTGTATCCCATTTTGATTCTTTGTATTTTGCTTCTGTCCATGAATCTCATAGGTGCAGGTGTTGAAGCGGGAGAAAACCAATCGGAAGCGAGGATGTTTATTTCGTTTTCCCAGGGGAAAGGATATAGAGGATGAGTTTGCTAAGTGTACAGAACTTAAGTGTACAATTTCATGACAGCTATGCCGGGGGGGAAACGGTAAGGGACATCAGTTTTAACGTGGAGCCAGGAGAAATTGTGGGGATTGTTGGGGAATCAGGCTCAGGGAAAAGTACTGCAATGCAGGCAATCATGGGACTGCTGCCTAAGAGAGCTGAAGTAAAATGTCAAAAACTGATTCTTTCCCAAGAGGACATTACACCCCCTTTTTCAGCGGACGGGAAATCCGCAGTGAAGGAAGAGAAGCTCTATGAAAAAAAGATGGAATCCATACGGGGCAGACAGATTTCCATGATATTTCAGGAGCCATTGAGCTATTTAAACCCTACAGTAAAGATTGGCAGGCAGATCACAGAGGTCATCCATGCACACGATAAAGCCTGTACCAGAGGCGGTGCCCGTCAGAGAGCAAAAGAGCTTCTGGATATGGTGGGAATCCGCCGGCCTGCAGAGAGAATGAGACAGTATTCATTTGAATTGTCAGGCGGTATGCGGCAGAGGGTCGCAACTGCTATTGCACTTGCCTGTGAGCCCAGGCTTTTGATTGCAGATGAACCGACTACTGCGCTGGACGTGACGGTGCAGGGACAGATTCTTCAGCTCATAAAGAGGATTTCTAAAGAAACTGGGACAGCCGTTCTATTTGTAAGCCACGACCTGGGCGTGATAGCATCCGTCTGCAGCCGTGTGATTGTGATGCACAATGGGAAAATCGTGGAAGAAGGTGTGACAGATGATATTTTCCGTGAGCCCCGGCATATGTATACAAAGGAACTGATCGAAAAGGCTTCTCATTTGCAGAAATTACCTCACAGTATGGTGAGCCGGAATCCGCTGTTTGTGGCAGAACATGTCACAAAACAGTACCCTGGCAGAATAAACCGGGAACAGACAGAGGCGGTGAATAATGTTTCCTTTTATATTAATAAAGGGGAAATCTACGGACTGGTCGGAGAAAGTGGGTGCGGAAAAACTACACTGGCAGGAATGGCTGCCGGGGTGTATCAGCCTACTAAGGGAAACATTCTGTTCAAGGGAGTGCCTCTTCTTAAGATGAATCGGCAGATTCAGATGGTATTCCAGGATGTACAGTCATCTCTAAACCCTAAGATGACTATTGAGGATATATTGGAGGAACCGCTTCAGCTGAATACAAAATTATCTTCTGAAGGACGAAGGAAAAAGGTGATAGAGACATTAAATCTGGTTGGCCTTTCCCCGAAAGATACAGAAAAATATCCCCAGGCATTTTCAGGAGGCCAGCGGCAGCGCATTGCGATTGCGAGGGCGCTGATACTAGAGCCGGAGCTAATGATATGTGACGAGCCGGTCTCATCTCTGGATATTTCCACACAGGAGCAGATACTGGAGCTGTTGGAGCAGGTTCAGATAGAAAAGCAGATTTCCTGCCTGTTCATTTCCCATGACTTGAATGTGGTAAAAAGAATTAGCCAGAGGCTGGGGGTTATGTATGAGGGTGTATTTGTGGAGTCCGGGAACACCCGGAGTATTTATGAGGATCCCTGGCATCCATACACAAAAACTCTATTATCCGCAATCCTGCCTCCAAATCCCAAAATGGCCAAAAGAAAACGGAGAATGTGGA
>ENA-UOOI01001419-UOOI01001419.1-fermentation-metagenome-genome-assembly--contig:-NODE-1419-length-25101-cov-3.325721_pt1 | contig 25101 bp, 29 predicted proteins | sample MGYA00245779_ERZ724027 | MGnify/ENA primary metagenome ERZ724027 (study PRJEB28704, sample SAMN03018318) | fermentation metagenome | biome: anthropogenic terrestrial biome; feature: soil; material...
ACGCAACCTTCGAGGGCCTGATGAGCCTGCGTACTCCCGAACAGGTGGCTAAGACCCGCGGCAAGTCCGTGGAAGAGCTGTAAGGAGGACGGACGAAAATGGCAAATCTTAAAATTAAGCTCGTCAAGAGCCTCAATGGCAGAATCCAGAAGCATAAGGCGAACGCCGCAGCCCTGGGTCTGAAGAAGATCGGTGACACCACCGTTCAGCCTGACAACCCCTGCACCCGCGGCAAGCTCGCTAAGATCGGTTACCTGCTCCAGGTCACCGAAGAGCAGTAAGGAGGGACTGATCTATGGAACTTCATAACCTGTCTCCCGCTCCCGGCTCCACTCAGGTGGCAAAGCGTAAGGGTCGCGGTGCCGGCACCGGCAATGGCAAGACCGCAGGTCGTGGTCATAAGGGTCAGAAGGCTCGCTCCGGCAGCGTTCGGATCGGCTTCGAAGGCGGCCAGATGCCTCTGGCACGGCGCCTGCCCAAGCACGGATTCAACAACATCTTCGCCAAGCCCCTGACTGCCATCAACGTGACCGAACTGAACCGTTTCGAGGACGGCACTACCGTGAATCTGCAGGTTCTGCTGGATTCCGGTGTATTGACCAAGTGTAAGTACGGCGTCAAGATCCTGGGCAACGGGGAACTGACCAAAAAGCTGACGGTCCAGGCAACCGCCTTCTCCACTTCCGCAAAGGAAAAAATTGAAGCAGCTGGAGGAAAGGCTGAGGTGATCTAATTGATCGAGACTATTCGCAAAGCATGGAAGGTTCCAGAACTGCGGAAAAAACTTCTGTTTGTTGCGTTCATCTTGATCATCTTCCGGCTGGGCAACAATATCCCGGTACCTTTCATCAATACCAATGCGCTGCAGAACTACTTCACCGCAGCCAGCAGCAGCATCCTGGGACTGATGAACGTGATGTCCGGCGGATCCTTCGGCCAAGCTACCATGCTGGCCCTTTCTATCCAGCCGTATATCAATGCGTCCATTATTATACAGCTGCTCACTGTTGCAATCCCCGCCCTGGAGCGGATGCAACGGGACGGCGGCGAAGCTGGAAAGCGTAAAATCGAATCCGTTACCCGGTACAGCACCCTGGCTTTGGGTCTGCTCCAGGGATTCGGCTACTATATGCTGATCCGTACCAATGACTTCCTGTCCGATACCTCTCTGTGGGCGGCCATCGTTATCATCGCCACCTTTACTGCAGGCTCCGTCTTCGTGATGTGGATGGGGGAGCAGATTACGGAACACGGCATCGGCAACGGGATTTCCATCCTGCTGTTTGCAGGCATCATCTCCCGTCTGCCCAGCGCAGTGTATTATATGTACACTGGCGGCAAGAACTGGTTCAATGATGTCAGCGGTGACAACGCCATTGTACTGCATCCAGCACTGATTCCTGTCTTTATTGTGGGTATGTGCCTGATTCTGGTGTTTATCGTCTTCATCTCCCTGTCAGAGCGGAAGATTCCCGTCCAGTACGCCAAGCGCGTAGTGGGCCGGAAAATGTACGGCGGTCAGTCTACCACCATTCCTATTAAGGTGAATATGTCCGGCGTTATGCCCATCATCTTCGCCCAGACCATCGCTTCGATCCCGGCAACCATTGCCGCCTTCGTTCCAAATCTGTCGGATAGTACCTTTATTAAGATCTTTGACACCACCAGCGTGGTCTATTGTGTGGTTTACGCACTGCTGATCGTTGGCTTCAGTTATTTCTACGCCACCATCCAGTTTAACCCTGTGGAAGTGGCCAACAACCTAAAGAAACAGGGTGGATTCATTCCCGGTTACCGTGCAGGTCGGCCTACAGCTGAGTTCCTGAGCAAAATCTTGAATCGAATCACCATGTTTGGTGCCATTTACCTGGCCATTGTTGCAATCCTGCCCATCGTCACCGGCGTTATCTTCAACATCGACGCCCTGGCCATCGGCGGAACCTCTGTCCTCATTGTGGTTTCCGTGGCGCTGGATACCCAGAAGTCTTTGGAAGCGACGATGATGATGAAACAGTATAAGGGATTCCTGAACTGAGGAGGAGTATTCTTATGAAACTGATCCTGTTAGGGGCCCCCGGTGCCGGGAAAGGCACCCAGGCCGAAATCATCAGCAAAAAGCTAAACATTCCCACTATTTCTACCGGTAACATCCTTCGGGCCGCCGTGAAGAACGGCACGCCCGTGGGGCTGAAAGCCAAGGAATATATGGATGCCGGCAAACTGGTTCCCGATGAAGTCATTATCGGCGTCATCACGGAACGGTTGGTGGAAGCTGACTGCAAAGCTGGCTTCATCCTGGACGGCGTACCTCGTACCATCGCCCAGGCGGAAGCACTGGAAGCAGCAGGCATCCAGTTCGACAACGTGGTCTCTCTGGAAGTGACCGATGCAGAAGTCGAACAGCGTATGACCGGCCGTCGCACCTGCTTGGCCTGCGGCGCGACTTACCACATTGTAGCCAATCCCCCTAAAAAGGAAGGGATCTGCGATCAGTGCGGCAAGGAGCTGACCCAGCGGAAGGACGACGCACCGGAAACCGTTAAGTCCCGTCTGGCAACCTACCACGCGGAAACGGAACCCCTGAAGGGCTTCTATGAAGCACGGGGCGTGTTGAAGCTGGTGGAGAACAAGGGCAGCATTGACGCTACCAACCAGGCCATCATGGAAGTGCTTGGTGTCTAAATGGCAGTACAGCGAATCGTCATCAAATCCGATCAACAGGTTGAATTGATGCGAAAAGCCGGGCGACTTTCCGCCCAGGCCCGGACCTATGGTGGGTCCCTTGTGCGGCCTGGCATCACCACCAAAGAGCTGGATCACGCCATGCATGATTTCATCATCAAGCATGGCGGATATCCCTCTTTCCTGCACCTGTACGGCTTCCCCGGAACCGCCTGCATCTCGGTAAACGACGAGGTGATCCACGGCATCCCAGGGAAACGTCGGCTGGAGGAAGGAGACATCGTGTCCATAGATGTAGGCGCCTGCGTGGGCTTCAAGGGGATTGACCCGAAAACGAAACTCCCGTTCGGCGGGTTCCATGGCGACTGTGCCGGAACCTTCCCGGTCGGGCAGATAGATCAAGAAGCCCAGCGTCTCATTGATGTAACAGAGCAGAGCTTTTGGGAAGGAATCAAGTTTGCCTTCCTCGGCAAGCGGATCTCTGACATCTCCCGGGGTGTCCAGACCTATGTGGAAAGCAACGGATTCTCCATTGTGCGGGAATACGTTGGCCACGGTGTCGGCGCCAGTATGCATGAGGCGCCGGAGGTACCCAACTATGTCATGACCAGACGGCTGGGAGGCGATCCCAGACTGCTCAAAAACATGACCATTGCGGTAGAACCCATGGTCAACGCCGGGACTGCCCACATCCGGCAGCTGCCTGACGGCTGGACGGTGAGAACTTCCGATGGAAAGTACGCCGCCCATTACGAAAATACCATTCTCATCACCGATGGAGAACCTGAGGTTCTCACTCAGTGCGGAGATTGATATGGTAAGTGTTCAACCCTACGAAATCGTTCTCTCCTTGGCCGGACACGACAAGGGAAAGCTTTTCTGCGTGATTGGCGCAGAGAAAGACTTTGTGCTGTTGGTAGATGGAAAGGGGAGAAAGCTGGACGCGCCCAAGAGAAAGCGGAGCAAACACGTCCGTGGCGTAGGAACCAGCGCACATCCGGCAATCGTACGATTGCAAAGAGGCGAACCGGTAACGGACCGCGCATTGCGGAACGTGCTGGCAGCCTTCCGCGCATCAGATCCTGACCTAAGGAGGCAAAGCTCTTGTCGAAAGAAGATATGATTGAACTGGAAGGTGTCGTAAAAGAGGCACTGCCCAACACCACTTTTCTGGTAGACATCGGAAAAGGCCACACCATCCTGGCCCACATTTCTGGCAAACTCAGAATGAACTATATCAGGATCCTCCCGGGAGATAAGGTGACAGTCCAGATGTCCCCTTATGATCTGACCCGCGGCCGGATCACCTGGAGAAGCAAGTAGCCTGAGCCGTGTACAGACTCAGGGACGCGGAGCAAGCCCTCTGGATAAGGGAACACTCCGTGCAGCAAAACAGGAGGTACAACGATGAAAGTAAGACCGTCCGTTAAGCCCATGTGCGAAAAATGCAAGATCATTAAGCGCAAGGGCAGAGTAATGGTGATTTGTGAAAATCCCAAACATAAGCAGAGACAAGGATAATAAGGAGGTGTATTGATATATGGCACGTATAGCCGGCATTGACCTGCCCAAGGATAAGCGTATCGAAATCGGTCTGACCTATATTTATGGCATTGGCCGCACCAGCGCAAAGCAGATTCTGGACACCACCGGGATCAGCCCCGACACCCGTGTACGGGATCTCACCGAAGCTGACGAAGCAGCACTGCGTGATTGCATCCACAATGACTATATTGTGGAAGGCGACCTGCGCCGTAACGTGGCTATGGACATCAAGCGCCTCATGGAAATCGGCTCCTATCGCGGGATCCGCCATCGTAGGGGCCTGCCCGTCCGTGGACAGAGTTCTAAGAACAACGCTCGTACCCGGAAGGGTCCCCGTAAGACCATGGCTAACAAGAAAAAGTAAAGGAGGGATATTCAATGGCGAACAAGAAAAGAGTCGTGCGCAAGCGCAAAGACCGTAAAAATATTGAAAAGGGAGCCGTGCATATCCGTTCCTCTTTCAACAACACAATGGTGACCATTACCGATACCATGGGTAATGCCATCAGCTGGGCATCTGCCGGCGAAATGGGATTCCGTGGCTCCAAAAAGTCCACCCCCTTCGCAGCTCAGACCGCTGCGGAAACCGCTGCAAAAGCCGCAATGGAACACGGCCTGAAGACCGTTGAAGTCTTCGTCAAGGGTCCTGGTTCCGGACGGGAAGCCGCAATCCGCGCCCTTCAGACTGCTGGTCTGGAAGTGACGATGATCAAAGACGTTACCCCGGTTCCCCACAATGGCTGCCGTCCTCCTAAGAGAAGACGCGTCTGATCAAATAAAGGAGGATTATTACTATGGCAAGAAACACGCAGCCCATCGCCAAGCACTGCAAGGCACTGGGCATTTCTCCCGCTGTCATGGGCTATTCCAAGAAGGTTACCGAGCGTAACACCAAGACCAAGATGCGCCGGAAGCAGTCTGAATATGGCCTGCAGCTGAACGAAAAACAGAAGGTTAAATTTATCTATGGTGTCCTGGAAAAGCAGTTCCGTGCTTATTACGCAAAGGCCGCTGCTGCCGAAGGCGTCACCGGTGAGGTGCTGCTGAGCACACTGGAACGCCGTCTGGACAACGTCGTGTTCCGTATGGGCTTCGCCCTGACGCGCCGTGAGGCTCGTCAGCTGGTGAACCACGGTCACTTCACCGTCAACGGTAGGGTCTGCGACATCCCCTCCTGCATGATCAAGGTGGGCGACGTTGTAGAAGTAAAAGAACGTAGCCGTTCTTCCGTCAAGTTCAAGCGGTTCCTGGGTGAAGACGCCATCGCCGTCACCGTTCCCGCCTGGATTGAACGTGTAAAAGACTCTCTGAAGGGCACCGTCACTCGTCTGCCCGAACGTGCGGATATCGACTTCCCTGTGGAGGAGCATCTCATCGTCGAGTTGTACTCCAAGTAATCCTGAATCCCTTCAATATTGGTGAGCTGTTTTAACCAAGGTACCTGCTTGTACCACTGACTAGGAGGGCAAAACGAATAATGGTTGAAATCGAAAAACCCCGCATCGAATGCAACGAAAAAAACGGCGATAATTCCTATGGCATGTATGTTGTTGAACCTCTGGAGCACGGTTATGGCACCACCCTGGGCAATGCCCTGCGGCGGATCCTGCTCAGTTCCTTGCCCGGCACCGCTGCGACCACCATTAAAATTGCCGGCGTTCAGCACGAATTTAGTACCATCCCCGGCGTCAAGGAGGATGTGACCCAGATCGTGCTCAACGTAAAAGGCATTACGGCCAAGCTCCATTCCCCCGGCACCAAGCGGGTCTATATCCAGGCCAGCGGTGAAGGGGAAGTGACTGCCGGCGACATTAAGGCTGACGGCGAAGTGGAAATTCTGAATCCGGAGCTCCATATCGCTACCCTGTGTGCCGACGCGACTCTGAATATGGAACTGACCCTTAGTCATGGCCGTGGCTATGTCCCTGCGGATCGGAACAAGCCGGAGCAGACCATCATTGGTGTGATTCCGGTGGACTCCCTGTACTCCCCCGTGAACCGGGTGAACTACACCGTGGAGAATACCCGTGTGGGCAACATGACTGACTACGACAAACTGACCCTGGAGGTCTGGACAGACGGCACCATCTCTGCACGAGATGCAGTCTCTCTGGGCTCTAAAATCCTCTGTGACCATCTCGTCCTCTTCACCGATCTTTCTGATACCGTGGGTACTCGTTCCACCGTGGTGGAAAAACCGGAGACGCAGCGGGATAAGGTGCTGGAGATGACCATCGAGGAACTGGATCTGTCTGTTCGTTCCTTCAACTGCCTGAAACGGGCTAACATCAACACAGTAGAGGATCTGATCTCCAAGAGTGAGGACGAAATGATGAAGGTGCGTAACCTAGGTCGTAAGTCCCTGGAGGAGGTCATAAACAAGCTGAATATGATGGGTCTGGCTCTGGCGAAAGAGGAAAACAACTGACCTATAGGAAATAGAAACCACAGTATTTTTGAAATTCGTTTCGCAGCAGCGAAATGTTCGTAAGGAGTGAATCACATGCCCGGTTACCGTAAACTCGGTAAGACTTCCGATCAGCGTCGCGCTATGCTGAGACAGCTGGTTACCGATCTGCTGGAGAACGGCAGAATCAAGACCACTGTTACCCGTGCGAAAGAAGTGCAGTCCATCGCGGAGAAGATGATTACCCTGGCAAGGAAGGGCGATCTGACTGCTTATCGTCAGGCTCTGTCCTATATCACCAAGGAAGATATCGCGAAAAAGCTCTTCGATGAAATCGGCTCCAAGTACGCTGACCGTAATGGTGGCTACACCCGTGTTGTTCGCATCGGCTTCCGCCGCGGCGATGCAGCAGAAGTTGCTTACCTTGAACTGATCTAAGTCAGTTTTCATCTTAATAACGGAAAAGCCCAGCTTATAAAGCTGGGCTTTTTTTGCGCCATCATGGAATTCACCGTTCTCACAGCAGGCAGAACATGATATAATCAATTTAGGTTTGATTTGTGAACCCCAAAAACAAGGAACAGGAGTTGCGTTACGATGATTCTGGTCAATACAGATTATATCACGGGAAAAGAATTAGAGATGTTGGGTCTGGTCAAGGGCTCTACGATCCAGAGCAAGAACGTGGGATGGGATATCACCCAGTCATTGAAAACCTTAGTGGGTGGCGAGCTGAAATCCTATACTGATATGATCAATCAGGCCCGCGCCCTGTCCACTGAACGTATGGTGCAGGAGGCGGAATCCCTTGGGGCGGATGCGGTGATCAATATCCGTTATGCCAGCGCTTCTGTGATGCAGGGAGCCGCAGAAGTTATGGCTTATGGCACAGCTGTCAAGTTTAAAAACTAGAGGAAGCAGAAAGTATGCACCAACTGAGGCCGGTGCATACTTTCTGCTGTGCTGCTGATTTGCCAACGACAGGGGCGCAGCGCATCCGTCAGGTCAAGGGCAGCGTCCTTGGGCGTCTCTGCGCATCTTCAGCTCTTCCACTGTGTGGTAATAGACCCGGAGGGAACCGGTGCCAGTTCCCAACTGATAGGCTTTTCTAGAGCCGTGGAAGTCACTGCCGCCGGTGATCACCATGTCCCGGGCGGTTGCGAAAGACTCCAACATAGCCTCCTCCTCCGCCGTGTAGCCGGAGTAGTGGCACTCGACGCCCACTGCCCCCAGGTCGTAGCCGGTTTGAATCAGCCGCTCCACGCCTTCCTTATCGTATCCGTATTCTAAAGGGTGGGCGATTACCGCCACGCCGCCGGCCTTTTGAATCAGTCGGATGGCGTCCTTTGCCGGGAGGTGCTGGCGGGGAACATAGTAGGGCTGCCCATCCCACAGCCAGCGATCCATGGCTTCGGTGACCGAACCGATGCAGCCCTTTTCCACCAACAGCTGACCGATGTGGGGACGCCCTAGCATGGTGTGTGGGAATTTTGCTTTCAGCTCCGGAATGGAGATGGGGAATCCGTCAGCCGCCAGTTTATCTACAATGGCCTGATTCCGGGTCTCCCGTTCCGCGATAAACCAGTCAATGACTTCCTGAAGAGCAGGGGAGTCCGGCTCCACCAGGTAGCCTAAAATATGAGCACCAGTGCTGGCGTAGTCAGCAGAGATCTCAATGCCGGGGATTACCTCAATCCCCAGTTTGGCGCCTTCCTCCAGAGCTTCTGCCACTCCGGCCACCGTGTCATGATCGGTGAGGGCGATGGCATGGAGATTGCGTTCCCTGGCCAACCGAACCAGCGCAGCAGGGGAGAAGGTACCGTCAGAGGCGTTGGAGTGAGTGTGCAAGTCTACCCGGTTTTCCCGGTAGTCAATTATCGTCTGTCCCATCTTCAGTCTACCTGCCAGCCCGTGAGATAGCGTTCCTGATCAGCGTTCAACTGGTCGATGGTCAGTCCCATAGCGGCTAATTTGACCCGACCGATCTCATCATCGATGGAATCGGGAACCTTGTACAGCTTGGTTTCCAACTGCTCCTTGTGGCGTACCAGCCACTCCAGACTGAGAGCCTGAACGGCGAAGGACATATCCATGATTTCAGCCGGGTGGCCATTGCCGGCAGCTAGATTGACCAGGCGGCCTTCACCCACCACGTTGAGGGTGCGTCCATCGGGAAGGGTGTAGCCCTGAATATTCTCCCGGCGCACGGATTCCTGTACCGCCATCTGTTTCAGGCTGGCCACATCTACCTCGCAGTCAAAGTGACCGGCGTTGGTGAGAATGGCCTGATCCTTCATAACGGCGAAGTGGCGGGGAGTGATGATATCCTTGCAGCCGGTAACGGTGACAAAAATGTCTCCTTCCTTGGCGGCCTCGTCCATGGTCATGACCCGGTACCCGTTCATGGTGGCATCCAGAGCCTTGAAGGGATCTACCTCAGTCACGATGACGTTAGCACCCATGCCTTGAGCCCGCATGGCAGCACCCTTTCCGCACCAGCCGTACCCGGCGATGACCACAGTTTTTCCGGCTACGATCAGGTTGGTGGTGTCCATGATGGCTGTCCAAACCGACTGGCCGGTACCGTACTTGTTATCATAGTAGTGCTTTGCCTTGGCGTCGTTGACCGCCATCATGGGGCAGGGGAGCACGCCGTCCCGTTCCCGGGCTTTTAGGCGGAGGATACCGGTGGTGGTCTCCTCGCAGCCACCGATGAGACAGTCCCCCAGCTCCTTGTGGGAGCCGCCCAACAGGTTAATGAGATCGCCGCCGTCATCCACAATTAGATGGGGATGACATTCCAGAGATTTCACCAGCAGATCTTCGTACCCGGCTTCGTCTACTCCGTAGATTCCGTAGGTGTTCACCCCAAGGCTGGCGATTCCCGCAGCCACGTCATCCTGGGTGGACAGAGGGTTGCAGCCGGTCAGATAAACCTCTGCACCGCCCTTGGCCAGTACCAGCCCCAGATTAGCAGTTTTGGCCTCCAGGTGGACGGAGACGGCAATGCGGAGTCCGGCAAAGGGTTTTTCCCGCTGGAAGCGTTCCTCGATGGAGGAGAGGGCAGGCATAAAGGAGCGCACCCATTCAATTTTGGTGCGGCCGGAAGGGGCCAGGGACATATCTTTGACAATGCTCATAAGAGGTTCCTTTCTATGATTCCGCCGGCAGACGGGAAGTGGTTATTTGAAAAAGAATCAAAAAAAGTTTATCATAGCAGGGTTGATTCTGCAAGTATTTACAATTTCCTGTGGACTTTTTTCCAGCGGGCAGATACAATGACATTGTTATAAAATCCCAGGCCTCACAGAGTTCACGCCCGCTGGCGCGAATCAAGTGGAAATTCCCTCGTTTGCAAAGGTCTTTGGCATTTGCAAACGAATCAAAATCGGAGGTTTCTTTCAGTGAAAAAAATAAACTCTGCCATCGACCGCTTCTGCTACCAGCATCCCGGATTTGGCATTCCGAACCTGATGCTGTGGGTGGTCATTGGCAACGTGATTATCTATGTCATGGATATGCTCAGCAAAGGCACCTTCAGTGATATGCTTTCCTTTGTTCCCGCCTACATTTTCCAAGGTCAGATCTGGCGTCTGGTGACCTTTGTACTGGTTCCCAGTTACGGGTCGAATATCGTTTTCTTTGCCATCAGCGCCTACTTCTACTACTTCATCGGCACTCGCCTGGAACGGCAGTGGGGAACCGCTCGGTTTAACTTCTTCTATTGTTCCGGGATCCTGCTGGCCATTATCGTGGGCTTGCTGGGGGCGGTAACCGGCGGCGGCATGATGGAAACTGCCACCATGCAGTACAACAACCTGTCCCTGTTCTTTGCCTTTGCCTCTCTGTTCCCGGATATGATGGTGCTGCTATTTTTCGTCATCCCAGTGAAGGTCAAATGGTTGGCCTATCTGGACGGAGCGTTGCTGCTGTACAGTGTGGTGTCGCTGCTGGTCCGGGGGGCGTATATCAACGCACTGCTGCCGGTGCTGGCAGTTCTGAATTACCTGATCTTCTTCGGGGACAGTCTGATTGAGGCGCTGCGTGGTCGGGGACAGCGGATGCAGCACCGCTATTCCCGCCAGACCATCCAGTTCAAAAGGGCGGCCAAAGAGGCCCAGCAGAAAACTGGCTATCTGCATAAATGCTGTGTTTGTGGCCGTAATGATGTGGACTACCCCAACCTGGAGTTTCGGTACTGCTCCAAATGTGCCGGATACCGGTGCTACTGTATAGATCATATCAACAACCACGTCCATGTGGTGGAGGAATAGACGTAACGTAAAGTGGGAACCGTCCGGTTCCCACTTTGATTCGTTATCTGTTTTGTTTCCGATTCTATTCGGGCTCTTCCGGCTCAGGCAGCAGATCCACACGAATCTGCATCACCCGCATACGATGTAGTTCGGTCACGGTGATCTGCAAATTCTCGCAAGTGAACTGGTCGCCGATTTTGGGAATGTGTCCCAGAGACTCCATAACCCAGGAGGAGATGGTGGAAAAATCTTCCTTGGTTCGCAGGCCAAAGAGCTGGAATACGTCGTCTACGCTGGCGCTGCATGAAATGAGGTAGGAGCCGTCTTCCTGTTTTCGGATCATCTCTACTACCTCGTCGTGTTCGTCCCAAATTTCCCCCACTAACTCCTCGAGAATGTCCTCTAGGGTAACCAAGCCTTCCGTGCCGCCGTACTCATCCACTACGATGGACATGTGGAGCTTTCTGCGCTGCATTTCGTGAAGGAGGTCGGCAATGCGTGCCGAGGCAGCTACGTAGATGACGGGGGTGATCAGATGGAGCCAGGAGTTGTGATTCTCCAGCTCAGCCTCGTGGAAATCCTTCTCATGGATGATGCCGATGATGTTATCAATGCTCTCGTGCCACACCGGAATCCGGGAGAAGCGGTTGGAGGAGATCAAGGCATCCAGCGCCTCAGCAGTGGCCAGATCGGAGATGGCTACCATATCCACCCGGGGGACGAGGATTTCATCTACCTGCATGTCACCGAACTCAATGGCAGAGCGGATCAGCTTGCTTTCGCTGGTGTTGAGTTCGCCTTCATCCTCAGCCGTGGAGACCATCGTGATCAGCTCATCCTCCGTGATCCCCCGGCCTTCTCCCGTGTGGAATACCTTCCCCAGCAGTTTCTGCCACAGGCCAAACAACGCGTTAAGGGGGCGGAGCAGAACCAGAATAACCTTTAAGGAAGGGGTTACGGCTATCGCTATGGCTTCCGCGTGCTCTTTTGCCAGGGTTTTGGGGCTGATCTCGGAGAAGGTCAAGATGGTAATGGTCAGCACCACAGTGGAAATTGTGGCACCGTACTCATGGAAGATGCGGGTAAAAAATACCGTTCCCAGGGAGGCGGCAGTGATGTTCACGATGTTGTTGCCGATGAGACTGGTGGTGAGCAGACGGTCGAAATCCGTCTGCAGAACAAAGCAGAGGATGGAAATTGGAAATCCTCCGCTACCTCCAGGGTAACCGCAGCCTTCCGATTTCCATCCTCTGCTTTGTTCCGCAGACGGATCTTGTTCAGGGAGGAGAAGGCGGTTTCGGTGGCGGAGAAATAGGCGGAGGCTATCAATAATAAAACCAACGCAACGATTATGCCGATTGAGCTACTGTCCATGAGGAAAAAAATCACACTCCTGTTATTACCCGCGCTACAGCGCGGGTCCATTTTATGTATGGAACCGTTTGGTCAGGGGACTTGCGTTGACCGGTGCACCTGTTGGTAGACGACTTCCAGCCAGTCCAAAAGCTGCTGGTAGCCCGTGCCATCCAACGGGAAGGCGGCCTCATCAAAGGGGACGCTGTCTTCTAGTGCGTATTCACCGGTCCAAACGCAGACTACTAGGGCGTCTTCCATATCCTCTGCCCCGATCCGAGGCTGTACCCGGAAGCGTAGTTCATCTAAACTACCGTAAAAGGTATTTTTATTTTGAAAGGTGTAGAGGTTGGGCAGGTAAAACTGGGGAAGATCGGTGAGCATAACGGTTCCTCCTATCTAGAGATAAAGAATAGCATCGTTTTGGAAAAATAGCAATAAGAAAAGCCCCTGAAGACCAAAGAATCTTCAGGGGAGTATCGGAAATTCTTCCATAAAAAGGGTTGTTTTTTGCGACTTATTTCCGCACAAAGGTCTGGGTAACGGAGGCAATATGATCCGCGCACAACCCGAACTGCTTCAGGAGAGCCACAGCGGGACCGGAGTGACCGTAGGTGTCGTTGACGCCAATGCGCTTGACGGGAACGGGGTGCTGTTCCGCCAGGCAGGCGCAGACGGCCTCGCCCAAACCGCCGATGATGTTGTGTTCCTCCACGGTGATGATCTTGCCACAGTCTTGGGCGGCCTGGAGCACCAGGGCTTCGTCCAAAGGCTTAATGGTAGCCATGTTGATGACCCGGGCCGAGATCCCCTGAGCCTTCAGGGCTTCAGCAGCCTCCAGCGCTTCGTAAACCATCAGGCCGTTGGCGATGATCGCTATGTCGGTACCGTCCCGCAGCACTTCACCCTTGCCAATCTGGAAGGAATAGGACTCCGGATCGTGGAAGACCGGGGCAGCCAGCCGGGCAAAGCGCATGTAAACGGGGCCTGGATGTTTGTAAGCAGCTTTGACCATAGCAGTGGCCTCTACGTCATCGGCGGGGCACATAACCACCATACCGGGAATGGTGCGCATAAGGCCGAAGTCCTCACAGCACTGGTGAGAGGCGCCGTCCTCACCCACGGAGATCCCGCCATGGGTGGCGCCAATCTTCACGTTGAGGTGGGGATAGCCGATGGTGTTGCGGATCTGCTCAAAGGCACGACCGGCGGCAAACATAGCAAAGGTGGAGGCAAAGGGAACTAATCCCATGGTGGACAGACCCGCTGCCACACCCATCATGTTGGCCTCAGCGATGCCGCAGTCAAAGAAGCGATCCTTATAGGCTTTTTTAAAGGTGCCGGTTTTGGTAGCGCCTGCCAGGTCGGCGTCCAGTACCACTAGATTATCTACCACAGCGCCCAGATCTTTCAGCGCATTGCCATAGCTTTCCCGGGTCGCAATCTTTTTTACATCAGCCATCTCAGTTCGCCTCCAGTTCTGCCTTCAGAGCGTCCAGTTCCTGCATGCCCTGTGCGTATTCTTCATCGTTGGGTGCCTTGCCGTGCCAGCCAGCCTGATGCTCCATGTAGCTGACGCCCTTGCCCTTAACGGTCTGCATCAGAATCACCGTGGGCTTCTGGGAGCCGGAGTTATCGTGGAACCGGGAGAAAGCGCGCTCCAACTGATCGAAGTCGTGACCGTCGATGGAGAAGACGTCAAAGCCGAAGGCAGCGAACTTTGCATCCACCGGAGCAGTGTTCATGACCTCAGCAGTGGAGCCGTCAATCTGGAGGCCGTTCAGGTCAACGATGGCGCAGAAATTGTCCAGCTTGTAGTGGGCAGCAAAGAGGCAGGCCTCCCAGACCTGACCCTCGGCAATCTCGCCATCTCCCAGCAGGCAGTAGACGTTGATGTCTTTGTTGAGACACTTGGCACCCTTAGCCATGCCCACTGCAGCAGAGATCCCCTGACCCAGAGAGCCAGTAGACATGTCAATGCCGGGAACTGTGTTCATGTTGGGGTGACCCTGGAGGTAGCTGTCAATGTGACGCAGGGTGGTCAGATCGGCTACCGGGAAGAAGCCGCGCAGCGCCAAAGCGGCGTAGAGACCGGGGGCAGTGTGCCCCTTGGACAGGACGAAGCGATCCCGATCTGCCCCCTTGGGGTTGGCGGGGTCGATCCGCAGCTCTTTAAAATACAGGTAGGTGAACAGGTCGGCCGCAGAAAGACTGCCACCGGGGTGACCGGATTTGGCACTGTGGGTGGCGGTCAGAATAGACTGCCGAACATCGCAGGCGGTCAGCTGCAATTGCTGCTTATCATGTTTGGTCATAACGAACTCATCCTTCTTCTCAAATCTCTGGTCTACAGAAGTATCTTTTAATGGCACCATTGTAGCACACAAAAGTGGAGAGCAAAAGGGGAAAACGCAAGAAAAATTTCCCCTTTTGTCGAATGAGGGGAGGTGTGGCGCAGATGAGGGAAAACTATGTTATAATGCAGGCAATCAAAAGCGAGGGAGGAAGGGAATATGAAACCCTATGCCTATGGCGTGGATATCGGTGGTACAACCATAAAGGTAGGGCTGTTCGGCGCAGATGGAGGACTGCTGGAGCGGTGGGAGCTGCCCACCGGGCGCGTGGGAGCGCAAATTCTTCCCAATCTGGCTCAATGGCTCCTGGGGCGGGAGATTCCCATGGAGGCGTTAGAGGGAATCGGCGTCGGTGTACCTGGTCCGGTGCTGTCAGACGGCACGGTGAACCGCTGCGTCAATCTGGGATGGGGCGTGGTTCCGGTGGCACGAAATCTGTCTGATTTGCTGGGCGGCGTGCCGGTGCAGGTCCTCAACGATGCCAACGCTGCCGTCTTGGGCGAACTATGGCAGGGCGCGGGACGGGGGAGAGAAAATCTGGTACTGGCGACCCTGGGCACCGGGATTGGCGGCGGTATTGTAGTAGGGGGGAAGATCCTCAGTGGTGCCCACGGAGCCGGCGGTGAGATCGGCCATATACAGGTAAACCCCCGGGAACTGGAGTACTGTCACTGCGGAAAGCGGGGGTGCCTGGAGCAGTACGCTTCGGCTACGGGAATCCTGCGCCTGGCCAAAGCCCAGGGGTTTAACGCTGGAGGATCGGGGACGGCCAAGGAGGTACTGGATGCTGCCAAAGTGGGAGACCCGGTGGCACAGTCGGTGGTAACGGAGGCCGGAAGCTGGCTGGGGTTGGCGTTGAGTTATGTGGCCTGTGTAGCGGATCCCGAGCTGATTTTGTTGGGTGGCGGCGTCTCAAAGGCCGGGGAAGTTATATTAGCGCCGGTGCGGGCGCAATACCGTGCCAGCGTGTTCCACGGGGCGGCGGAGACAGAATTTGCACTGGCTGCGCTGGGGAACGACGCAGGGATGTATGGGGCAGTAAAGGGGATACTGGAGCCTGAATAGCCCGCAAACGAGGTGTCCTGTACCAGGAATCCGTGCTGTTCCCTGGCGTAGGCGGCAGCCATAGCCACGGTACCGGCGTAGTTCTGATCGGTGACGGTGAGGGGAGTGCCGGTGGTGCTGGAGACTTCCGCGTTGTAGCAGTTGGGGTACGTTCCGTGATTGTATCATAGAGCATCCCTCCGAACCATAGAAAACGGGTTCGGAGGGATGTTCTTTCTTTAGGCAGCACGTCAGCGCAGTGGAAGTCAGCTCGTATGTGTGACGGTGTCCGCCAATGTAAATGTGTCGTCCTTGACCTCCAGGAGGTAGGCGGTATTCCGAATGGCGTCACCGTCTTGGTCGAAGGTTAGAGTACCGCTCACAGCGTCTGTTTTTTCCATGGCCAGCAGAGCGTCACAGATGGCGGAGCCGTCCAGAGAGTCTGCCTGTTGGATGGCGTCCAGCATTACGTTGTAGGAGTCAAAGCTCAGCGCCTGATTGCCGGTAAGGCTGGTGGTACCGGCGTTGGCCTCCAGGCGAGAAGAATCGGCTTGTATCCATTCCTTGAATCCTTTGTCGAAAGCCTTGTCAACGCCCTCGGCGTAGGCGCTGTCCAGAATCACGCCTTCGGCGTTGGCACCGGTGTCGCTGGTGAGGGCGGGGGTGTTCCAAGCGTCGCCGGCGATCCATTGTACCTTCAGCCCCAGATCAGCAGCCTGATTCAACAGCAGGGGAGCGTAGGCGTAGTCGGTGGGGGCAAAAACGGCCTTGACGCCGGACGTTTTAATGTTGGTCAGAATGGTCTTGAAATCAGATGCGTCAGACTGGAAGGTTTCGGCATCGACGACCTTACCGCCGTTTTTCTCGAACTGAGTGGTGAAAGCTGCCACTAGGCCGGAGGTGTATTCGTTGCCGATGCTGTTGATGGTGGCGATTTCGTTGTAGTCCTGTTCAGTGGCCCAGTCAGCCAAAATGGCACCCTGGAAGGGATCCAGATAGCAGGTGCGGAAGTAGTAATCATTGCCCAGGGTGACCTTGGCATTGGTGCAGGAGGTGGCGATGGCGGGCACCTGTGCGTCGGCGAAGTAGGGGCGGAGCCGTAACCACCAATGACGGCGACACAGCCGTCTGCAATGAGCTTCTGAGCGGCGGCAGCGGAACCGGTTTTGTCAGACTGATTGTCCTGCCAGTCCAAAATCACATGGTAGGTAACGCCGCCGACGGTAACAATGGGGCGAATTGAATGCGCATATTGAATGCCCAGTGTTTCCTGGGTGCCGGAGGAGCCGTGTTCACCGGTTCTCGGTTCGAAGATGCCGATGGTGATCGTATTGCCGGAGGTGACGGAGGCGGAACCGTCAGCACTGGAGCTGCCGCTAACGCCACAGGCAGAGAGCACCAGCAGCAGGGCGGCGGCCATGAGGGGAGCGAGTCTTTTTTTCATGTGTTTTCCTCCAAAATGGTAAGGGTTGCCCGGCGGGGAGGCCGCAGGGGAACTGGTTTGAGGGGGGTAGGTCAGGGGGAGAGGCGTGACCGGTAGCGATACACCTCTAAAATCAAAACTATACCCGTGTTGTCCGGAAAAAGCAATGGTTGAAGGAAGAAAAGTATGGTATGATTACCATGACCGGGGCAAGCCCCAAGATGGTAGCGCAACAACACAGAGAAAAGGAGTCTGAACTTATGATACTTGGTGCAATGTTTGAGATCATCCCGATCTTTTTCCAGATCAGTGAACAAAGAAAGTAGCTCTTGTCAGGAATTGTTCTTGACAAGAGCAGCGGAGCTGTGTGATAATGAAAAAAACAAAGTTGCATACTCGCAATTTTTAGCATGGTCTGAAGGAGGACGAACACATGGTGAAATGTAAACTCTGCGGTGAGGTTTTTGATGATTCTTTGACAGTGTGCCCGCTCTGCGGCGTAGGGCCGGACTATTTTGAGCCGGTGGAGACAGAACCCAAAACGGGTAAGGTAAAGTGCAGTATCTGCCAGGCCGTGTTTGACGCTTCGGAGCCGGTGTGTCCCTTCTGTAACGTGGGGCCGGAATATTATGTGCCAGTGGAGGACAACCCTGGAGCTATGGTGCGGTGTAAGGTATGTCAGGCGGTATTTGATGCCAGTGAGCCGGTGTGTCCGGTTTGCAACGTGGGGCCAGAGAATTTTGAGCCGATAGATAGCGCACCAGTCACTGGAAAAGTACGATGTGACGTGTGCCAGGCGGTGTTTGATGCCAACGAGCCGGTGTGTCCCTTCTGCAACGTGGGGCCGGAGCATTATATCCCTGTGGATCAGGGCAGAAAAACCGGAAAGGTTCGCTGTACCGTTTGCAAAGAGGTCTTTGCTGCCGGTGAAACTGCCTGCCCGGTGTGCGGCGTGGGTCCGGAATACTTTGAACCAGTGGAAGAGAAACTGGTCGGGAAAGTCCGTTGTACCGTCTGCCAAGAGGTCTTTGACGCTTCGGAACCGGTGTGTCCGGTGTGCGGCGTAGGCCCGGAACACTTTGTGCAGGTAGAACCTCAGAAAACCAGCAAGGTAAAATGTGCCATCTGCGGCGAAATTTTTGACGCTTCGGAGCCAGTGTGTCCGGTGTGCGGCGTGGGTCCCGAGCACTACCTGCCGGTGGAGGAAGCGGAAGCCATCGAAAAACATAATACGGATCGGCGGTACCTAATTCTGGGTGCCGGAACGGCGGCGGTAAACGCGGCGAAAGCCATCCGGGATCGAGATGACACGGCGACGATTACCCTGATCGCAGACGAGAAGGAGCTGCCCTATAAGCGTCCCCAGCTGACCAAGCACATGTTTGACGGCACTGACGCAGAGGCAAGAGCAAAATATTTCACCCTCCACGACGCGGACTGGTATGCAGGGCAGCAGATTACCCTGGAGCTGGGCAAAAAGATTGCGTCTTTGGATGCCGCCGGGAAAAAGGTGGTTATGGAGGACGGCTCCACTTACGAATATGATAAGTGCATCTATGCTTTGGGGTCTCACTTCTTTGTACCGCCCTTTGAGGGGAATCAGGACCCCCGGGTGAAAACCATCCGCACCATTGAAGATATTGAGCAGGTTCGCACGTACTTGGGCGAGGGCAAGCAGGCAGTGGTCATCGGCGGCGGCGTCGTGGGACTGGAGGCAGCTTGGGAACTGAAAAAGTACGGTTGTACCGTGACGGTGCTGGAAACCATGTCGGCTCTGATGGCCAATAAGCTGGATACTACCGCTTCCTCTATGCTACAGGGCCTCTTTGAAGGGGGCGGAGTCACCATTCTGGCGAACGCACAGACCGAGCGGTATCAGGATGGTAACATCTACTTGAACGACGGAACGGTTCTGCCGGCGGATGTGGTTGTGGTTTCCTGCGGCGTGCGAGCCAATAGTCAGCTGGCAGCGGAGGCTGGAGCCAAAATCGACCGTGCCATCGTGGTCAACGAGAAGATGGAGACCAGTCTGCCGGACGTGTACGGCGCCGGAGACTGTGTAGAGTTCCAAGGTATGAACTACGCACTGTGGCCGGAAGCCACCCGTCAGGGCGAAGTAGCTGGTGCCAATGCGGCGGGGGATGAGCTGACCTTCGCGGCGGAAATCTACGGCATGAGCATGGAAGTGGTAGACCGGAGCCTGTACACCATCGGTATGACGGTGGATCCGCAGCAAAGACCCTTCCGCACAGTCGCTTTCCAGGATCCTGACCGTGGAGATCTGGAGAAGTATTTCTTCCGGGACGATGTGCTCAGCGGCGTAACCCTGTTGGGAGACGTGAGCAAGTTGAGTCAGGTCACGGAGCTGGTGAACCGGAAAGCCGGCTACGCAGAACTGTTCAAAAATAAGTGAGATTTCAACTGAAAAATCAAGAAAAAGACGCCCCGTTATCGGTTCCGATAACGGGGCGCTTTTGAAAGAGAGGGAGGTGATTTCTTGCTTAGTAGAATTACTTTATCCTGACAAGGTTAGAATAACGGAATCGGAGGGAAAAGTCTTAAACAGTATGGAAATGCTTTGTGAATCATCTATGAACAGTAGGGAAGGAAAAGGAGCGGAGCTGCTCCGAAAAGCCGCTCCGCCCCATTGGGGTTGCGCAAAAGAATCAGAAGGGGCTGATGGGAATGGAACCATCGTCCTTCCCTTTTTCCACTGCCAGAATCATCAGGGGATAGGAGTAGGTATCGCTGACCTTTACCATGACCCGATCCCCGGCCTTACGCCCCATCAGGGCGTTGCCCACAGGGGATTCTTTGCTGATGAGTCCGTGGAGGGAGTCCTGCCGCAAGGTAGTGACGATTTGGAACACCTCTGTTTCATCGTCCTCCTCGAAGGAGACAGTGACCTTGTCGAACAGTCCGATTTCCTCTGCTCCGGAGGTATCCTGGATGACCACTGCGGTTTTGATCATGTTTTCGAGATAACGGATGCGGCTTTCATTCTGATTTTTCTCTCGCTTTGCCGCTTTGTACTCAAAATTTTCGCTGAGGTCGCCAAAAGCCCGGGCTTCCTTTACCGCCTCCAACAGCATGGGACGGGTGGTTCTGCGGCGTAAATCCAGCTCCTCCTGCATTTTTTCCAGGTCAGTTTGGGTCAATTCATCATGCATGAGCGTGCCTCCCAATTTTTCGATTATGATCCCTATTATAGCAGATGAAATGCAAAATAAAAAATAAAAACAGCCGTTGGTAAGATTTAGAAAGGATAAAGAGGGAGAATCAAGTTAAAATAATGCCGTATTTACAGAAAGGTTGGCGAGAGAGCATGAAACGGCAAACAAAACGGCTGAGTGCCCTGCTTTGCGCATTTTTATTGATTTTTACACTGATGATCGGGCTGATTCAAACGGCGATGGCCGTCAGCTACCGGCAGGGCGATACAGGAAGCACTGTAACAACAATACAGACGAAGCTAAAGCGATGGGGGTACTTTGACGGACCGGTAGACGGAACCTACGGGAGCAAGACCACCAAAGCAGTCCGCCATTTCCAGGAGTCAAATGGATTGCCTGTGGATGGCATAGTGGGATCGGCTACACTGAAGGCGTTGGGGATGGAGACAGGGAGCAAAAACAGTTCCTCCTCTGGTTCAACGTCCACAGGAAGCGCCAACTCCGGAAAGGGAGACGTAGCACTGTTGGCAAAGGTGATTTCGGCAGAAGCCCGGGGGGAACCCTACAGCGGACAGGTCGCGGTAGGGGCGGTCATTCTGAACCGGACTGCACACCCGTCCTTCCCCAACACCTTGTCCGGCGTGGTGTATGAACCGGGTGCCTTTACCTGTATGGTAGACGGTCAAATCAACGAAGCAGTAGCATCTTCTGCCTATCGGGCAGCCCAGGATGCCATGAACGGTGTGGACCCCTCTGGGGGTGCCATCTACTATTTCAATCCCGATACGGCAACCAGTGCCTGGATTTGGTCCCGGCCCTTGCTGACGGTGATTGGCAAGCACCGCTTCTGTTCCTAACATGCGAAGGGCAGGCCTCATTACCGAGTGCCTGCCCATTTCCTGCACTAGAGGTACAAAGAAATAGGTGGAGTTTTTCGTTGCGCTTTTTCCGGGAATGGCGTATACTGAGACGATGAATTTAGAATTAAGGAGTGTCCCAAATTATGATCCTCCATTTGTTGGCCGTTGGCGATGTAGTATCAGAGAGCGGTTTGGATTTTCTCAATCGCAACCTTCGCCGCATCAAGCAAGAACATGACGTACAGTTTACCGTAGTAAACGGTGAGAATGCTGCTGGAATCGGGGTGTTGCCCGACCAGGTAGAGGTGATGTTTGATGCCGGTGCCGATGTGGTCACCTTGGGCAATCACACCTGGGGGAAGATGAAGATCAACCGGTACCTGGATGACTGCCATTACCTGCTGCGCCCGGCCAATTTCGCCCACCGGCTGCCTGGCCAGGGCCACGGCGTGTACGACGGTCCCATGGGGCTGCGGATCGGAGTGATGAATCTGATCGGACGGGTGTCTATGGACCCCAACGTGGATAATCCCTTTCAGAAGGCGGATCAGATTCTGCATCAGCTGGAGGGCAAGGCGGATCTGATTTTCATCGACTTCCATGCCGAGGCCACCAGTGAGAAGTTAGCCATGGGCTGGTATCTGGATGGACGGGCATCTGCCGTCTGGGGAACCCACACCCATGTCCCTACGGCAGATGCGAAGATTCTGCCCGGGGGAACCGGATACGTTACCGATTTGGGGATGACCGGGCCGGCGGACTCTGTGTTGGGAATTCGTCCGGCGGACTCCATCAATAAATTCCTGGGCGGTTTGCCCAGGCGCTACGAGGCCGCCGAAGGCCCCTGCAAAATGGAGTGCGTTCTGTTCTCCATCGACACAAAAACCAAGCGCTGTGTAGACGTCCGGCGGCTGGATACCCTGTGACGGACGGCATGAAAGCAATGGAAAACGGAAAGGCAAATGGCATGAGCAGGAAACAAAATGTGGTAAATGAAGTGGCGCCGGACAGTTGGAAGCGAGACTGTTACGATTGGCTCCAGATGCTGACCTTTGTACTGGTGGCGGTGGTGCTGGTGTTCACCCTCCTGGGGATGGTGATCGGCGTATCCGGTACCTCGATGTACCCCACCCTGCACCATCAGGATATTATGATGGTACAGCGGATTGGTTATACTCCTTCCCAGGGGGACGTAGTAGTGCTGCGGAAGGACTCCTTTTTAGAGGAGGCCATTGTGAAGCGAATCATCGCTATAGCCGGTCAGGAAGTGGAAATCGACTACGATCAAAATGTCGTTTATGTGGACGGTGTAATGTTGGAGGAGCCTTACATAAATCAGGAGGACGAAGACGTTATGATTGAGCGCAATGGTATGGTATATCGGGAGTTTATCGTACCGGAGCACTGTATTTTTGTCATGGGCGATAATCGGAACGGATCCACCGACAGCCGTTATGGCGAGTTGGGCATGGTAGATACCGGCTATGTGCTGGGGCGTGTCCTGTGCATTGCCTTTCCCTTCAACCACATTCAGTCGCTGCTGTGAGGTGCCCCGGATTCAGCCTCAGGAAGCGGAGGTGGCCGGATGGCTGTGGGTTCCGGGGAATCACTATCCCACCTTCCAGCTGGAACGGGATATGGAGTCATTTACCCCTGCTAGCTTCCGGCAGTATGGAGAAAAGATTCTCCAGGGTTTTCGGGTAAAATAGAATGAAAGTGAAGCAAACCTGACCGATATGGGAAAGATCGGTCAGGTTTTTTGTGTCGTTATGACTGATTTAGAGGCTTCAGTACCAGAGCGGTGCGGGCAGGGAGATACAGGCACAAAAAGCTGCCCTGTTTTCCGGGGACGAAGGTAGAATAGTGGATATGAGCGATCCGATTCTGACCACCAAAGGCATCATCATCTGAGGAGAGAATCAACTCGTAGTCGGTACCGTGACTGACGGGGATCAAGTAGTTGCAAAAGGATTGGGTGGGATTAAAGTTGAAGGCGAACAACAAATCCCCCCGCTCAAAGGCCAGCACCTGTTGTTCTCGGGAGAGGCCTCTCAAATCGGGCATCCACTGACGGTAAGGGTTGCTGTCCCGGATCACCCGCACCATGGCGCGGTCAAAGGCAGCCAGATACCGGTACTTTAAGCCAGGACTTTTTACCAGGTTCCACTGACGGCGGCAGTAGTGGAAGGAGTTTCCGTTCCCTTCTCGCGGGAAGTCAATCCACTCCGGGTGACCGAATTCGTTGCCCATAAAGTTCAGATAGGCGTCGCCTCCCGCGGCGGCGGTGAGCAAACGCATAAGCTTGTGGAGCGCCACCGCGCGGTCGATGACCAGGGTGTGGCAGTCAACGGACATATCGGTGTACATGCTGGCGCCGGCGAGGCGGAACATCATGGCCTGATCCCCTACAATGGATTGATCGTGGCACTCCACATAGGCCACGGTTTTTTCACCCGGGCGGCGGAGGCATAGGCTGCCCCAGATCTGGTCCAGATCCCAGTCCTCATCCTGCTGATGTTTCAGGACGTGGCCCCACAGGTCAGGGAGTCCCATCCCCAACCGGTAGTCGAACCCCAGGCCACCCTCAGAGAGGGGTAGTCCCATGCCGGGCATTCCGGATACGTCCTCGGAAATGGTGACAGCGGCAGGATTCACCTGACGAATTAGTTCGTTGGACAGCTGGAGGTAGACCATCGCATCAGGATCGACATTGTGGGAGAAGTAGCGGCTGTCCCGGTCGAAGGGAGCGCCTAAGCCGTGATCCCGGTAGAGCATAGAGGTGACGCCATCGAAGCGAAAGCCGTCTAAATGGTACTCAGAGAGCCAGTATTTCAGATTGGATAGGAGAAAGTGGAGAACCTCATGCTTGCCGTAGTCGAAGAGCTTGGTGTCCCAAGCCGGGTGATCACCCTTTGCGCCGGCATGGAAGAACTGCCAGACGGTACCGTCAAAAAGGTGGATGCCCTCGGCTACGTTGCGGACAGCGTGGGAGTGAATGAGATCCAGAATCACCCGGAGTCCCAGCTGGTGCGCCCGATCAATGAGGTATTTCAGGTCGGTAGGGGTGCCGAACCGGCTGGAGGGGGCGAAGAAATTCGAGACCTGGTAGCCAAAGCTGGCGTAGTAGGGATGCTCCATCACCGCCATGAGCTGGACGGTATTGTAGCCGCAGTCTTTGATCCAGGGCAGGATTTTGTCGGTAAATTCCCGGTAACTGCCGATTTTAGGTTCCTCCTGAGCCATCCCCACATGGGCTTCGTAAATCAGCAGCGGCGCTTTGGGATTGGGGTGGAAGGATGTCCAGTGGAACGGTTCCGGTTCCGCCCAAACCTCTCCGCACCACTGTAGGGTAACGGGGTCCTGCACCACCCGATGAGCATAGAGTGGAATATGTTCGGTAACCCGGCCCTGAGCGTGCACCAGGGTTTTTACCTTGCAGCCGCTCCACAGCGCGTCAGCGGGTAATTTCAGCTCCCAGACCCCATCCTCCAGAGGCGTGAGGGGGTGGGAGGCGTGATCCCAACTGTTAAAGTCGCCCATCAGCCAGAGCTGCTGTGCCGCCGGTGCCCACTCCCGGTAGACCCAGCCCTGTTTTTGGCGGTGAATGCCGAAGTAGAGGTAGCCGTTGGCGAACTGACTGAGGGTGGAATCAGAGAGCAGAGCGGATTTGGTTTGGCGATAGTGATCAACCCGCTGCTGGATCTGATCTGCAAAGGGCAGCAGCTGAGGATTGTAGTCCAGAATGGCGTACATGGGCACACTCCTTTCACACTGGTTGGATGTATCTACCATTATCTTACCAGAATTAGGGACGGGGAACAACCGGAAAGCTGACAATGATCGGTGGGTGTGGTAAAGTAGTGGAGCGGAGACAAAAAGCGGGTACTCAACGCCCTGAATCGTGCCCTGAGGCGCGCGGTAGCGGAGGTTTTTACATGTCCTATATCTGTATTCTGGCCAACCGGCAGGGGATTGTTGCTGCCGGTGACAGCCGCATGACCTTT
>ENA-UOOI01001420-UOOI01001420.1-fermentation-metagenome-genome-assembly--contig:-NODE-1420-length-25084-cov-60.670103_pt1 | contig 25084 bp, 27 predicted proteins | sample MGYA00245779_ERZ724027 | MGnify/ENA primary metagenome ERZ724027 (study PRJEB28704, sample SAMN03018318) | fermentation metagenome | biome: anthropogenic terrestrial biome; feature: soil...
ATATCACAACACGGGGGCCGGCGCAATCTTCAGTTTCGCCAAAGAAATTTTTTCCCGGAAAGCCGATAGTGACAAAAAACAAAATATGGTGTATACTATTTTTTACATCCTTATTGTGAAAATTCTATTTCTGCGGGCAGCGCCCGAACGAAAATACAGGAGTGATTGTTTTTGGAGCAGAAAGCATTTGACCTGATCGCGGAAAAGGTCGGCGAAACGCTCGCACAGCAGGGCTTTGACGCAAAGCCCAAAATCAGCGGGGAGGAGGACGGGCCCTCCGCGCTGTTTACGGGCGAGAGCGTCGCGTACGGGGTTCTTTACCGCAAAGAAAAAAAGTGTTTCGAGCTGCGCACCTGCCCCGTGACGGAGAACGGCCCCGGCGACAGCTGGAAGATTCTGGCCACCTGGGGGTTCGACCCGGAAACCGACAGCGCCGCTTACGCCGGAAGCATCGCCGGCGATTTTGCGGAAACGCTCGGCGGGACAAGCCGCCTCGCGGCTGTTCAGCAGGCGAAAAGGAAGCGGAGGAAAGAGGAGGACAGCACGACGGACCCGCTGTTCCTCTTCAACCGCATGGCGGGTATTTTCCCGGAGCTGCGCGGCGAGATGGCAAAGGAAAGGGCGGAATACGGCGAGATCAGGAACGTCGCGTTCGCGCGCGAAAAAATCGCGCCGAAGGTGGAGGAGCTCGCGGGGAAGCGCCCGGATTCCGAGCCGTTCAAAAAGCTGTGCGGCGTTCTGAACGACCTGTATGAAAACGGCGACATGGATGTCCGCTCTCTCATCACCATCGTGATCCTGAACGGGATTTCCGACGAAAAGGCCCTTGCGAACATCGAAGCGCAGTTCAGCGACGACCTGCGCCGCGTGTATGCGAAGGCGAGGGATTTCCGCGGCAAAAAGGTAAAGCCCGAGAAGAAAAAGAAGATGCCGAAGATCAGCGCGGATGAAATGGTCAAAACGCTGAAAGACACCAGGTGAAAAGGCCGAAGCGGGCCTTTTTTCCCGTTTTGGGGGAATCCCTTCGCCGAACAGGCGGAAATACGGCGTTTTCACGAAAAAAGCCTTGACCGCCCGCACAAAATGTGATATGATGTTACTACCTCATAAAGGGGTTATTTTTTTGCGCCCTTTTCAGAGGGAGGCCGGGGTCCCTTTTCGGGCCTAATATTTTTCCGTAAAGCGGGAGGTGCCGTCATGAGAGTAAAAGTTACTTTAGCCTGCACAGAGTGCAAACAGCGCAACTACAACACAACGAAAAACAAGAAGAACGATCCGGACAGGCTTGAAATGAAGAAATACTGCAGGTTCTGCAGGAAGCACACTGTCCACAGGGAGACGAAATAGTCGAAGGAGGAGAGCAATGGCTGAAAAAGCTGAAAAGAAAGAAAATGTTTTCGCCCGGGCCGGAAAGAACGGCTCCAAATTTCTCCGCGACTGCAAGAATGAAGTAAAAAAGATCGTATGGCCTACGCCCAAGGCAGTGTTTCGGAACACCGGCGTGGTGCTGGTCTCTATTTTGATTATCGGCCTGTTTATTTTCGTGCTGGACACGGCGTTCATGAATCTGCTCGGGCTGATTATGAATGTCGCGAAATAAGCGGGCGGAGGAATTGCTATGCCGGAAGACGTAAGGTGGTATGTCGTTCATACCTATTCGGGGTATGAGAACAAAGTGGCTTCGAATCTGGAAAAGACGGTGGAAAACCGGCAGCTTCAGGACCTGATTCAGGAAGTGCGCGTGCCGACCGAAACGGTCACCGAAATCAAGGACGGCAAAAAGCGCGATGTGGAGCGCAAGCTTTTCCCCGGCTATGTTCTGGTCAAAATGGCCCTGACCGACGAATCCTGGTATGTGGTGCGCAATATCCGCGGCTGCACCGGTTTTGTCGGCCCTTCTTCCAAACCGATTCCGCTCACCGAGGAAGAGGTGGCGCGCATGGGTGTGGAGAAGAAAGAAGTCGTCGTTTCCTACAACGTGGGCGATTCCGTCCACATCATCGACGGCCCGCTGGAAGGGTTCGTCGGCGTCGTCGAGGAAGTCGATCCCGATAAGAACCGCGTCCGGGTCACGGTTTCCATGTTCGGACGCGAAACTCCGGTCGAGCTTGAGCTGGATCAGGCCGAGCCGGTGGAATGAATCATTTGGTATAATCAGCGGTTTTCCCGCTCATTATAAGGGGCAACGCCCCTGTGGGAGGAACGGTGCAAATTCTGTTCCGTTCCGCCATCTACCACGAATTTTGGAGGTGCAAGAAAATGGCTCAAAAGGTTACGGGGCTGATCAAGCTTCAAATACCTGCTGGCAAAGCAACCCCGGCGCCGCCTGTTGGTCCGGCACTCGGTCAGCACGGTGTCAACATCATGGCGTTCACGAAGGAATTCAACGAACGCACGAAAAAGGACGCGGGGCTCGTGATCCCCGTCGTCATCACGGTCTATGCGGACCGTTCGTTTACGTTTATCACCAAAACTCCGCCCGCCGCCGTCCTGATCAAAAAGGCGTGCGGAATCGAGAGCGGCTCGGGCGTTCCGAACAAGACGAAGGTTGCGAAAATTACCCGTGAGCAGGTCAGGAAGATTGCGGAGCAGAAAATGCCCGATCTGAACGCCGCCAGCGTGGAGGCCGCCATGAGCATGGTCGCCGGCACGGCCCGCAGCATGGGCATCGAAGTCGTAGATTGATCACCCGGGTGGGAGGAATAATCCGATTTTACCACTCTACAGGGAGGAAAACCAATGAAACACGGTAAAAAATACGTCGACGGCGCAAAGCTGATCGAACATGCAAAACTTTATGATCCCGGCGAGGCGCTCGACCTTTGCGTCAAGACCGGAACCGCGAAATTTGATGAAACGGTCGAAGTCCACGTGAAGCTGGGCGTGGACAGCCGCCATGCGGATCAGCAGGTCCGCGGCGCGATCGTCCTGCCGAACGGCACCGGCAAAAACATCCGCGTGCTCGCCATCTGCAAGGGCGACAACGCAAAGCTTGCCGAGGAAGCGGGCGCGGAATACGTCGGCGCGGATGATATGGTCCACAAGATTCAGAATGAGAACTGGATGGATTTCGACGTTGTGATCACGACCCCCGACATGATGGGCATGGTCGGCCGCCTCGGTAAAATCCTCGGCCCCCGCGGCCTGATGCCGAACCCGAAGGCCGGCACGGTCACGCAGGATATCTCGAAGGCCGTAAAGGAAGCCAGGGCCGGCAAGATCGAATACCGCCTGGACAAGACCAACATCATCCACTGCGTGATCGGCAAGGTTTCGTTCGGCAAGGAAAAGCTGGAAGAGAACTTCGACGCGCTTCTGGGCGCGATCGTCAAAGCGAAGCCGGCTTCTTCCAAGGGCCAGTATGTCCGGTCCTGCGTGGTCGCTTCCACGATGGGCCCCGGGGTCAGGATCAACCCCAGCAAGGTCGGCGGCTGACAGGTTTTTGTTTTTCCTTGACTTGCCCGCTCAAAGATGATATGATAATTATCGCTGTTCTTTATCCTAAGACAGCAGGCGCGTCTGCTTAATGGAATCGCGGGACGATCGGTCCCAAGTTCCGGCCTGCCGAGGAAAGAGACGATCACGATACTGATTTTTTGTATGTGACGCCCTTCCCGCGGCTTGCGGGAAGGGCGTTTTCCATTATTTGAGGCGCGATTCCAGGCGACGGAGGTGAACACATTTGCCAAGTGAAAAGGTTTTAGCAGAGAAAAAACAGTATGTGGCAGACCTGAGCAAGGAACTGAAGGCCGCATGCACCGGCGTAATCGTCAATTACAAGGGGATCAGCGTTGCCGACGACACCAAGCTGCGCAAACAGCTGCGGGAATCCGGCGACGGCTACCGCGTCGTCAAGAACACGATGCTGGGCCGCGCTTTGAAAGAGGCGGGCATCGAGGGCCTTGATTCCGTTCTGGAAGGGACGACCGCGATTGCGTACAGCACGGATGACTATGTTTCCGGCGCGAAGATCCTTTCCAAATTTGCCGAAGACCACAAGGATTTTGAAATCAAGGCCGGCTTCGTGGATGGCGGAGCGGTGGATTCCGATGCGATTGCACAGCTCGCGAAGCTGCCCCCGAAGGAACAGCTTCTGGCGCTGGTTCTGGGCGGCCTGAACGCCCCCATTTCCGGCTTTGTCACGGTTTTGAACGGCACGCTGAAAGGCCTTGTCGTCGCATTGAATGCGATTGCTGAGAAACAGGCTGCAAACGCCTGAAAATGATGAAATGAAAAATTGGAGGTAAGATCAATGTCTGATAAAGTAGCAAAATTGATTGAAGATGTAAAAGCCCTTACGGTTCTCGAGCTGTCCGAGCTGGTAAAGGCCCTGGAAGACGAGTTCGGCGTATCCGCAGCCGCCCCGGTTGCCGTCGCAGCCGCTCCGGCCGCCGCCGCGGCTCCCGCGGAAGAGGAGAAGACCGAGTTCGACGTCATTCTGAAGGCGATCGGCCCGAACAAGATCCAGGTCATCAAGGCGGTCCGCGAGATCACCAGCCTCGGCCTGAAAGACGCGAAGGACCTTGTCGACAGCGCCCCGAAGGCAGTCAAGGAAGGCGCTTCCAAAGAGGATGCGGAAGCCATGAAGAAAAAGCTCACCGATGCCGGCGCGGAAGTCGAACTCAAGTAAGTTCAGTCTCCGTTCAAAAAATCCGATGCTTTGCGGCATCGGATTTTTTTTGTCTATTTGCGGAAATGGCGCCCGGCCTGAAGGATCGGAATGACCGAGCTGAAGACCGCGGACTGGCTCGGGGTGATGTTATGGTCGATGTGGAGCGAGCCGAAAAACCACCTTTGAAACGTCAGGATTTTCGACAGCTCTTCAAAATAGGTTTCCAGCGGGCTGATCCCGCTCCCGCCCCTGAGCAGGGCGCGTACCCGGGGAGAAGGCTCGTGGGTGATGACGAAATCCACCCGCATGTCGTTCCGCTTCAGGTTTTCCAGCCCTTCCCTCATTTCCTCGGCCGTGGGCATTTCCCGTTCCCACCATTTTCTGGCTTCGATGCGCATCTGCTTTTCCAGGCTTTCCCCGCCGCCGAAGGCAAAGAATTTTTTCCCTTCCAGCGTAAAAACCTGGCCGCGCATCAGATGGAACAGGTTTCCGCTGATGTTCCTCGCAAGGCCGCCGTTCCATTCCTGCGCCGGGAACTGCTCCAGCAGGTCGAAATTTTCATGGGTGCCGTCCACAAACAGGATGCGGTACTTCTTCTGGCCCAGCTTTTTCAGAATTTTTTCCTCCGCGGGCCCGCCGTCCCACAGAAATCCGAAATCGCCGCAGACGATCAGGCTGTCGCCCTTTTTCAGCCTGCGTATCTGCGGGTCGTTGAAACGATCCAATTCCCCGTGCATGTCGCCCGTCACATAAATCAAAGCAAATCCCTGCCTGTCTGTTCTAAATTTCATGAAATTTTACCCGGCCGCCCTTTATCTTTTTCGGAAGAACTGTTATACTAAAAAGACGCGAGAGCCGCATGAATATCATATCACACTGGAGGCAATTTTTCTATGAAAAAAAAGCTGGTTTTCCTTTTGTCGCTGCTGATGGCTGCGGGCGTTTTGTTTTCGTCCCTGCCGGCCTCGGCCGCGGCTTATCATATAGATTTCGATCTGAACTCCAAGGCCGTCGAACTGGTGAATCTGGACACCGATACCGTCGTTTTCCAGAAAAACGCCGATCAGAAAATGGAACCAGCCTCCATCACTAAAATTATGACCTTTATCGTCGCTTCAGAACACATCAAGAATCTGGATGGGACAAAAATTACGGTGAAAAAAGAAGTGGTCGACCAGCTCGCCGGGACGGAGAGCTCGCTTTCCGGCATCAAGGACGGCGAGGAGCTGACCGCGCTTCAGCTTCTGAACTGCATGATGGTCCCTTCCGGAAACGATGCCTCCATGGTGCTGGCGGATTATGTGGGCGGCGGAAACATTCAGAAATTCGTCGACATGATGAACGCCAAGGCGAAGGAGCTGGGATGCAAAAACACCCACTTCATGAACCCGCACGGCCTGCACGACCCCCAGCACTATACGACGGCGGACGATCTTTACAAGATCACCAAATACGCCATGAGCCTGCCGCATTTTACGGAAATCACCTCTCAGAAGCGATATGAGATTCCGAAAACGAACAAAAGCGCCGAACCCCGCACGCTGGTGACGACGAACCTGATGATCGATCCGTATATCGGGGGAGATTATTACTATCGGTATACAAAAGGCATCAAGACGGGCTCGCATGACGAGGCGGGCTTCTGCCTGGTTTCCACCGCCGTCAAAAACGGCTACAGCTACCTGTGCATCGCGCTGGGCTCGCCGAAGTTGGATTCCAAGGGGAACAGCATCAAAACCCACGGCGAGATGATCGACACCAAAAAGCTGTATCAGTGGGCGTTCGACAATTTCCAGATCAAATCGGTGGTGGACAGCGGGGCGACGGTCGGCGAAGTCAAGCTGGATTACGCCTGGAACAAGGATAAGCTTCTGCTGGTTGCGGAAAAGGGATATTCGACCATACTGCCGAAGGATGTCGCGGCGACCAGCGTCATCGTCACGCCGAAGCTGCCGAAAAGCGTAAAGGCGCCCGTCAAGAAAGGGGACGTGGTCGGCACCGCCACGCTGAGCTACGCCAACCAGAACCTTGCGACGATCAACCTGGTGGCCGCGGAGTCGGTGGAGCGCAGCGAGCTGCTCTATTCAATGGACGTCGTGCGCTCGGTATTTACATCCGTCTGGTTCCTGGTGATCGTCGCGATCATTGTTTTGCTGCTGATCGTCTATCTCGTTCTCGCGTTTCTGTATAACCGCAGAAGGAGAAATTTACGCAAAGTAAAAAAATACAGAAAGATGTAGTTTTGTATTAGGCCTCGTTTCAACCGTTAGGGAACGATTGCATTTCCAATTAAGATGCAGCGTCTGTTTTTGCTTTTTTCACGCCTCCGGCGGGGAGAAAACAAATCCGGATTCGCGATCCTAAGAAAAATTACGGCAGAAAAAACCGGCTCCGAGCGGGGCCGGTTTTTTTCTGTCCTGGCTTATTCCAAAGAGGCGAATAACTGCGTCACTTCGGCGCGAAGGCCCCGGTGATCCGGCTGCTCCAGCGCGGGGTCCTGCGCGAGGATCCTCCGGGCTTCCTCCTGCGTTTCGCGCAGCAGGTCCAGGTCGCTCGTCATATCCGCGATTTTCAGGTCGGGCAGTCCGTGCTGCTTGGCCCCGAAAAAGTCGCCCGGCCCGCGCAGGCGAAGATCCTCCTGTGCGATGCGGAACCCGTCTCCGGTGCCGCACATGACGGCGAGCCGTTTGCGCGCCTCTTCGTTCTGCGCGTCCGAAACGAGGATGCAGGTGGATTTTTCGCTCCCCCTGCCGACCCGGCCGCGAAGCTGATGCAGCTGGGAAAGGCCGTACCGTTCCGCGTTTTCGATCAGCATGATCACGGCGTTCGGGACATCCATGCCGACCTCCACCACTGTGGTGGAAACGAGGATGTCGATTCGGCCGGCCGCGAAATCGGCCATGGTCTTTTCCTTCTCGGCGGGCTTCATTTTCCCGTGCAGGGTCCCGACGGTGTTCCCGATGAACCATTTTTCCCGCAGCTCCTCGGCGTACTGCTCCACCGACGCCATATCGCTCTGCCCTTCCTCGATCAGGGGGCAGATGATGTAGCACTGCCGGCCCGCGTCCAGATGGCGGCGGATAAAGCCGAACGCGCGGGCGCGCTTGGACGAATCGATGACATAGGTGTCGATTTTCCGGCGGCCGGGCGGCAGCTCGTCCAGTACGGAAAGATCCAGGTCGCCGTAAATCATCAGCGCCAGCGTGCGGGGGATGGGGGTGGCGGACATCACCAGCACGTGCGGCGAGCTCCCTTTGCCCGCGAGCGCCGCGCGCTGGGCGACGCCGAAACGGTGCTGCTCGTCGGTAACGACGAGGCCGAGCCGCCGGAAATTCACGCCTTCCCCGATCAGCGCGTGCGTGCCGATCAGAAGCTGGATTTCCCCGCTCGAGAGCCGTTCCAGAATCCGCTTTTTCTGCGCCGCGGGGATGGAACCGGTCAGAAGCGCCGTCTCAATGCCGAACGAAGCGAGAAGGCCGCAAAGGTTGTGGTAGTGCTGCTGCGCCAGAATCTCCGTAGGCGCCATAAAGGCAGCCTGCATGCCGGAGCGGATGGCGCAGTAGCAGAGCGCGGCGGCGACGGCCGTCTTTCCGCTTCCCACGTCCCCCTGAAGCAGGCGGTTCATCGGGTGGGTGCCCGTCATATCCCGCACGGCCTCTTCCACGGCGCGCTTCTGCGCCCCGGTGGGGGAGAACGGAAGAGCGCGGAAAAAGTCGCCGGAATAGTCGCCCGTCAGGCGGAGCGCCGTTTCGCCGCGGTTCCGGTTTTTCATGCGCAGCAGGCCGAGCTGGAGAACCAGAAGCTCCTCGAAGGCAAGGCGGCGGCGCGCCTGCTCCAGGGCGTCCGGGGACGGCGGAAAATGGATCGCCTCGAGCGCAAAGCGCAGCCCGCGCAGCGAGAAGCGCTCCCGCATCGAATCGGGGAGCGGGTCGCGGATCTGCTGCGGCAGAAGGTCGAAGGCGCTCCGCACGGCGCGCGCGATCATGCGGGATGTCAGGCCTTCCGTCTGGCGGTAGACCGGGCGGAGGGGAGGCGCGCTTTCGGCCGGCAGGAAGTCGGGCGCGCCCATCTCGCGCCGGAGCAGCGTCCCGGTGAGCTTCCCACGGAACAGGTATTCCCCGCCCACCCGGAAGGAATTTTTCAGGTAGGGGTTGTTGAAAAAGGTGATCTGAAGATCGAGCTCCCCATCGGTGGCGCGCAGCCGGTAAAGCGTCATGCCCCGGCGGATGCGCTGCTCCGACAGGGGGGACAGGACGGTGGCCCGCACGGTGCAGACCTCGTTCAAAGGCGCGGAGGAAAGCGGGACGGGGTCCCACGCCTCATAGGCGCGCGGATAAAAACGCAACAGGGCGCCGACCGTTGGCACACCCAGCCGGTTGAACAGCCGGGCGCGCCTGATGCCGACGCCCTTTAATTCCTGTATCTTTTTTTCAAACAGTGATGGCATGAATCGTTCTCCAAACAGAAATTATTCCACGGAAACGATAAAGTAGTAGACCGGCTGCCCACCGTTGACCAGCGTGACCTCGATGTCGCTGCTGATCTTCGCCTTGATGCGGTCGTAGGCCTCCTGCGCCTGGCTCTCCGTAATCCCCTCGCCGTAAATCAGCGTGACGAAGGAGGTGCCGCGCCCCACCATGGAACGCGTCAGGCGGATCACCGTGCGCACCGGGTCCTTTTCGATCAGCTCCAGCTTGCCGTTTTCCAGGCCGAGAATCTCGCCCTCCTTGATCCGGTGGCCGCCGAATTCGGAATCGCGCGCGGCGAACGTGACCTGCCCCGTCGCGACGGAAGAGGCCGCCTCCATCATCGTGACGGTGTTGCGCTCGGCCGTGGCGTCCGGGTCGTAGGCCAGCATGGCGGAAAGGCCCTGCGGGATGGTGCGCGTGGGCAGGACCACGACCTTGCGGTCGCTGACCAGCGGAATGGTCTGCTCCGCCGCCATGATGATGTTCTTGTTGTTCGGCAGAACCATGACGGTCTTCGCAGGGGTGGCCAGCACGGCGGCGAGGATGTCCTGCGTGCTGGGGTTCATGGTCTGGCCGCCGCTGACCACCTGGGAGCAGCCCAGGTCCATGAACAGCGTGCGGAGCCCGTCGCCGGTCGAGACGGATATGAAGCCGATTTCTTCGGTCGGCTCGGCGGGAGATGCCTTTTCCTCCGCTTTTGGGGCGGCTTCCCGGGCCTTTTCGTTTTCTTCCGCGGCCTTGCGGTGCTGCTCCTTCATGTTCTCGATTTTCACGGTGAGGAGCTGCCCGTATTTCAGCGCTCTCTGAAGGGCGTTGCCGGGATTTTCCGTGTGGACGTGCACCTTGATGATTTCGTCGTCATCCACTACGACGACGCAGTCGCCGAGGGATTCGAGATAGGGGCGCAGGTCCTTCTGCGGGTCGAGCGCCGCTCCGGCGTCGCGCCCCACGATGAATTCGGTGCAGTAGGTAAAGCGGATATCCTGGTCGAACTCGGCGGCCACGTTGCGGTGGAATTCCGCTGCGGCCTCCTGTACGTTGGCATCCGCCGCAACCTCTTCCGCTTCGTTTTCAATCATGACGCCATCCCTGAAAACCGACTGCATCCCTTCAAAGATCAGGCACAGTCCCTTTCCGCCCGCGTCCACGACGCCGGCCTTTTTTAAAACGGGGAGAAGCTCCGGGGTCGTTTCCAGCGCTTCCTGCGCGCCCCGGCAGATGGCCGACCAGACGTAGACCACGTCGTCGTTGATCTCGGAAGCGGCCTTGCCCTTTTCGCACGCCACGCGCGAAACGGTCAGGATCGTGCCCTCGGTCGGCTTCATCACGGCCTTGTAGGCCGCTTCCACACCGAAGCCGAGCGCGTTGGTCAGGTCGGTGCCCGTGGCGTTCTCAACCCCGTCCAGGCCTTTGGAAAAGCCGCGGAACAGCAGGGAAAGGATGACCCCGGAATTCCCGCGCGCGCCGCGCAGCATGGACGAAGCGGCCTTTTTCGCGATGGCCCCCGCGTTGTCCGAATCCGTCTTTTCCAGCTCCGCCGCCGCCGCGGACATCGTCATGGACATATTTGTACCCGTGTCGCCATCCGGCACGGGAAAAATATTCAGCTCATCGACAGACGTTTTGTTTTTCATAATATTGTGGGCGCCGGAAATAATGGCGCGCTTCAATTCCGTTCCATTGATCAATTGTGCAGCATCTCCTCTTTGATTGAGAATCCAAAACAGGGCAACCGCCGCTGAAAGGCGTATGGTTTCAGGGAAAAATATCGGCGGGATCAACACCATAGCCGCAAGACGACATCACAAAGCGGCGCAGCCGCTTTGTCCGAAAAAAACGCAAAACGCGCGAAAGCGCGATTCCGTTCGATGCCCTTTCAGGCGGCTCCGCTTCCGCTTGCGCCGTGAGCATTGATCAGGAACGCAAGATAAAAAACACGCGGAGCGCTCACCAATGCTCTCTCAGGCGTCGGAGGCTCTGCATCCGCTTACGCCGTGAGGTTATTATACCATATTCTTTTTGGTTATTCAATCCACTTATTATTCGCCGGGCAGCGCGGCTAATTCGTTTTGGAGAGCACAAAAAAGAAGGCGGCTCTTTCGCCGCCCCCGATTATCTCGGTTCCACAATCAGCTTCATCGCGGTCCGCTCTTCACCGTCGATTTGAATGCTGGCAAACGCGGGGATACAGATGATGTCGATGCCGGATGGGGCAAGATATCCGCGGGCGATCGCGATGGCCTTAATCGCCTGATTGGAAGCTCCGGCGCCCACCGACTGCACTTCCACCGTCCCGCTTTCCCGGATCACGCCCGCGATGGCACCTGCTACGGAGTTGGGTGAAGATTTTGATGATACTTTCAATACTTCCATGATATGTGAATCCTCCCGCCTTCAAGATACTCATATCATAAAACGAATCGCCGTGATTTGCAAGCAATGTTTGTGATTTTTATCAGTTATTTTATAGATTTTACAGAACTTTTGTAAAAATTCACTTTATCTGAATCCGCTCCACCGACACCGCCCTGCCGTTTTTTTCATCGATGGAAAACAGGGCGCCATCCATATGGCAGTCGCCGCCGGCAATGTCGAACCGCACGGGCATTTTGGTGTGCATTTTTTCAATCACAAGCTCCGGCTTCACACCCAGGACGGAGCGCACCGGGCCCGTCATGCCGAGGTCGGAGAGGAAGGCCGTTCCGTTTGGCAAAATCTGCTCGTCCGCGGTCTGAACATGCGTGTGGGTGCCGAATACGGCCGAAACCCGGCCATCCAGATAGTAGGCGAACGCGCCCTTTTCGCCGGTCGCCTCCGCGTGAAAATCGACCAGGCGCACCTTCGGCAGATCTTCATCCTTCAGGATCGCGTCGGCCGCGTCGAACGGGTTGTCCAGGCTGTCCAGATAGGCGGTGCCCATCAGGTTGATGACGGCCGCCTGAAACCGGCCCATGTCCACGATGCACACGCCATGCCCGGGCGCGCCTTTCGGAAAATTCGCGGGGCGCAGCAGCGTCTCCTCTTTGTCGAACAGGTCGTAGCTTTCCCGGCGGCGGAACGCGTGGTTGCCCGTCGTGATGACGTCGACGCCGCTTGCGAACAGGTGCTCTGCGGAAACGGGGGTGATGCCGTTTCCATCCGCGGAATTTTCCCCGTTCGCAATCACCAGGTCGATTCCTTTCCATTTTTTCAACTGGGGGAGATGGAGCCTTAAAAACTGGCAGCCGATGCTGCCGACCACGTCCCCGAGGGCGAGAATGTCCATAAGATTGTCACTCTTTCCGTTTTTAAGAAGTTTATAAGTTCTGTTGCGCCGTTCGGCGTCAAAAATCCCGGAATACGAAAAGTATTCCCGTATTTTTCCTTACCCGGCATTTCGTCGTTCCTTATTCTTCCGCAAGGCCCGGGAAGAACAGGAAAGAGAGGAAACAGGTGAATGTTCCCTCTCTTTCCGTCAGGGCGGCCGCAGCCGCCTATTTTGCGTATTCGATCGCGCGGCTTTCCCGGATGATGTTGACCTTGATCTGGCCGGGATATTCCAGATCCTGCTCGATTTTTTCGCAGATCTGGCGCGCGAGAAGGACCATGTGGTCGTCGTCGATCACGTCGGGCTTTACCATGATGCGGATTTCGCGGCCCGCCTGAATGGCATAGCAGCGCTCCACACCGTTGAATGAGGAGGCGACCGCCTCCAGCTTTTCCAGACGCTTGATGTAGTTTTCCAGGTTTTCGCGGCGCGCCCCGGGCCTTGCGGCGGAGATGGCATCCGCGGCCTGCACCAGGCAGGCGATGACGGTTTTGGGCTCCACGTCGCCGTGATGGGCCGCGATCGCGTGGATGACCGCGTCGCTTTCCTTATACTTTCGCGCCACATCGACGCCGATGTCGACGTGCGAGCCTTCGATTTCGTGGTCGAGCGCCTTGCCGATATCGTGCAGCAGGCCGGCGCGCCGGGCCATGGTGGGGTCGAGCCCCAGCTCCGAGGCCATGATGCCGGACAGATAGGCCACTTCCAGCGAGTGATCCAGAACATTCTGACCGTAGCTGGTGCGGTAACGCAAACGTCCCAGCAGTTTGATCAGTTCCGGATGCAGGCCGTTCACGCCGGCTTCGATCACGGCGCGCTCGCCCTCCTGCTTGATCGTGGCATCCACCTCGCGGCGGGCCTTTTCGATGGTTTCCTCGATGCGCGCGGGGTGGATCCTGCCGTCGGCGATCAGGTGCTCCAGCGCGATGCGGGCCACCTCGCGGCGGACGGGCTCAAAGCTGGAAATGGTGATCGCTTCCGGCGTGTCGTCGATGATCAGGTCGACGCCCGTCATCGTTTCGATGGCGCGGATGTTGCGGCCCTCGCGCCCGATGATGCGTCCCTTCATGTCGTCGTTCGGCAGCGGCACGACGGAAATCGTCGCTTCGGACACATGGTCCGCCGCGCAGCGCTGAATCGCAAGGGAGATGATCTCCCGGGCGTTCTTCTCGGCCTCCTCGCGCGTCTGCTGCTCCATCTCCATCACCCTGACGGCCTTTTCGTGGGTGAGCTCGTCTTCCAGGTTTTTCAGCATGTATTCCTTGGCCTGATCCACCGTAAAGCCCGAGATCCGTTCCAGAATATCGAACTGGCTCTTTTTCACTGATTCGGCTTCCGCAAGCCTTTCGTCCGCTTTTTTGTTTTTGTTGTTCGCCGTGTTTTCCTTGGCTTCCACATTTTCCAGCTTTTTGTCAAGGGTTTCTTCCTTCTGCTGGATCCGGCGCTCCTGGCGCTGGATCTCTTTTCTGCGGTCGTTCAGCTCGCGCTCCGATTCGGTCCTCTGGCGGTGGATCTCATCCTTGCCCTCCAGAATCGCCTCTTTCTTTTTTGTTTCCGCCGCTTTGATCGCGTCTCCGACAATTCGTTTTGCTTCCTGTTCTGCCGAGCCGATGGTTGCCTCCGCAATTTTTTTGCGGTGCGCGACGCCGGCTATAAAAGCAATTATGCCGCAAATAACGGCACTGAGCAGTGCCGTTATGATACATAACCATAGGGGAACATTCAAATCGTGGACACCTCCTTGTAAAGATTTCTTCATATTTTAGTGTTAATATCAATAAGAATGGGTGCGTTAATCCCATAAGATGCACAATAAACGCATCTTATTTTTAATTGTATTACTTTTACCACTGTCATGTCAAGAAAATTGCAAAGAATCCGCCCTTAAAATTGGGAAGATTCACGAAATTGTTTGCTTGACAACGGGGGAAAGCAGTGATACGATTAAGTCAAATCAAAAAAACAGAAAAAAGCGTTGAAAAGAAGGCCCTGTTTTCAGGCCCCGCAGCAGAGAGCGTCCGTCCCCGGCTGAAAGCGGGCGCGGCGGAGAAAGCAAAGGCTACCATCTTGGAGCGCGCACCGAACGCACGGAGCTTCCGTGATTAAGGTGCGACGGCGGGCACCGTTATCGGCCGAATCGAGGACGGGGCCGAAGCGCCCCGTTGAACCGGGTGGAATCGCGGGATCACAAGTCCTGCCCCTTTTTGGGGCGGGGCTTTTTTTATATCCATTTCTGAAAGTTTTCTTAGGAGGAAAATATCATGGTAAAAGTATCCTTGAAAAATGATGTCAGGGAGTTCGAAGCGGGAACCACGGTCGCCGACATCGCGAAATCCCTGGGCGCCGGCCTGTACCGGGCCGCCTGCGCGGGCCGCCTTGACGGCGAGGTCGTCGACCTGCGCACGCCGGTGACAAAGGACGCCCGGGTGGAAATCCTGACGTTCGAGGATCCGGAAGGGAAGAAGGCCTATTGGCACACCACTTCCCATATTATGGCCCAGGCGGTGCAGCATCTTTTCCCGGGCGCGAAAATGGGCATCGGCCCGGCCGTGGAAAACGGCTTTTATTACGATTTCGACCTGCCCAGGACCGTGACGCAGGAGGACCTGCCGAAGATCGAGGCCGAAATGAAGAAGATCATCAAGCAGAACCTGCCGCTCGAGCGTTTCCTGCTTTCCCCGCAGGAGGCCAAAAAGCTGATGGAGGAGCAGAACCAGCCCTATAAGGTGGAGCTGGCGGAGGAGCACGCCGGGAAGGGTGAGCAAATCAGCTTTTACCGCCAGGGCGACTATGTGGATCTGTGCGCCGGACCGCACCTTCTGACGACGGGCGGCGTCAAGGCGGTCAAGCTGACCGCGGCGACGGCGGCCTACTGGCGCGGGGATTCCAAGAACAAGGCGCTTCAGCGCATTTACGGCATTTCGTTCCCGAAGGCTTCCGAGCTGGAGGAATACCTCGCAAAGCAGGAGGAAGCCAAAAAGCGGGACCACAACGTGCTCGGCAGAAAGCTCGAGTATTTCACGACGGTCGATTATATCGGCCAGGGGCTTCCGATCATGCTGCCCAAGGGTGCGAAGGTCCTTCAGACCCTGCAGCGCTTCGTGGAGGATACCGAGGAAAAACGCGGCTATCTGCTGACCAAGACTCCGTATATGGCGAAGAGCGACCTCTATAAGATTTCCGGCCACTGGGACCATTACAAGGAGGGCATGTTCGTTCTGGGGGACGAGGAAAAGGACAAGGAGGTCTACGCGCTGCGCCCCATGACCTGTCCGTTCCAGTATCAGGTGTTCCTGAACCGCCCGCGTTCCTACCGCGACCTGCCGATGCGCCTGGGCGAGACCTCGACTTTGTTCCGCAACGAGGATTCCGGCGAAATGCACGGCCTGATCCGCCTGCGCCAGTTCACGATCTCCGAAGGCCACCTGATCTGCACGCCGGAACAGCTCGAGGATGAGTTCCGGGGATGCGTGGAGCTCGCGAACTACATGCTGAAAACGGTCGGGCTCGACGAGGACGTCAGCTACCGCTTCTCCAAGTGGGACCCGAACGACCGCGCGAAGTATATCGGGACGAAGGAACAGTGGGACGAGGCCCAGGGCGTCATGGAGAAAATCCTGAACCATCTGGGGATCTCCTATACCGTCGGGGTCGGCGAAGCCGCCTTCTACGGCCCGAAGCTCGACATTCAGATCCGCAATGTTTTCGGCAAGGAGGACACGCTGATCACGGTTCAGATCGACCAGATGCTCGCCGAAAAGTTCGGGATGGAGTACGTCGACCGCGACGGGACCAGGAAGCACCCGTATATCATTCACCGCACGTCGCTCGGCTGCTACGAGCGCACCCTGGCCCTTTTGATTGAAAAGTATGCGGGGGCGCTGCCGATGTGGCTGATGTCCGAGCAGGTCCGCATCCTGCCGATCAGCGACCGCTTCCAGCAGAGGGCGGACGAAGTCAAGGCCCGCCTGGAAGGCGCCGGCCTGCGGGTGAGCTGCGACAGGCGCAGCGAGAAGATCGGCTATAAGATCCGCGAGGCCCAGATGGAGAAGATCCCCTATATGCTCATCATCGGCGACAAAGAGGTCGAAACGGGCCTTGTGTCCGTGCGCAGCCGCCGCGACGGGGACATCGGCTCCATGGAGCTTTCCGCATTTATGGAAAAGGCAGAGGAAGAAGTCAGGACAAAGGCAAAGAACTAAAAGCCTGCCGGAAAACAAATGGCGCCGAACCGTCGTTCTCGCCTGAACTCAAAAAAACCGCTTAGGGAAAGCTAAGCGGTTTTTTGCTGTTTCGGCTTGTCATTTGCCCGCCCGGCTTTCCGTCAAATCGGGACGGAGCACGGCTTCACAGGCTTGGTCCGGATGCGGTTGGGTTCGCTTCAGCGCCGTTTGCCCGGGCGATACAGCAACGCACGGCTGCAGGGCAGGCGGCAGGTCATCTTTCATTCATCGGAGCTCGTATATTCCATGATATCTTCCACCCGGCATTCGAGCACATAGCAGATCCGGGCAAGGATATCGGCGTCGATCTTTTCCACCTGATCATGATACCACTTGTCCACTACTTCAAATCGGGCGTCGATCCTGCGGGCAAGATAATTTCTGGTCATTCCCCGGCGGTCCAATTGTTCTTTCAGCTTGAGCTTGATCCGCCCGTATTCTTTCCGCTGCAATACGGAATTCGTTCGACTCATTTCAGTATCACCTCAAAATGATACTACAATTAAAGTTACCTATTGACGATATACATATTTATAGTTACTATATAAATAGTATTTCAAATTAGGAGGAATTTAATGTGAAGCAAAGCGGAATCATGCGGAAACTGGATAAGCAAGGAAGGATCGTTATCCCGATCGAAGCAAGACGGGCATTAGGTTGGACAAATAACACCCCAATTGAAATCAGTCAGTTCGGGAGGTATATTCTTCTTCATCAGCAGGGAGACGGCAAAGCTGCGCCCGTTGAACTAAGACGGGAAAGCCCCGTTCTGGAGGAACTGACAGAGAGATTGGGTGAGCTATCGGATAAGGATATCTTCCTTGTATTGGATCTTCTACATCGCTTGGCAGAAACAGCCGAAGGGCCGGATGACAAATACATCAATGTCTGTTAGTTTCGGAGCGCCCTAAGAAGTTTAGCGGGCGAGCGTTTGGCGAGCATTTAAAGTTAAGGGTTAAGAAAAGGGGTCCCGGCACGCGATTCGCGTGCCGGGGCCCCTAAACCTGGAGCGGATGATGGGAATCGGACCCACACCCTCAGCTTGGGAAGCTGATGTTCTGCCACTAAACTACACCCGCAAAGTGATTTTATTTTAACATATGGGCCGGCTAAATTCAAGATATTTTTTCGCAGCACGCCGACTTTTTTCTTTGGAATTGACATAATTATTTTCAACGTTTTCTCTGCGGGGGAAACATTCCACATTTTCCACAGGGTTTTCCACAGCAAAAAAGCGTTTGACAAGCCTTTCTTCCTCTCTTTTTAACCGTTTTTTAAAAAAGGGGAAAAAGATCGGGTTGAAAACAGGGAAAGCACGACTTTACATAAAGTTCGCCCGGTGGAAAATTTGTGGAAAAGGTGGAAAATCCGATTTGCCCGGAATCGGTGCTGCAAATTTGGGAGGAAGAATAAAACGCGGGTGTACCGGTAAAATGAAATAAAATTGTTTTTTACATAGTCTGCCGCAAGCGTTTTGCAACACCGGGAGCAATCTAAAAAGCCCGCGATCAAAAGGCGGAAACAAACTGGATTCAGTTCGTTTCCGCCTTTTTGCCGCGCCGGACCGAACAGGCTCCGATCATTTCACATCTTTCTTCCATAGATTGCGGCCCTCTGTCGAAAAACAGAGCATCCCCCGGATCGGCTTCCGGCATTCAGGTTCCGGTATTCCGCGGGACTTTTTCCGCTGTATTTTTTGAACAGCCTGGAAAAGTAGTTGATGTCGTGATATCCGAGCTGATACCCGACCTCGTAGGCCTTGAGATCCGTGGTTTGGAACAGATGCCGGGCGCGCGCCATTTTTACCATCGTGACATAATTGTTGTAGTGCATTCCGGTTTTGACGGCGAAGGTGTTGCTCAGGTAGGTGTTGTTGATATAAAATTTTTCCGCGAGCGCCTTCAGTTTGATGTTCTCTTCCGGATGGCTGAGTATGTACGCGCAGATTTCGCCGATGGTGCCGTCTTCCGCCTCCGGCTGGAATTGATGGAGAAAGTCCAGCAGGAAAGTCATTTTTCCGCAGTAATATTCGTGGTAGGAACCAGCGCCGCCATCCCCGGGGCAGTCGGTGAAATCGAAGAAACGGATGTCGATGAAATTGCTCAGCCAGGGGATTCCGGAATATACTTCTTCCACGATGCGATGGTACAGCTTGCGGACCACGATGTCCGCTTTGATGATATTGTCCGCCATCGCGGCGTATAAGTTTTTCACGGTGCCGTCGAAAATCCGCACGGCTTCGTCGCTCTGTCTCAGAAACGCGTCGATGATCTGCTTTTCTTCCGCATGGGGATATGCCCAGCCGGAATCGTCGCCGGCTGATCCTGCGGATGCGCCCTCTCCTTTTTTCAGCGTGTCGAGAAAGCGGTGCGCCCGCCGGAACAGCTCGAGCAGGGAATCCCGGCTGGGGGGCTTCACCAGGTAGTCGAACGCGCCCAGCACGATTCCCTGGCGGGCGTAGTTGAATTCGCTGTATTCGCTCAGCAGCACGACGCACGAGCACAGACTGTCCTGATTGATTCTGCGGAGAAGCTGCAGCCCGTCGATCACCGGCATGCGGATGTCCGTGAGGACCATATCATAAGGGGAGGATTTCAGCATTTCCAGCGCCTGCTTTCCGTTGCTTGCTTTCCCGGCAACTTCAAATTCGGAAACGGCTCCCCATACGTTCAGCCTTTTCAGTTCTACGAGAAAAATATCCCAGTCGTCTACCAGAAGGACACGATACATTTGCCGACACCTCCTATGCACGGCAGCCGGACCGTACGGCTATTTCAGAATATTGGCCGGCGGAAGGGTGAAGTACACGCACGCGCCCTTCCCGACCTCTCCGGTGATCCATACCCTGCCGCCCATTGCCTGAATGAGCTTTTTCACGATGGAAAGGCCGAGGCCGCTTCCTTCGAATTCGTCGGAAGTGTGCATGCGCTGAAACATTCCGAACAGGCTCTGCGAGTATTCCATGTCGAATCCCACGCCGTTGTCGCGGATATAGAATACATCCTCTCCGTTTTCCTGATGAAAGCCGGCGGTAATCACGGTCTCTTTTCCGTCGGCGGAAAATTTGAGCGCGTTTGAGATGATGTTCATCATCACCTGGCGCAGGAAGGTCCCGTCGCACAGGACGAAGGGGATCTCCTCCTGAAATTTCAGGACCGGCCTGTTCTTGCTTTTGTAGCCCGCCGCAAGCTGGGTGAAGACATCCCGGATCATTTTCTGCAGATTCACCGTTTCTTTGACCGGCTCCACCCCGGAAAGCCGGGCATACTCCAGCAGCTTGTCGATCATGGAAAGCGTTTCCTTACAGATTCCGCGAATATTGGAGATCAGCGACAGGCCTTCTTCGTCGGTTTTATCACAATAATCCTCCATAAAAATACGCGCATACCCGTCGATCGCGCGTACCGGGGCTTTGATTTCATGCGATATGGTGGAACTCAGCAGCTGCAGGTCCCGGATATCCCGATTCAGGTCCTCTTTTTCCGTTTCCCGTTTCTGCTGTCCTGCAAAAAATTCCCCATCATCCCGGGATTTCATGACAGATTCACTCCAAACTGTTAACTGTTATCTTTTCTTTTTCAACGGTATGATTCCGGATTAGAAAGCTGTTCAGCACCGGATTCCGCCTGTCTGCAATCGAAAGGATCAAATAGCTCAGCGACGGGTCGAAGGCCAGGCGGATGTCTTCCTGCGAAGGCCGCGAAGGCGTGTTCGGGTGGCTGTGGAAATTGCCGATCAGCTTCCAGCCGCTTTTCCGGATGTCCGCAAGGGCTGTGAACTGTTCCCGGACATCCATGGAAAAATGCTCGGGGCTTTCGTCTATGTTTTTCAGCAGGTATACCTTCTGAATCCTTTTACAGCCGTTTTCCACCGTTCCGGCAAGCAGCCCGCAACATTCGTTGGGCAGCTCCCTGCGGCTGTAACATATGATTTTTTCCACCTGTTGTTTTGTCAGTATAATCACAGTGATCCTCCTGCCTGCGGCCCCGTTTGAAATCCATTGTTTTTCCTTTTCAAACAAAGGCCCGGGAAACGAAATATAGAAACTGTAAATACATGTGCCGTAAAACGTGGGGTGGAACGCCGGGTTTCGGAATCGGCGCCTTTCTCCGGAAAGGGCGGAAGAAAAACCGCCCCGCCTTACCCGGCTGCATTTGTGCCGGCGGCCCTGAAAAAGGTTTCCTGTCCCATAATCTACTATACATATATATTTACTATAATAGCATTTTATCATACTGTCCGTCAAAGTCAATCCTCAATGACTGACAGCAAAAGAAATTCCCTCATTAAGCTAAATTTATTCGCCTTGTCAGTCGGCGCGCCGTCCTTTATAATAAAATGCAATCATGGGATTACTACAACGATCCGGCTTACGGCTGTGGATCCGTTTCCGTTTTTCTCCGCCCAAACGGGGGGAGAAGCGGAAGCAGATTCCACAGCTTGGCTGGAAATGTGATAAGGAGGTGTGCCGGGATGGATGAGTCGGTGTATAAAGAGCTGAAAAAAGGCGGATTTATGAGACAAATCCAGAACAACAAATTTTCGCTGAGAATCCGTATCGTCGGCGGTCAGCTCCAGTCGGAACAGACCAGAAAGGTCAGCGAAATTGCCGACCGGTATGGACACGGTTATATCCATATGACTTCGCGGCAGGGGATCGAGATCCCGTTTATTGATTTCAACGATGTGGACGCGGTGAAAAAAGAGCTGGCCGAAGTGGGGCTTCAGCCGGGCGCGTGCGGCCCGCGCGTGCGCACGGTCACCGCGTGCCAGGGCAGCGCGATCTGCGGAAGCGGCCTGATCGAAACGAGCGGGCTTGCGAAAGAGCTGGATGCCAAATATTTCGGCAGGGACCTGCCGCACAAGTTTAAAATCGGCATTACGGGGTGCAGAAACAACTGCCTGAAAGCGGAAGAGAACGACCTCGGCATCAAGGGGGGCCTTTTCCCCGAATGGCACGGAGAAAACTGCACCTACTGCGGCGTCTGCGCGGCCGCGTGCCCCGAAAAGGCGATCCGGGTCGGCCGCGGGCCGGATTCGCTCGCCTTTGACGAAGCGAAGTGCGTTTACTGCGGCAAATGCGTAAAATCCTGCCCGGCGGATGCCTGGAGCGGGAAGAGCGGCTATATCACCACCTTCGGCGGTACCTTCGGGAACGACATGGCTTTCGGGAAGCCGATGCTTCCGCTGATTACGGAAAAGAAGAAGCTGTTCCGGGTGGTGGATGCCGCGATCACCTTCTTCGCCGAGCATGGAAAGCCGGGCGAGCGCTTCCGCCGGACGATCGAACGCGTGGGAGAGGACAAACTGAAAGAAAAGCTGGAGGAGGCAAACAGATGAGCCGACCGAAATACGACGCTTTTGTCGACATTACGGATGTGGTCTGCCCGATCACATTTGTAAAAACAAAGGTTGCCCTGGAGGAGCTGGGGAAGGGGCAAAGCCTGCAGATCCGTCTGAACGACGGGGAGCCGATTCAGAATATTCCCCGCAGCCTGAAAAATGAAAAGCACAAGGTGGTTGAAGTCGTTCAAAACGACGACGGAACCTATCTGATCGGCGTGGTAAAGGGCGGGTTGGAATGAGGTTCAACACGGCCCTGCTCCACCGAAACAACCGTGCGGACGGGGCGACGGGCGCCACCCAGACGCCCATTTATCAGTCCGGGGCCTTCGCGCACGAGACGGCGGAGGAACTGGAGGAGATTTTCGGAAACCACAGGCCCGGTTTTTCCTACACCAGAATCAACAACCCCACGGTAGAAGCGTTCGAGCGGCGCGTCGCCGCGCTGGAAGGCGGGATCGGCGCGGTGGCGTGCGCTTCGGGCATGGCCGCGGTTTCCCTCGCCGCCCTGAACATTTTAAGGGAAGGGGATGAAATCCTTTCCGCTTCCGGTATTTTCGGGGGGACGATCGGCCTGTTCCATGATCTTCGGGACTATGGAATCCGCACCCGCTATGTCTCGGATGGCAGGCCGGAGAGCTTTGAAAATCAAATCACCGGCCGCACCAGGCTGATCTTTGTCGAGACGATCGGGAATCCGAAGCTGGATGTGATCGATATCCGCTCCCTGTGCGAAGCGGCGCACCGGCACGGGGTCCCGGTCATCGTCGACAACACCGCCGCCACTCCCTTTTTGGTGCGGCCCATCGAGCTCGGGGCCGACGTCGTCGTGCACTCCGTCTCCAAATATATCAACGGCAGCGGAAATTCCATCGGGGGGATTCTGGTCGACAGCGGAAATTTCGCGTGGGAGGAAGAACGCTATCCATCCCTTTCCCAATTTCTCAAATTCGGAAAATTCGCCTATCTTGCCAAGCTGAGGAACGGGCTGTTCCGGAATATCGGCTCCTGCTTTTCCCCGTTCAACGCCTTTTTGTGCAGTTTGGGCCTGGAGACTCTGGGAATCCGGATGGAGCGCCTTTGCGGCAATGCCCAGAAGCTCGCGCGGAAGCTCTCTGAAAATCCGAAATTGGCCTGCGTCAATTACCCGGGGCTTGAGTCGAGCCCGTGGCACCGGACCGCCCAAAAGCAGTTTTCCGGCGGATACGGGGCGATCCTGACTCTGCGGGCCGGATCCAAGGAAAATGCCTTCTTCGTGATCGATCATTTGAAATATGCCTGCAACATTGCCAATATCGGCGATCTCAGGACCCTTGTCATCCATCCTGCCTCCACCATTTACGCAAACAGCAGCCCGGCCGAAAAGGAGGACGCAGGCGTTTACGAAGACCTGATCCGCGTCAGCGTCGGGCTGGAGGATATTGAGGACCTGACGGAAGATTTTGAAAGCGCTGTTGGCGGACTATAAAATGGATACGGAGGATTGCCGAATGCAAATCATCAATGTTCTCATTGTGGAGGAATTCCAGTATATTGCGGACCTGAACGTTCTGGAGCTGAAACGGGGCGGCTTTACCGTCAGCAGCCAGCATGTTTCCAGCGAGCTCGCCATGTGCCAGGCGCTGGAACAGCGGAAATGGGACATCATCCTTTCGGACGATTCCACGCCGCATTTCAACGCGCTGCAGGCCCTGGCCATCCGCAACCGTATCACGCCCAAAACGCCGTTCCTCATCGTTTCGGAAGACGTCGCGCCGGAGAAGCTCCGGTATGCGATGAAAAACCGCTGCTGCGCCTATCTTCTGAAAGAAAACCTGCATCAGCTTGCGATTCTGGTGCGCAAGATACTGGAAAGCCAGGCCGGGGACCAGGCCGCAAAGGAGATTTCCCTATGAGATTTACGAACGAACAGCTGGAGAGATATTCGCGCCATATCATCCTGAACAATGTCGGCGTGAGCGGACAGGAGAAGCTGCTGAACGGAAAAGTCCTGATTATCGGCGCGGGCGGGCTCGGCGCCCCTGCGGCCATGTACCTGGGCGCGGCCGGCGTGGGGACCATCGGTCTGGTGGATGCAGACCGCGTGGACCTTTCCAACCTGCAGCGCCAGGTGATCCACTGGACCCGCGACGTCGGGAAGCCGAAGGTCCTTTCGGGAAAGGAAACGATCCGGGGAATCAATCCGGATGTGAAGGTCGTCACCTATCAGGAATATGCGACCTCGGCAAATATAAAAGACATCATAAAAGACCGGGACTATGATTTTATTCTGGACGGCACGGACAATTTTCCGGTAAAATTTCTGATCAACGATGCCTGTGTGATGCTGAAGAAGCCATTTTCCCACGCGGGGATCATCCGCTTTCAGGGACAGACCATGACGTATCTTCCGGGGAAAGGCCCCTGCTATCGCTGCGTATTTCAAAATCCCCCGCCGCCGGATGCCGTGCCCACCTGCCAGCAGGCCGGCGTGCTTGGGGTGATGGGCGGCGTGATCGGAACCATACAGGCGGCGGAGGCGCTGAAATATCTGCTCGGGGTCGGGGAACTGCTCAACGGCAGCCTGCTCACCTATGACGCTTTAAAGATGAGCTTCCGCAAAATCAAAATAACCCGGAACCGGGAATGCGCGGTTTGCGGGGAGCACCCCACCATCACCCGCCTGATCGATTATGAGCAGAAAGCATGCAGCTTTAACCCCGCCGCTGCCAACACGTGACCGATGGAGAAAAGTAAGGAGCTTGACTATGACAATCACGATTAACGGAAAGCAGAACGATTTCGAAAAAGAGATGACCGTTCAGGAGCTGCTGTCGAAAGCGGAAGTGGAGATGCAGGAGTATGTGACGGTCCAACTGAATGACGAGATTCTCAGCCGGAAGGACTTTGACAAAATCACGGTCCATGACAACGATCGTGTGGAATTTCTTTATTACATGGGCGGCGGAAAATAAAGGAGCATGAATACGAATAAAGGGGATCGTCCGTTCCGGCAGACACCGGAACGGACGATCCCCTTTTCGGAATACGGGAAACGCGGCTTCCGGCAGGGCTTTCCCCCGGTTCGTCCCTAGCCCTCGTTTGAAAAATCAAGAGACTCGTCTATTTCGGCTAAAATTGTGCCGCCCAG
>ENA-UOOI01001421-UOOI01001421.1-fermentation-metagenome-genome-assembly--contig:-NODE-1421-length-25060-cov-4.073145_pt1 | contig 25060 bp, 26 predicted proteins | sample MGYA00245779_ERZ724027 | MGnify/ENA primary metagenome ERZ724027 (study PRJEB28704, sample SAMN03018318) | fermentation metagenome | biome: anthropogenic terrestrial biome; feature: soil; material...
AGGATGGAATGAAAGCAAGATTGTATCGGTTTTTGGAATAGTTACGGTGTTGTTCTGCTTGGTAGGATTATTAGGGCTTTTATAACATATTATTTATTGATTGCAAACATATTTTTAGGAGGACGGTTAATTGACCAAAAAAAGAGGGTCTTGTGATTTTGTACTTATGATAACGGTTTTGATACTGCTGTGCATAGGACTTGTTATGGTATTCAGCGCAAGTTCCGTTGCCGATTTTACTTATCAGCATGATGCCTATTTTACTTTGAAAAGGCAGCTTGCATGGGCGGGAATAGGCTTTATAGGAATGATTTTCACGATGAACTATGATTATCATAAGCTCAAGAGATTTGCTAAACCCCTTCTTTTGTTATCCATAATATTGTTGATCATAGTATTGTTTATGCCGGAAAAAAACCATGCACGCAGGTGGATAGGCATGGGAGGAGATTCTCTGGGTTTCCAGCCTTCCGAAATTGCCAAGTTTTCCGTCATATTATATTTAGCCGGCAGTATGAGTAAAAAAAAAGGCAAAATAAAATCTTTCACATATGGTATTCTTCCGTATATCATAGTCGGGGGAATAGTATTTGGACTCATACTTATAGAGCCCAACCTGAGCGTTGCGGGCTCAGTACTTATTGTGGTGTTTTTAATGCTGATAGTGGCAGGCGCGAGGGGATCCCATTTAGCTATGCTTGCTCTTGCAGGAGGCGCTGCTGCTGTCTTGTTCACGGTAACTGAACCATATAGGCTCAAAAGGCTCACTGCTTTTCTGGATCCATGGAAAGATCCGATGGATACGGGATACCAGGCGATACAATCTTTATTTGCTCTTGGCTCCGGGGGCTTGACAGGTGCAGGGCTTGGAAAATCGCATCAGAAATTTTTCTATATACCCGAGCCGCAAAACGATTTTATATTTTCAATAATCGGAGAGGAATTGGGCTTTTTAGGGACGACGGCTGTCATAATTTTATTCTTGGTATTGACATGGAGGGGCATAAAGATTGCCCTGAATGCAGTCGATACGTTCGGATGCCTTTTAGCTGCGGGCATAATATCGTTGATTGCAGTACAGGCGATAATTAATATAGCGGTTGCCACATCTTCGATGCCTATAACAGGGATACCTCTTCCGTTTATAAGTGCCGGAGGTTCATCTCTGATATTTATGATGGCTGCGGTAGGCGTTTTGCTTAACATATCGAGATATGGAAGGTCTAATAAGATATAAAATAAAAATATTATGGTAACTTGTAGTACAAGGGAATGGATTTTAGCTTGGCATATGGAATACTGCAAGGAACACTCGCATAAATGGCTGCATAATATAATATGTAATATATCCTAATGCAATTGCGGCTTTCGGGGGTGTTATCTTGGGTAAATATATTATAAATGGCGGAAGAAGGCTCCAGGGTCAATTAAGAGTAAGCGGAGCAAAGAATTCTGTTCTTCCCATCTTTGCAGCTACGATTTTAAGCGGCAGGGAAAGTGTTATATATAATTGTCCTGTTTTAAAAGATGCCGAAATAATGATTGAAATATTAAGATCCTTGGGTTGTAAAGTAAAGAGAGAGGGTAAAGTAGTTACGGTAGATTCATCAGGTGATATGGGCTATAAAGTGCCTGATGAACTGGTTCGAAAGACACGCTCATCCATTGTCTTGCTGGGAGCGCTCGTATCAAGAGTAAAAAAAGCAATAATTTGTTTTCCCGGAGGCTGTGATATTGGACCAAGGCCTATAGATCTGCATTTAAAAGGCCTTGAAAAATTAGGCGTAAGAGTGGAGGAGCATAACGGCTATATCTACTGTGAAGCAGACGAAATCAAGGGTTCTAAAATACATTTGGATTATCCAAGTGTGGGCGCTACTGAAAATATATTGCTTGCAGCGGTGTATGCAAAAGGTACAACCATAATAACAAATGCCGCCAAAGAGCCGGAAATAGTCGATCTTCAAAATTTTTTAAATAAGATTGGAGCTAATATAGAGGGTGCTGGAACCGATAATATAATAATTGAGGGCGTAAAACATTTAACAAGCGGTGAACACACTATAATACCTGATAGAATAGTCGCCGGGACATACTTGATTGCAGCGGCGGCAACCGGCGGAAGCGTTAATCTTGTTGATGTTAATATTGAACATATACGTCCCATTATATTTAAATTAAAAGAAAGCGGCTGTACATTCAAGACTTATGGCAACATGGCATATATGGCGGCGCCTGAGCGCGTTAAGGCATTAGATATAGTAAGGACATTGCCTTATCCAGGATTTCCTACGGACATACAGGCACCTTTGATGTCGCTTTTATCTATTGCCGATGGAACATCCATGATAATCGAGACGGTATTTGAAAACAGGTTTAAACATGTTGATGACCTCGTATCCATGGGTGCGGATATCAGAGTTGATGGTAGAATAGCAGTCGTAAAGGGCAAGAGGAATCTTACAGGGACGGAAGTTTCGGCAAAAGATTTAAGAGGCGGAGCGGCTCTCGTTATCGCCGGATTATGTGCAGAAGGCAGGACAATTGTCGATAATACGGAACATATAGACAGAGGCTACGAAAACTTAAATTTATCTTTGCTGCAATTGGGAGCAGATATAACAAAAGAATAGGCAGCTTTTGCTGCCGTTTTTACAATATATGATTTTGGACAACCCATTGACTGGAGTGATTTTTATAACATATACAGATATACAAAAACGCATAAGAAAAAGAAAACTCAGATTCAAGATAATTTTAATCATCATGCTTATCTCTGCTGCCGTCGTTTTTTTGTTTGAAAAGCCGGTACTAAAGGTTGCCGATATTTCTGTCAGCGGGAATAATACAATTGAAGCAAAAAGAATCGTCGACTTATCGGGCATCAAAATAGGGGACAACCTATTGAGGATGAATACTTACGCGATTAAAAAAAATATATTGGGGAATTCTTATATCTCTGACTGTAAAATAAAACGAAATCTCTTGGGTAGCGTGAGAATAATGGTAGAAGAGAGAAAAAGCGTTTGCATAGTTAAATTCGAAAATAAATATTTGATACTGGACAGAAATGGGGTAGTGATGGATATAATCGATAGAAATAATAATATAAAACTACCCATGCTGACGGGTCTTGGCATAAAGAGCATAGAAAAAAATAAAGTTATCGATATAAACGATGAAAGGCAATTAGATACATTAAAAATAATATTTGACAGTATTACAAGGTACAATTTATCTGGTATAATTAATGAAGTGGATATTAAAAATTTGCTTTCTATTTATATTAAAACAAATTATAACGTTGATGTTTTAATCGGCACCACTGAAAATATTGATAACAAACTTTATCAGGCGAGGACTATAATAGAAAAGGATTTAAAGGGAAAGGGCCTAAAGGGCACACTTGATGTAAGCTTCGATGGAAATCCTGTTTTTAAGCCTGATTAGTTTAGGAGGAATTAGATATGAAATATTTAAAGGCGCAGTTATGTATTGCTCTTGTATGCATTATACTTGGACTGATGTTGGCGTATCAATTTCAAAATGCCAAAAACATAGCCAGTTTTTATAAAAACAGCCAGGTTGATGAACTTCAGGGGAAGTTGGAAGATATGCAGAAGCAAAAGGATTCACTTGAAAAAGAAGTGGCAAGCCTTGAAGGAAAAGTCGAACAATATGAAAAGAATGCAGGCACGGCAAATGGCATGGCAAAACAGATGAAGGATGAACTCGATAATATAAGAACAGTCGCAGGGCTTACAAATGTCGAAGGACCCGGAGTGGATATTAAGTTATCGCCGATTAATTCGAATCTAAATAGTGAAAACAGTATTCCTGCATCGATAAACAGTTCAGATATATCTGCAGTCATAAACGAGCTGAATGCATGCGGTGCTGAAGCTATTTCCATAAATGGGCAGAGGATAATAGGCGCCTCATTTATAAGGGACGTAGGATCAAATATTTCGATAAACGGGCAAAAATGGTCCGGCCTTCAGGATTTTGAAATAAAGGCCATAGGCGATCCTACAGCTTTGGAGACGGGTTTAAATATTGCGGCCGGAGTAAAGGAAGGACTTGAAACAGCAGGCATAAATGTAAAGATACAAAAGTCCAATAAAATTAAAATATTAAAATATAACGGCATAATAGAAATGAAATATGCTATAAATGCAAAAGAGGGTGAGTAAATGATACCTGTAATCGGACTTCTTATAGGATTAATATTGGGAATTTTTTTACCTCTTAATTTACAAAATTATTCTTCATATATGTCTGTTGCCATATTAGCTTGTTTAGATTCTGTCTTCGGGGGAATAAGAGCAAGTATTGAAAATAAATTTGATACGGATATATTTATGTCGGGTTTTTTTGGGAATGCAATACTTGCAGCAGGATTGACTTACCTAGGCGATAGGTTAAATGTTCCTATTTTCCTTGCTGCTGTTATAGTATTCGGAGGAAGGCTGTTCCAGAACTTCGCTGTTATGAGAAGAGATATTATAGAAAATATCAGAAATAAAAAGAAAAGTAAAAATGATGACACCATTCAGTCTGGGGGACATGGTGATGAAGTACGATGAGTCTAAACTGCTTATTTTTTTAGTCGCCACAATACTGGGTTTTTTGCTGGCTTCCCAATTTAAGCCAGGGAAGGTAACGCCAAGGGGTATACTTACATTTCAGAGTTACCAGCAGATGTCTCTTGAGATCGCACAATTGAATAATGAAATAAGCAAACTGGAAAACAAAAAGAGTGATCTTGAAAATAAGGTTTACAGGTATCAGTACAACAGCGAGTCCGTAAAAGATACAATCGACCAGCTTGAAGAAGAACTCAAAGACAACGAGTTTAATTCGGGGTTTACAGATGTAAAGGGTCCCGGGATTACGTTATCGATTTCGGATAGCTTATTTGCCAATGAAGTAAAAAACAGAGATATTGCGGTTATATATATAGTTCATGATGACGATTTGAAAAATCTTATATGGGAGCTTAAAAACGCAGGTGCTGAAGCTATTTCTATAAACGGACAGAGGATTATAGGCAGCACGGAATTTACCTGTGAAGGGCCATCCATAAGAGTCAATAACGAGCTTTTGGTGCCTCCGTTTAATATTAAGGCTATAGGCGATCCAAAGACCCTTTCTTTCGCTCTGGATAAAGATGGTAGCATATTTAAAGAAATGGAAGATTACAGAAAGATGCAGGTAAGCGTAAGAGAGGAAAAATCTATTACAATACCGAAATATGGGAGCGCTATAAACTTTAATTATGCCAAGACAGTAAAATGATTATATTTATAAAATTATGCAAAATAAAAAAGGATAATTTTACTTCGTGTTGAATTAATAGCGAAGGAGGACTGCTTAGGGGGGAAATATATTATAATGAATGAAATAGTAGCAGGAATAGATATAGGCTCATCAAAGGTATGCACTATTTTGGGTGAACTTAATAAAAATAACCAGATGCAGATACTGGGAGTAGGAACTGCAGAATGCAAGGGTATAAAAAAAGGTATCATTATAGATATAGATAATGCTGCAAAGGCGATATCGGATTCTGTTGAGCAAGCAGAGCGCATGTCGGGAATGGGAATAAAGTCGGCATATATAAATATTGCCGGCGGACATGTATCGCTTTTTAAAAACAGAGGTGTTATCGCAGTTTCTGGTGACGATAGAGAAATATCAGAAGAAGACGTAGAACGTGTTATACAAAATGCAAGAATTGCCGATATACCTGTTGATATGGAAATAGTAGATGCGATACCGCTGCAATTTATCGTCGATGGATATGAGGGAATAAAGGATCCTGTAGGTATGGTTGCAGTGCGTCTTGAAGTAGATGTATATTTATTGATTGCTACGACATCGACCGTGCAAAATCTGGTCAAGAGCGTTGAAAGATGCAACATCAATGTTTCAGGTATAGTTATCGATCCACTATCGTCAGGTGAGGTTGTTTTAAGCAAGGATGAAAAGGAGCTTGGGGTTGCCCTTATCGACGTGGGGGGAGAAGTAACCGATATATCCATATTCAAAGATGGCAATCTTATATATACGAAATTGATACCCGTAGGCGGTAATCATATAACAAATGATATATCGATAGGTCTCAAGATTCCTCTATCTGAAGCCGAAGCTTTAAAGAGGCAGTATGGTTGTGCTTCATTATCGATGATTGATTCTGCTGAGGATATATCTGTAAATAATAGAGCAGCGGCAAGCAATGCAAAAACTATTTCAATAAGTAGCCTGACAGATATAATCGAGGCAAGAGTTCAGGAAATATACTATCTTGTAAATAGAGAGCTGGAGTTATCGAGCCTTAAGAGTTCGTTATCTGCCGGTATCGTCCTGACAGGCGGCGGACTTTCATTTATAAAGGGGTCGGCAGAGGTGGGCAATTCCATAATAGGGCTTCCGATTAGAATAGGAGTCCCAAATTATATTGGAGTTGCAAGTCCGATATATTCTACTGCGACCGGTATGGTAAAGTATAAATTGACAAAGAAAAAGTATAACGTTTTAGAAAGAAACTGGGAAAATGATAATGAAGATACAAATGTGGCGGCTTTTAAAAAAAGCAAAAAAGATAATGGTAGTAATTTTATCAATAAAATAAAGGATTTTTTTACAGACTTCTTTTAAAATAATGGGCTGTGCTTTCTGCATAATATATCAAAGGAGGTAATAGTTTGTTGGATTTCGATGTAGACACTGAACAATTCGCTTCTATAAAGGTAATAGGTGTTGGAGGCGGTGGAAATAATGCTGTAAACAGAATGATAAGCTCTGGCCTTAAGGGTGCTGAATTTATTGCGATAAATACAGATAAGCAGGCATTGCGTATGTCCCAGGCTTCATTAAAAATACAAATAGGAGAAAAGCTGACAAAGGGACTTGGAGCAGGGGCAAATCCTGAAATCGGACAGAAAGCTGCCGAGGAAAGCAAAGAGCAGATTAGCGATGCCGTTAAAGGCGCGGATATGGTGTTTATCACCGCCGGCATGGGCGGCGGAACAGGCACCGGTGCAGCTCCCGTTGTCGCTCAGGCGGCAAAAGAGTTGGGAATATTAACTGTAGGAGTCGTCACAAAGCCGTTTTTATTTGAAGGAAGAAAAAGAATGCTCCATGCGGAAAAGGGCATTGAGGAATTGAGAAGCAAGGTGGATACTCTTGTGACTATCCCGAATGAAAGGCTCCTTCAGGTGGTTGAGAAAAAGGCGTCGATAATTGAAGCATTTAAGATAGCCGATGATGTTTTAAGACAGGGTGTTCAGGGTATATCCGACTTGATAACGATCCCCGGGCTTGTTAACCTGGATTTTGCAGATGTTAAGACTATAATGGTCAATACAGGTCTGGCACATATGGGTGTAGGCAGGGGAACAGGTGATAATAGGGCGGCCGAGGCTGCAAAGCAGGCAATACATAGTCCGCTTCTTGAAACTTCCATAAACGGTGCTACAGGGGTACTTTTGAATATTACAGGAGGATCGAATTTAGGACTGTTCGAGGTTAATGAAGCTGCCGAACTCGTATCTCAGGCTGCTGATCCTGATGCGAACATAATTTTTGGAGCCGTAATCGATGAAAAGCTCCAGGACGAGATAAGGATAACAGTTATAGCAACAGGTTTTGAAAAGAATAAAGACAAAGATGAGCAGAAGGAAATGGGCATAGAATTCCCCGGCAAGAAGTTGGAGAACTTCGGTACCGGCATTGATGATAGCAATCTTGAAATACCCGCGTTTCTGAGAAGAAACAAGAGAAATGAAAAGTAATAGCCATAAAAAAGAGGCTGTTGCACGATGAATAAAAAGTTCATCATGCAACAGCCTCTTTTTATGGGTGTATAAACATTATTTGAAGAATATTATTCCAATCGCTAAGCTCACAGTCTTAAAAATCTGTAAACTCGTTTTGGGCAGAATCAAAACTCGCTATTCTCAAACATGATTCTGCTAATCCAAAACTTCGCTAACAGATTCTAAAGACTTTCCGCTAATTGCTCTTTCCATAATATTCTTCAAATATAAAATATGCACCCTCTTTTTATTCGCAAAAATATTATGTTGAAAATACATAAAAAATGAAATCAAAGCCGTAAAGATAGAAAATATTCTTTTTTTTTATCACTATGATTTGACATAATTTTGAAGTTAAATTATGTATAATAGTCATAAAGAATAAATTAAAATTAAAGGTGATAAGATGTACATAGATGTTATTGTATTTGAAAACTTCATTATAAATTTTTTCATATTAAACATCACATCAAGATTATCAAAAATAAAGACAAGTAAAATAAAACTGTTTGCCGGAGCAATAATTGGAGCTTTCTATATAATAATATATTTTTTCCCTTCACTCAAGGTATTTTTCTCACTGATGATGAAAGTATCCGTATCAATACTTATGATAATTATCGCATTTACTCCCGAGAAATTTAAAGATTTTTTCAAAGTCTTATCGATTTTTTATATAATATCGTTTGCATTTGGAGGAGCGGCACTGGCATTTCTCTACTTTACCGGTAAAGGAACTGAAGCAAATGGCATTTTCTATATTAAAGATTTCCCCGTATCGCTGCTTGTAATGGCATTCGCCGTTGTTTCTCTGCTCTTGATATTTTGCTGGGATTATATACAGGATAAGATTTATAACGAAGGAATAATTTATAACGTATTTATCGAGCTCGATAAGAAAGTCGCAAGTTTTAATGCTATGTTGGATACAGGAAACAGTTTGAAAGATCCTATAACGAACAATCCGGTTATCGTAGTTGAGTATGATGTCATAAAGCCTATCCTGCCGCCTGCATTTTCAAAATTGTTTACAGGAAGCGAGAAAAACAATATCAATTTTGCTACGCTTTACGGCAGCAATGAAAACGATATCGCATGCAGGATAAGGTTGATACCTTTTACATCTCTTGGAAAGCAAAATGGGATGCTGATTGGCGTTAAACCTGACAGCATCGTGCTGGTATCGCAAAAAAAGAAAAACAAAAGGGTTTTGAAAGATGTAATAGTAGGAATTTATAACAATAAAATATCCAGTGATGGGCAATATAATGCTCTTTTATATTCAGAAATATTAAGGTAGGAGGTACGATCATGAAATTAAATTTCTCTAATGTAAAATTTTATATCATAATAAAATTTGTCCATTTCTTAAATAAGTTCAAGCTATTAAATCCGAAATACATTTATTATATGGGTGGAAATGATGCTTTGCCTCCGCCTTTAAATAAAGAAGATGAAATGAAACTCGTATCGCAGCTTAAGGAAGGAAACGGAGACGTACGGACTGTATTGATAGAAAGAAACCTGAGGCTGGTAGTTTATATCGCAAGAAAATTTGAAAATACGGGAGTAGGAGTGGAAGATTTGATATCGATCGGGACTATAGGCTTAATAAAAGCTGTAAATACCTTTGATCCTGAGAAAAAAATAAAGCTTGCCACTTATGCATCAAGATGCATAGAAAATGAAATATTAATGTATTTGAGGAGAAACAGCAAATTGAGATCCGAGATATCATTCGATGAGCCGTTGAATATCGATTGGGACGGAAATGAACTTCTTTTATCGGATATTCTCGGGACCGATAACGACCTTATTTATCATTGTATAGAAGATGAAGTAGATAAAGAATTGCTGGGTATAGCAATGACAAAGCTTTCAAACAGGGAGAAAAAAATAATGGAGCTTAGATTCGGGCTTTACGGAGGAGGAGAGAAAACTCAAAAGGAAGTTGCAGATATGCTTGGAATTTCCCAATCATATATATCGAGATTAGAAAAGCGAATTATAAAAAGGCTTAAGAAAGAAATAAATAAAATGGTTTAGTTAAAGTGTGTTTGCATGTTTTATATTTCAACAAAAGTGCTTGTCCACTTTCCTTTTCAGGAATTATATACCAGAGGTTTTTTTGAATAAAAAAGCATCCCGAGGTAATAATTAAAGTATCAGTACAACTGAAAGGGATGAGATACTTCATGATAATCAATAAAGTTGAGATATGCGGTGTAAACACTTCTAAGCTTCCGGTTCTTAAAAATGATGAAATGAGGGAACTTCTCATCAAGATGCATAATGGTGACAGCGAAGCAAGGGACAAATTTATTAAGGGAAATCTAAGGCTTGTTTTAAGTGTCATACAGCGTTTTAACAACAGGGGAGAATATGTAGATGATCTCTTTCAAGTAGGGTGCATTGGTCTTATAAAAGCGATAGACAACTTTGACTTAAACCAGAATGTAAAATTCTCAACATATGCTGTGCCTATGATCATTGGTGAAATAAGAAGATATTTAAGAGATAACAATTCCATAAGGGTGAGCAGATCTCTTCGTGATATAGCATATAAGGCTTTACAGGTAAGGGATAGGCTGATAAATAAGAATAATAAGGAGCCGAATATAAGCGAAATAGCAAAAGAATTAGATATAGATCGAGAGGATATCGTATTTGCCCTCGATGCCATTCAAGATCCTATTTCTCTGTTTGAACCAATATACCATGATGGAGGAGATGCGATTTTTGTAATGGACCAGATAAGCGATACAAAAAATCAGGATGAAAACTGGCTGCAGGGTATATCCATCAAGGAAGCCTTAAGAAAATTAAATGACAGGGAAAAACTAATACTTACATTGAGATTTTTTGAAGGAAGAACCCAGATGGAGGTCGCCGAAGAAATAGGTATATCACAGGCTCAGGTATCAAGGCTCGAAAAAACAGCGTTAAAGCACATGAGAAAATATGTTTAAAATTAGGCTGTCTTGAAATAAAGAGATGATACAGTATATTGAGTAGCTCAAATTTGTGAAATCAATATATTGTATATAAAACTTATTTTGAGACAGCCCATATTAATTTTAGATTACGATTGAGTGTAAATATATTTTGTTTTGTATGTAAAATATAGCTGTTTTCCTTCATATAATAATATAAATAGTATAATATGTAAGGATGGTGGGATTATGATAAATGCCAACAGCATAAGAGAGAGGGAAGTAATAAATATCAGGGATGGAGGAAAGATAGGTATTGTATCGGATGTAGAGATAGATTTTGAACAGGGTAAGATTACTTCTATAATAATACCAGGACCGGGGAAGTTTATAGGGCTATTTGGAAAGGATAATGATATAATAATACCGTGGGACAAAATAAGAAAGATAGGTGCGGACGTAATACTCGTAGATTTAGATGAGAACGAGTTTGATGGCAGCAGCGATGAATAAAGAAATTTGAAATTGGACAGGCAAGTGAGGCAATAATATATAAAAAAGATAACAGTATGTGATTCGATTTTGATTATCATATTTTTTATGCAGATATGATACAGTTAAAATACATATAATTTTTATTCTTATTTTGATTATTATTGAAAAGCTGCAGGAGGAGAGAATATGAAATGCCCTTACTGTAATTCTGAAGAAACAAAAGTAATCGATTCAAGGCCAACTGAGGATCATACTTCGATCAGAAGAAGGAGGGAGTGCCTTAAGTGTCTGAAAAGATTCACAACTTATGAGACGGTGGATACTTTGCCTGTGCTCGTCATTAAAAAAGATGGGACAAGAGAACATTTCGATAAAAGGAAAATATTAAATGGATTGATGCGCGCTTGTGAAAAGAGACCTGTTTCACTAAATGAATTGGAGTCGCTGGTTAATGATATAGAAAAGAAAGTATATAATTCACTGGAGCCGGAAATCACAAGTAAAAAAATAGGCGAGATGGTTATGAATAAGCTCAAGAATATAGATGAAGTTTCATATGTGAGGTTTGCATCAGTTTACAGGCAGTTCAAGGATATTAATACATTTATGGACGAGCTTAACAAAATATTAAAGGAAAAGTAGTTTTAACATACATTTTACAATGTTGTGTTATAATTTGATTGGCTGGATGAATATTTGCCGAATTTGTTATAAAATAATTAAGAGCAGGTATATTTAAGGTATAAAAAATCGAAGAATGTAACAGATATATTATGTATGTCTTCGATTCGCAATATGAAATCAGGCATAAATAGGATTATGTTATTTTGAGCAACGAATGAGTGTTCAAAATAACATAAGTTCAAATTACGAATTGAAGTTATGTATATGTTATAATAAGCAAAATATGTAGATTCATCATTAGGGGGAATTTTATGGCTGGTGAAAATATACTTGTAGTCGACGATGAAGTCCATATAGTCGAGCTTGTAAAATATAATCTTGAAAATAACGGTTTTAAAGTATTTACAGCATATGAAGGAAGGGAAGCTATTAATATTGCCGAAACCAAAAATATCAATCTTGTGATACTTGATTTAATGCTTCCCGATATAGATGGACTTGAGGTATGCAAGACATTAAAAAGAAAGGATACTACCTCAAATATACCTATTATTATGCTTACCGCAAAAAGCGAAGAACTCGATAAAATAGTCGGGCTTGAACTTGGTGCCGATGATTATATTACAAAACCATTTAGCGTTAGAGAGCTTATGGCAAGAGTGAGGGCAATATTGAGAAGAGCTGCCTCTGAGGTAAAGGGAAATGAAGTTTTAAGAATAGGACAGCTTACGATCGATAATACAAAGCATGAAGTTTTAAAAAATGGTAAAAGCATAGACTTAACCTTAAAAGAATTCGAACTTTTATATCTGCTCATAAAAAATAAAGGCAAGGTACTTACAAGGGATTCCCTTTTAGACAGAGTATGGGGATATGAATATTATGGAGAAACAAGGACAGTAGATGTGCATGTACGTCATCTGAGGCAAAAAATTGAAGATGATGACAAAAATCCTAAATATATCGAAACTATAAGGGGGATAGGATATAGATTTAATGATATCCCGGTATAAATCATATGAAAAAGAAATTGATGTTATGTTTTTGTGTTGTTATAGTATTAGGAGCGATTATCACAGGTTTTTTATCGATCAATAGAGCTAAGGATTCATATCTTAAAGATAGCGAAGATAAACTTATTTCAAATGGAAGGCTGATTTCAGGCAGCCTTGCGGAAGAATTAAAGTTGCAAAAATACAATTATGATGATACTGCAAAGTATTTTTCCGGCATTGTAAATGCAAAAGTGACTATAATAGATAAATATGGAAGGGTGCTTGGAAAATCCGAAACAGGCATCGACAATATTTATGATTACAGCGAACTTGAGGAAGTAAATGAGGCTTTCAAGGGAAATACAGGTAAAAGCATAAGGTATAGTTCGGATTATAAAACAAAAATCATCTATGTTGCCGTACCGCTTAAAAAAGACGTATCTGCAGCCGCTTTAGTCCTTTCTTTACCGCTTTATGATACAAACAAAATAGAGTATAGCTTTATAGGAGACATATTGATTTCAGCTTTGATTTTATTTATCCTTTCATTAATTATTTCCTTCTTGTTTACCAGAAATATAACAAAACCTGTAAAAGAAATGACATTTCTTTCAAAACTCATCGCAGAGGGAAAGTTAAATAGGGAAATAAGTGTTTATTCTGACGATGAGATAGGAAATTTAGCTGAAGCGTTTAATAATATGACAAAAAAATTAAGGGTTACTATTGATGATTTATATGATAAAAAGAATAAACTGGAAGCCATTTTAAAGAGTATGCAGGGAGGGGTAATAGCTATCGACAATAATGAAAGGATAATGCTTGTAAATCCCGAAGCCATGAATATTTTCGGATTTGATGAAAACGTCCTCGGCAAGCATCTGCTGGAAGTCATAAGGAACGTTGAATTTGAAGATATTTTATATAAGCATCAGGATGAGAATAGGGAACTTCGGATAAATTACCCTAAGGATATGATCCTGCGGGTTAAAGCCGCTCCGATTACAGATATGGAAAATGGCAATAGAAAAATAGGCATAGTTGCGATAATGCTGGATATAACGGAGTTGAAACAGCTTGAACAGATGAAGACGGAATTTGTTGCAAATGTATCCCATGAGCTTAAAACACCCCTTACATCCATAAAAGGTTTTGCAGAGACTTTAAAAAGCGGTGCCATAAACGACAATAAAACAAGAGATAAATTCCTGGATATCATAAATGTTGAAGCAGACAGATTGACGAGGCTTATAAATGATATTCTGACATTGTCTGAACTCGAGGGTAGAAAAAAACGATGGATGGTATTTGAAAAGATCGATATGAACGATGTTATGGATGAAATAGAAGATATGATGGGTAGCCTTGCAAAATTGAAAAAAATAGATATAAAGTTTATAAGGGATAAGGATGGCTCTTATGTATCGGGAAACTACGACAGAATAAAACAAATGTTAATAAATCTCACGGATAATGCAATTAAATATACTCCTGAGGGGGGAAGCGTTACCGTAAAAACATATAAAAAAGACGATAAAGTATATGTTGAAGTTTCCGATACGGGAATAGGGATAGCTAAAGAACACCTTCCGCGATTGTTTGAAAGATTTTACAGAGTTGATAAAGGTAGGTCAAGAGCGCTTGGCGGTACAGGATTGGGACTTGCAATTGTTAAACATATAGTATCGACAATGAATGGGAATATTAAGGTAGAAAGTGAGCTCGGTAAAGGTACGACATTTACTGCTTCTTTCCCCAAAATAAGTGATTGAAATTAAACTTAACGAAAACTTAACACAAATTTAATATACATACAAAAATATAACATTATCATTTAGATGTTTAAAAATCGATATTTAACTTAAATAAAGCCTATATAAAGGTTACCTTACAATGGAAGATGATATTTTAAATTTGCTATTATGATGAATATATTTATCTGTTAGGGGGATAGACTTGTGCAAATAATTGATGTTAAGGGCCTTAATTTATTTTATGGCAAGAATCAAGCTCTAAAAAATGTGAATATAGGAATAGAAAGGAACAAAGTCACTGCGCTCATAGGACCTTCAGGATGCGGCAAATCTACATTTTTAAGGACATTGAACAGGATGAATGATCTGATAGAAAATGTGAGGATTACAGGTGATGTAACATTTGAAGGCAAGAATATCTATAAAGATTACGACGTTATTGAGCTTAGAAAAAAAGTGGGAATGGTATTCCAGAACCCCAATCCTTTTCCAATGTCGATATTTGACAATGTTGCATATGGACCAAGGATACATGGCATAAAAAACAAAAGGCAACTTGCTGAGATAGTCGAAAGGAGCCTCATAGGAGCCGCCTTATGGGATGAAGTCAAGGACAGGCTTAATAAGAGCGGTATAAGTTTATCGGGTGGTCAGCAGCAGAGATTGTGCATAGCAAGGACACTTGCCGTAGAACCTGAGGTTATACTTATGGATGAACCTACTTCAGCGCTTGACCCTATTTCAACCTCTAAAGTTGAAGATCTTATAAGCAAACTGAAGAAAGAATATACTGTAGTTATTGTTACTCATAACATGCAGCAGGCAGGTAGAATATCCGACAGCACGGCATTTTTCCTGATAGGCGAAATAGTAGAATACGGGCCTACTGAAGAGATATTTTATAAACCAAAGGATAAAAGGACGGAAGATTATATAACAGGCCGATTTGGTTAACTTATATCATCAAATTTTTGGAATAATATTAAAATCAAAAAAAGGAGTAACATATGAGCAATATGGGATCATCAATTAATAAAAAGGATTATATAAAAAAAGAATTATTCGGAAAGATTTATTCGACTTTCTGTGGCTTATTGATTATTGTGTTAACTATATCGATAGTATTTTTTATAGCGTCTAAGGGTATTGTTACTTTTACAAGAAATCATGTTTCGGTAATAGACTTTATTTTTTCCTCAAAATGGGCACCTGAGAGTTTAAATTCAAATGGTACGCCTCAGCTTGGTTCTGCGATTTTTATAGTAGGTTCGATACTTGTTTCACTATTCGCCGTAATTGTCAGTACGCCTCTTAGCGTATGCGCAGCGATATTTATGACGGAAATATCGCCAAAGTTTGGCGAAAAATTATTAAGGCCTTCCATTGAATTGTTTGTGGGAATACCTTCTGTTGTATACGGGTGGATAGGATTAAGCGTACTTGTACCCTTTATAAGGAAAAATATAGGCGGATTAGGATTTAGCTTTCTTGCAGGCGGCATAGTGCTTACCATAATGATAATGCCGACTATAGCGAGTGTAGCCTCGGACTCATTAAAGTCCTTGCCGTTGAACTATAAGGAAGCGTCGTTTGCTCTGGGAGCTACGAGATGGCAGACTATAAGAAAAGTGCTTCTTCCCGCCGCTGCACCGGGAATATTTACAGGCGTTGTGCTGGGATTAGCCAGGGCATTTGGAGAAGCATTGGCTGTGCAGATGGTTATAGGAAATTCTATTAAAATACCATCCGGTTTGCTGGATCCTACAACTACTCTTACGAGTATAATAACGATGGATATGGGAAACACTGTCTCAGGATCTGCGTGGAATAATGCATTATGGTCCATGGCACTGCTTCTTTTATTGATTTCATTTGGATTCATATTGATAATCAGAAAAATATCTTCGAGGAGGAGTATGCGATGAATGCAAAGATATATGACAAGATAGCGACTTCGATATTTTACTTGATAGCATCGTTAATAATGCTGCTCCTTTTTTTGATAGTGGGATATATTTTGTACAAGGGTATAGGCGTTTTAAACTTAAAATTTATAACTACGCCGCCAAAATTCATGGAGCCCGGCGGTGGCGTCGCACCGCAGCTTTTCAATTCATTTTATCTGCTTGTACTCTCAATGCTTATCACCATACCACTGGGAGTAGGTGCGGGAATATACATGGCTGAATATGCGAGGCCGGGCCGTATTACCGATTTTATCAGATTATGTATTGAAACCCTTTCATCTTTGCCTTCGATAGTAGTAGGATTATTTGGATTTTTGGTTTTTGTAAATTCGTTGCACTGGGGTTTTTCATTGTTATCAGGTGCTCTTGCCATAACTGTTCTGAATCTGCCGGCTATGACGCGTATCAGCGAGGATGCCATAAAAAGTGTGCCCGAAAGCCTAAAGGAAGCGAGCCTCGCATTAGGCGCAACAAAATGGGAGACTATATATAAGGTGATACTTCCTTCCGCAATGCTGCAGCTCATAACAGGTACAATACTAACTGCAGGCAGAGTGTTCGGGGAGGCGGCAGCTCTTTTGTATACATCCGGAATGACTACACCGGATTTGAAGTTTAACAGGCTTTTTTCTTTTTCAAAGGTATCACCATTAAACCCCTTGAGGCCTGCTGAAACGCTTTCCGTATTTATCTGGAAAATCAATTCGGAGTCCCTTGTGCCGGATGCAAGGCAAGTTGCAGATGGGGCATCCGCTCTGCTTATTATTATCGTATTTTTGTTTAATATAATCTCAAGGTATATAGGGAAAATGATTTACAGAAAACATACAGGCTCAAAATGATAACAATCATTGCTTTTTAGGAGGATATGAAATGTTTAAATCCCATAAAAATATAGTTAATATTTTTATCCATATTTTAATATTATTTATTATACTGTTTGCAACGTCATGCGGCCGGTCCGACGATAATGCATTGATGATAATGGGTTCTACTGCATTGCAGCCTCTGGCTGAAAAAGCGGCGGCAATGTTCATGACGGATTTCCCGGAAAGCAATATACAGGTGCAGGGAGGCGGCAGCGGAAATGGCTTGACAGCTGTAAGGGCAAAAAATGCGCAGATTGGAAATTCCGATATATTTGCAGAAGATAAGAATGGATTTGATTCCAGTGATTTAATCGATCATAAAGTGGCTGTCGTAGGATTTGCTGTTATAGCAAACCAGGGAGTCGGGATAGATAATGTTTCGAGCAAGCAGTTAACAGATCTGTTTACTGGAAAGATAACCAATTGGAAGGAAATCGGAGGAAATAACGTACCTGTTGTAATCGTCAGCAGGCCTGCGTCCTCAGGAACAAGGCTTACATTTGAGAAATATGCCCTAAATGGTGCAACTGAAATTGCAGGGAAGGCATTGACGCAGGATTCATCCGGTACAGTTGTAAAAACGGTTATGGATACCGAGGGTGCTGTAAGCTATGTAGGACTTACTTATGTAAAGGGAGACGGCTCTTTAAAGGTATTGAAAGTTGATGGAGTAGAACCAAGTCCGGAGAATATCGCTTCCGGTAAATATCAAATATGGGCTTACGAACATATGTATACGAATGGTTATGCAAAAGGTATTACCAAGGAATATATAGATTATATCATGAGCGACAAGGTAAAACCATATATTGAAAAATTAGATTATATACCTATTAGCGATATGAAGGTGGAAAGATAAAAATTTTAAGATATAATTAAATTTACCTCTTTTTCATATAACTAATATTACATAATATGGTATAATAAATGTCATATATTATTAAATTTTATAAAAGAGGTGCTTAGAAATGCCAAGAGGTACTTTTGATGAAGAGCTTGATTCTTTATTTCACAGTTTGATCAGAATGGGTGGCGCAGTAGAAAGTCAGATAAATGATTGTATAATATCTTTAGTAGAGCAGGATGAGAAAAAAGCCCTGGAAGTTATCGATAAAGACGATATAATTGATGATATGGAGGCAGATATCGAAGAGGCATGCGTTAAGTTGATAGCGAGGCAGCAGCCTTTGGCAATCGATCTTAGAAGAATATTTACATCCATTAAGATTGTGACAGATCTGGAAAGAATTGGCGACTATGCTGTTGATATTGCAAGGATAACAATAAGATTAAAAGATGAAAAATATATAAAACCTCTTATCGATATACCTCGAATGGCAGATATTGTGCAAAAGATGATTAAAGATTCCTTGGATGCATACATAAAGCTTGATGTTAAAGCATCGGAGGAAATCTCTAACATGGATGATGAAATAGATGGGTCGTATAAACAAGTTTTCAGGGAACTTCTGGTCTTGATGCTTGAAGATCCAAGGAAAATAACGCAGGCAACCCAATTTTTGTTTGTATGCAAATTCCTTGAAAGAATTGGTGACCATGTAACAAATATCTGTGAGTGGACTATTTTCCTGATCACAGGAGAGCATAGGGATTTGAATGATTGACGGGAGGCCTCATAAATGGCCTTCTTTTTTTCTACTTTTTACATAATCTGGATGTGCCATTATGGATAACCTATTGTAATGATAATGTAAAAGTGATAGTATAACAAAAGTGCCGCATGGCAATAAGGCATAAACATAATCGGGTTAGTTTAAGGGCGTGCAGAACATGAAAAAGGGTATAATGATAAAAAATGTAATAAAGGGCGGTATCGCCGATGAGGTTGGAATAAAAAAGGGTGATTTACTGATTGGTGTAAACGGTAAAACGATAGAGGATATCATCGATTACAAATATCTCATAGCTGATGAGTATCTTGAAATATCCGTACTGGACCAAAACAGAAAAGAGCTCATATTTGAGGTTGAGAAGGAATATGACGATGACTTGGGAATAGAATTTGAAAATCCCCTGCTCGATAATGTAAGAAGCTGTGCAAATAAATGTATTTTCTGTTTTATCGATCAGCTTCCAAAGGGAATGAGGAATACACTGTATTTTAAAGACGATGACTCAAGGCTGTCTTTTTTGCAGGGGAATTTCATTACGTTTACTAATCTGTCCGATAAAGATATTCAAAAAATAATAGAATATAAAATAAGTCCGCTTAATGTTTCCGTGCATACGACAGATCCAAGGCTCAGGATCAAGATGCTGAGAAACAAAAATGCTGGGAATATAATGGAAATATTAAAGAAATTAACTGATAATAAAATAAAAATAAACTGCCAGATAGTTTTATGCAGAGATATAAATGACGGGAATATCTTAAGAAAGACCATAAATGATTTGTATTGCCTGTATCCGATGGTAAAAAACATTGCAGTAGTGCCTGTTGGAATTACAAAATACAGACAAAATCTTTATAATTTAAGGGCTTATGACGAGGAAGCATCAAGAAATGTTTTATCGATAATCGATGAAGAACAGGAAAAAATATATAAAATAGCCAAAACGATATTCGTGAGAGCTGCCGACGAATTTTACATAATGGCCGGTCGAAAGCTTCCAGAGCCGGAGTATTACGGGGATTACGAGCAGCTTCAGGACGGCATAGGAATGGTAACGAATTTAATTGAGAACGTAAAAAGCTCGTTAAAAGGGCAAAGAACGATATATAAGAATAAAACAATATCGGTTATTACAGGGATATCAGCTTTTAAATATATTAATAATATATGCAAAATGGTGGAAAATAAAATTAAGGGTTTAAAAATACATGTATATCCAGTTAAGAACGATTTTTTCGGAGAGAGAATAACTGTGGCGGGACTCCTCACAGGAAGAGATATAGTAAGGCAGCTTAAAGGAAAGCCCCTGGGTGAAAAATTGATTATTCCATCAAATGTATTTAAATCCGGGGAGAATGTACTGCTGGATGACATGACACTTGATGAATTGAAAATAAGTTTAAATACGGATATTGATATATGCGGTTTTGATGGCTCGGATTTTCTAAGGATTATATGCAGGGAGTGATATTGGTGAAACCTATAGTCGCTATTATTGGACGTCCTAATGTCGGCAAATCTACCTTGTTTAACAGGATTGTAGGAAAAAGGATTGCAATCGTCGAGGATACGCCTGGAGTGACAAGGGACAGGATTTATGCGGATGCCGAATGGTTTAATCACAAATTTATATTGATAGATACAGGCGGTATTGAACCGTCAAGTGGAGATAAGATATTTTCCATGATGCAAAGGCAGGCGCAAATTGCAATTGAAACTTCGGATGTTATTATATTTGTAACGGATGCAAAGGATGGAATAACACATGTTGATGAGGAAGTCGCGTCGATATTAAGAAGAACAAGCAAGCCGGTGGTAATAGCAGTAAATAAAGTTGACAACAAGAAGATGTTCAATGAAGTATATGAATTTTTCAACTTAGGTATGGGAGAACCTATAGGCATATCTTCTACGCTTGGATTGGGTATAGGTGACCTTATTGAAAAAGTGATATCATATTTCGATAAAAACAACGAAGAAGATGAAAAAGAAGATGCAATAAAAGTGGCTATAGCTGGAAAGCCAAATGTCGGCAAGTCATCTCTTACAAATAGGCTGCTAAAGGAGGAGAGGATGATTGTGAGCGATATTCCCGGTACTACAAGGGATGCCGTAGATACACCTGTGACAATAAATAATGAAAAATTCATATTTATAGATACGGCTGGAATAAGAAGAAAAAGCAGGGTGAATGAAAATATCGAAAGATACAGCGTAATAAGAGCGTTTGCGGCCATAGAAAGGGCGGACGTATGTGTCATCATGATAGATGCGGGCGAGGGAATTACCGAACAGGATACGAAGATAGCCGGTTATGCCCACGAAGCCGGAAAGGGAATAGTTATTGCTGTTAATAAATGGGACATCATAAAAAAAGATAATAAAGTCATTGATGAGTATACATCCAAAATCAGAAACGATTTGAGCTTTATGCCATATGCCCCTATTGTATTTATTTCCGCCAAGACTGGTCATAAAATCGATAAATTGATCGAGATGGTTAAACTTGCCTCTAAAGAGAATGCTGCCAGAATCAAATCCGGTACATTAAATGACATAATATCTGACGCTGTTATGATGAAGCAACCGCCTTCAGATAAGGGTAGAAGGCTTAAAATATCCTATGCCGTGCAATCATCTATAAAACCGCCGACTTTTGTGCTTTTTGTGAATGATCCTGAAATAATGCATTTTTCATATGAGCGTTATCTTGAAAACCAGTTAAGAAAAAGGCTTGGCTTTGATGGTACGCCTATAAGATTCATATACAGAAAAAAAGGCGAAAAGGGATAAACAGAAATCATAAGATAATAAGATAAATATAAAGAAAGTTTTACATTCAACTTAAACTGATGCGATATTGCGCTCCATCTGCTATTTGTCTAATTGGAAGAGCTTCTCGACTGGAGCATTCAGTAACCTGGCAAGTTTCATTGCCAATTCCAGCGAAGGATTGTATTTATCATTTTCAATGGCGATAATCGTCTGCCTTGTCACACCCAGTCGAGCTGCAACATCTTCCTGACGCAATCCTAATTCCCTCCGCAAGGCTTTTATTTTATTCTTCATTTTTATCGTCCGTCATTTTATGGGCCATGTATAACTTGCTCCCAAAGAAAATAATATTTTGGGCAAGTATGATCATAAGCGTGATAGGGAAACTGCCCTTTTCTTTTATACAGGATATTATAGTCCATACGATCAATACTATATTCTCGAATACCCATGCCAGCCTCATAGCCTTAAAGTTAATCGACATTTCCATCTCATCGGGTTTCTTAAAGAATTTCATATAAATTATCACCTTTCCTGAATGTAAAACCTTCTTTACATTTATCTTATGATAGAAAACAGTAAATGTCAAGAACTTTTTACATTATCTTCGATTCGCAATATGAAATCAGGCATAAATAGGATTATGTTATTTTAAGCAGCGAATGAGTGTTCAAAATAACATAAGTTCAAATTACGAATTGAAGTACATTATTCTTAATGAAACTTTTTAAATTTTGAGTAAATTTATTATGGGACAATAACTTGTAATAATATATACAACCTTTCATATATATATACTGTTATTAAGTATATATTTGAGATAATTCATTATAGAAGGAGGGAAAACATGGAGGAATTCGATTTATATAAGGATATAGCGGAAAGAACGCAGGGAGACATATATATCGGTGTAGTAGGGCCTGTAAGGACAGGTAAATCTACATTTATAAAAAGATTTATGGATCTTTTGGTTATACCGAATATAGAAAACGATTATAAAAAGGAAAGAGCTAAAGATGAATTACCTCAAAGTGCTGCCGGAAAGACTATTATGACCACAGAACCCAAGTTCGTGCCAAATGAAGCGGTGGAAATAGAGGTAAAAGAAAATGCAAAGTTGAGAGTAAGAATGGTTGATTGTGTAGGATATCTCGTAAAAGGAGCTTTAGGGTATTTAGAAGGCGATACTCCAAGGATGGTAACGACACCATGGTATGATTACCAGATACCGTTTGAACAGGCGGCCGAAATCGGTACGCGAAAGGTTATAAATGATCATTCGACGATAGGCATTGTGGTGACTACAGATGGGTCGATAACGGAAATACCAAGGGAAAACTATATAGAAGCCGAAGAAAGGGTTATTAAAGAACTTAAAAATATAAATAAACCGTTTATAATGATATTAAATACGACTCATCCATATGATCCGGATACTATAAACCTCAAAAGGGATCTTGAGGAAAAATATAATGTGCCGGTTCAGATAATGGATGTCATGCAGATGAGGAATGAAGATATAAATAATACCCTAGAAAAGGTTTTGTTCGAATTTCCTGTTAAAGAGATAAATATCGATTTACCCGAATGGGTAGACTCACTGGACTCTTCTCACTGGTTGAAAAAGGACTTCATCGATGCCATCAAAAATGCTGCAAAGGATATTTTTAAATTAAGGGATATTAAATCCACTGTTGATAAATTTAACGAGTATGATTTTATAGGTGAAGTATCCATATCGGATATGAAGCTGGGTAACGGTACCGCAAACATAAACATGAAGACAAAGGACGGCCTTTTCTATCAGGTACTTGGAGAATTCTCTGGATACAAGATTGAAAGTGAAAGCCAGTTATTGTCATTGATGAAGGATCTGTCATTCGCAAAGAAGGAATATGATAAAGTATCCAAGGCTTTGAAAGATGTGAGGGAGACGGGTTATGGACTTGTTCCTCCACAATTAGAAGAGCTTCACCTTGAAGAACCTGAGATAGTAAAGCAGGGTGGAAGATTTGGTGTTAAGCTAAGGGCATCGGCACCATCATTACATATGATAAGGGCGGACATTGAAACAGAAGTATCTCCTATTGTAGGAACAGAAAGGCAGGGAGAGGAATTAGTAAAGTCGCTTCTTGAACAATTCGAAAATGATCCCGGCAAGCTTTGGCAGACAAACATGTTTGGAAAGACACTGGAGGAGTTGGTCAAAGAAGGACTGCAGAATAAATTATATAGGATGCCTGAGGATGTACAATCAAAGATTCAAAGGACACTGCAGAAAATCATCAATGAAGGTAGCGGCGGCTTGATATGCATCATATTATAGGCAGGTTAAAATAATGAAGCGCACCCCGATTTTTGTGGGGTGCGCAAGATGATTTTTGCGGTCAATATTCATTGCTTTTTTGTACGAATCGGTATAAATAAATGGCATAGAACAGGGAGATTACCAAAATTGCGAGCATCAGATAGGTCGAAATGTTTCCTTCTGCATTTGAAATGGTTCCGGTAATGTTGAATACGATATGGAAAAGTATGCCAGGTATAATATTCTTTGTGATGGCTACAAGCAAAGCAAGAACGATGCCCAGCATGATTGCGATAACAATCTGTTCCAACTGTTCTAAAGATGTGTACCCTCTGAGCAAATTGACGATGTGTCCTATTCCGAAGGTGATTCCGGAAATGATAATCGCTTTATTGACGCCTGATTTACCGTATATCCCGTAGAATAGAAATCCTCTGAATATCAGTTCTTCAACAAAACCTGTCCCGATCATCAAAAGGCAGGCAATGGCAACTTTCGTAATTGAAAGTGCAGGGACTATTCCCGCAAAAAGCTGTATAAAGGCCAACAGAATCATCGGTATATAAAATAAAGTTTTGCGCGCATCCTGCTTTGTAATTTTTTTAATTCCATAAAGGCTGACACGACCGCTTTCTTTAAGATAAAGCGCCATAAAAACCGACAAAGCAAGCAGCAATAAACCTGTCAAATAGGGAAACTCCGTCAATTCAGATAACATATCTCCGATATTGACCATTACAACATATATCAGAATCCATAGGATTGCATGTAAAATCGGTTTCTTTTCCATCAGTTTATTCATTATTTATTTCTCTCCTATCTTCAATTCGTAATATGAAATCAGGCATAAATAGGATTATGTTATTTTGAGCAACGAATGAGCATT
>ENA-UOOI01001422-UOOI01001422.1-fermentation-metagenome-genome-assembly--contig:-NODE-1422-length-25038-cov-3.478766_pt1 | contig 25038 bp, 27 predicted proteins | sample MGYA00245779_ERZ724027 | MGnify/ENA primary metagenome ERZ724027 (study PRJEB28704, sample SAMN03018318) | fermentation metagenome | biome: anthropogenic terrestrial biome; feature: soil; material...
TACGCCGCCACAGCTTGTTGCTTCAATCATTGCAAATCCTCCAAGCGTAGTTTAAACTGTACTAAGTATAACTCTTTTTTATATACAGTGCAACTATAACTTATGCGGGATTCGCTTAGGCATCATCATTTTGTTGGGTTTACTCGTCCTCGTCATAGTAATCTGCCTCTTCCATATCAAGGCTGACTTCTATGCGAACCAGTGAACGGCGGAGAAGAATCTGCGAACTCTGAAGCTGCAGCTCCTCGGATTCTTCATTCATAGCTGCTTCTGCTTCTTCGCGGTCCGTTCTGGCGCGTTCAAGATCTATTTCATCCGGAGGCTGTGCAATGGTAGTAAAAATGTTCACTCTATTTTCTCCTATTTCTGCTATACCTCCGAATAATGCAAGCTTTTTGTCATTTCCCTCATTATAAATATGAAGAATCCCATCCCCCAGTACAGCCGAAACCGGTTCATGGCCGTACAGGACTCCCAGGTCTCCATCTATACAACGCATGATAATCATATCAGCCTTTTCTGAAAATTTCGGCCCGCGGGGAGTTGTAATATTCAGATCAATTTTTTTGTTATCTGAAAGACTGGTCTGTTTTTCTGCCATATCAGCCACCCTTCGCATTCTTATATTTCTCAACTACTTCATCGATTGTTCCCATATTGAGAAAATATCCTTCCGGGATATCGTCATGAACTCCTTCGATAATCTCCTGAAAACCACGGATAGTCTCTTCTACCGGAACATGGCGTCCGGGAATAGAAGTGAATTTTTCCGCCACAAAAAAGGGCTGAGACAGAAAGCGCTGAATTTTGCGGGCTCTGCTGACTATCTTCTTTTCTTCCTCTGAAAGTTCGTCAATCCCCAGAATAGCTACAATATCCTGAAGATCTTTATAGCGCTGCAGAATACTCTGGACAGCCCGTGCAACGCGATAGTGTTTTGCACCGACAATACTTGCATCCAGAATACGCGATGAAGAATTGAGAGGATCAACTGCCGGATAGATTCCCTGTTCCACGATAGACCTGGAGAGTACAGTGACGGCATCAAGATGGGCAAAAGTTGTAGCCGTTGCCGGGTCCGTGAAATCGTCGGCAGGTACATATATTGCCTGTACCGAGGTGATAGAGCCATTCTTTGTAGAAGTAATTCTCTCCTGAAGAGATCCTATTTCCGTAGCAAGCGTTGGCTGATATCCCACTGCACTTGGAGTTCTCCCGAGCAAAGCTGAAACCTCAGAACCGGCCTGAACAAAACGATAAATATTGTCAATAAAAAGCAAGACGTTCTGTTTTTGTTTATCACGGAAATACTCAGACATCGTAAGTGCTGTCAGGGCCACTCTCATTCTGACGCCCGGAGGTTCATTCATCTGTCCGAAAACTAACGCTGTTTTGTCAAGGACACCCGAGTGTTTCATGTCGTAATAGAGATCATTTCCCTCACGTGTTCTTTCTCCGACACCTGCAAAGACAGAATAACCTCCGTGCTCCTTAGCAATCGAATCAATAAGTTCCATGATAAGAACGGTTTTTCCTACACCGGCACCGCCAAAAAGGCCTATTTTTCCACCCTTAGAGAAAGGGCAGAGCAGATCAATTGCCTTAATTCCTGTTTCCAGCATCTCCGGTGTTGCATTCTGCTCCATAAGTCCGGGCGGATCTCTGTGAATGGGTGCATGATTTTTCGATTCAACAGGGGGCATATTATCAATCGGATCTCCAAGTACATTTACCATACGTCCCAGTACTTCTTTTCCCACCGGAACGGTGATTGGAGCTTTGGTATCTAACGCCTCCATACCACGTGTCAGTCCATCGGTAGCATGCATGGAAATACAACGTACAGTATGATTTCCAAGGTGCTGTAAAACCTCCAGCACGATGGTATCTTTGCCTGCTCTCACTTTAATGGCATGATAAAGAGAAGGTACTTCCGCATCAAAGCGGATGTCAACAACCGCTCCTATTATTTGAACAATTTTTCCTACATTTTCAACTGTCATCTATTCCACCTTTATTCAAAATGTTTGCGCTTCCTACAATTTCACTGAGTTCCTGTGTGATTTCCGTCTGACGTCTTCGATTATACAAATGATTTAACTCATCAATCAGATCTGACGCGTTTTTTTCGGCTGCATCCATATTGACCATTCTTGCCGCCTGTTCACTGGTATGAGATTCTGAGTATGCACGAAATAAATTCATATGAAGATACAGTGGCATAATATGCTCAATAAATGTCTCGACGTCCGGCTCGTATTTAACATCGGTATACTTATCTTTTATATCGTCACTGGCATTTTTATCTATACTCAGGGGTAATATTTTTTCAATTGTGGGATTGTATCGGAGAACATTTTCAAAATGAGTATAGACGATGAAAACCTCCTGCACCTCACCTGACAAATAAACATCGATCAGCCATTTTGCGACTCGTTCACTGCTGTAATACACTTTTGCATCTACCACATCGACGACCGAGCGAATCACACTTTTATGATTCTTTTTAAAAAAATCCGTTCCCTTTGATCCTACAGAAATGATCTTTTCATTTTTTCCCTGATTCATATGATCCAGGGCTTTAGAAAGAACGTTTGCATTATAACTGCCCGAAAGTCCACGGTCACTTGTCAGTACAATATATAAAGATTTTTCAACCGCTGTATCCTGAAAGAAAGGGTTTAAGGAAGCTTCTTCATTCAATTTGAGTTCGTCTGTTTTCCTTTTCAACTCATAGTATATGGGACGTACTCCATCCAGCTGAGCTCTTGATTTATGCAGCTTTGTAGATGCGACCATATCCATGGCCCTTACGATTTGTTCTACGGACGTGACATTTGATATTCTTTGTTTTATATCTCTCATCGAACTCATAAAATCACCTCCTAACTATAATCATGCTGTTTCTTCACCTCAGAGATTGCACTGCTTATTTTTTCTTCAAGCTCTTCAGTCAGTTTTCCGGTTTCAGACAGCTCTCTTATGATATCAGAATGATTACTATTTACATGACTTATGAGATCTTTCTCAAAGGTACGAATGTGCCGGATATTGATATCTGACATATATTTATTGCTCAGTGCATAGAGAATCAATACCTGATCTTCGATTGCAACCGGTTTGTATTGAGGTTGTTTGAGTACCTCCATAATACTTTCGCCGTAATTCAGACGATTGATCGTGTCTTCATTGAGATCGGAACCGAATTGTGAAAATGCAGCCAGCTCATTGTACTGTGCAAACTCAATCCGAAGAGGCCCGGACATCTCCTTAATTGCGGGAATCTGAGCAGTACCTCCCACACGTGAGACAGACAGTCCCGGATTAATTGCAGGACGTATCCCGTTATGAAACAGATCTGCCTCCAGATAGATCTGTCCATCTGTAATTGATATGATGTTGGTCGGAATATAAGCCGAAATATCGCCTTCCTGTGTTTCCACAATTGGCAGTGCCGTAAGTGTGCCGCCGCCATATTCCCCACTCATACATGCCGCTCGTTCTAAAAGACGCGAATGCAGATAGAAAACATCTCCCGGATAAGCTTCACGGCCGGGCGGACGATGGAGAAGAAGACTGATTGCACGGTAAGCTGTCGCATGCTTTGACAAATCATCGTAGACAATCAATACGTCCTTCCCTCTTTCCATCCAATCTTCTGCAATTGCACAGCCGGCATAGGGAGAAATGTACTGCAGGGCTGCCGAATCAGCTGCGCTGGCAAGCACAACGGTTGTGTACTCCATTGCCCCTGTTTCATTGAGCACATTAATTATACGTGCCACCGTTGAGATTTTTTGTCCGATTGCTACATAAACACAATTTACATTCTTCCCCTTCTGGTTAATAATTGCATCTATGCCGATTGCGGTTTTACCAGTCTCACGATCTCCGATAATCAATTCTCTTTGACCTTTTCCGATCGGAACCAGGGTATCAATCGCTTTGATACCCGTCTGAAGAGGTTTATTTACTTCACTTCTCATAATGACACTTGGAGCCGGACTTTCTATATTGCGATAAATATCTGTCTGAATCTTTCCTTTATCATCGACTGGCTCACCAAGGGCATTGATCACACGGCCCTGCAGGACATCTCCAACGGGAACTTTCGTCATTTCACCTGTCAGTTTCACAGGATCCCCTTCTTTGATTCCTTCATCCGGTCCCATGACAACAACACCGATACTGTCTTCATTCAGATTCATTGCCATACCCTGGGTTCCGTTGGAAAATTCCAGAAGTTCTCCGCTCATTGCACTTTTAAGACCGACGACTTGTGCAATACCATCGCCAATCTGTTTGACTGCACCAACCTCAGAAAAATCCAGCCTGGATGAATATGATTTAACTTGTTTTTTTAACTCCTTGCTGATTTCATCAGTATTAATTTGCATTCATATATTCCTCTCTTTAAGCGCTCTCTTCATTGTTTTTAATTTATATCTCACTGTACCGTCATAAATATGACCATTTACAACACAGTAAAATCCGCCGATCACTTTTGGATCTACTTCGGTTCGTATTTCAACGTTTAAATTGAGTTTTTTTGTCAAAGCCTGATCTATGGAATGAGTCTGTTTTTCGTCCAATGGCACAGCGGATACTACTTTTGCTTCAACCTTACCGAATCGTCTGTTGGCCCGTTCAATATATTCGTTTAGTACAGGAATAATCAATAAGTTCTGATTCTGCTGAATAGTATGATATAGAAATTTCATTAGATGTTCTGAAAGTTTATCAGAAAAGGAATCTATAAAGAACTGCTTTTTAGCCAGAGCCAGGATATTCATATCAGTCAGAAAGGCGTGAACTTCAGAATCTTCAAGTGTATCCCGAAGTAAAACCACCTGCTGTAAATCCGTCTCCAGTGTCCCGGCATCTTCTGAAAGTTCTAAAAGTTTTGATACATATTGTTCTTTTAGTTTTGCCAATTTGCTCCCTCCATCTGAGCCAGCGCCTCATTGAACATCTTTTCCTGAGCCTGTTGGTCCATATTCTGTGTAACATAAATCTGGGATATGGCAAAAGCAAGCTCAATGATATATTGCCGTGATTCTTCCTGAATCCTTTTTTCATCGGCCACAGCAGTATCGGCAGAACGTTTTTTTATCTCATTTGCCTCAACTCTGGCTTCTTCCAGGATTGTTTTTTTCTCATCATCAGCCTGCCTGCGGGCGTTTTCCAGAATCTGGATACGTTCTTTGTCTATTTCTTTGATCTTTGTCTCATACTCGCTTGTAACTTCTTCTGCCCTGGCCGTTTTTTCATCTGAGCTTTCGATTTGCTCCCTGATTTTATCTGAACGTGCTTGCATAAACTTTTTCAGTGGTTTATAAAGAATATAGCCCAGTGCAACAGCAAGAATAATACCGTTGAGCAGCTGAATGCCCACACTGATTAAAGTCTGGCTGTCCAGTGCAAAAACACGGCCCTCCGGTACACTTTTTGCTAAAATCATGGCTCCATTATACATTTATCCATCCGCCTCCTTTCTTCAACTTGTAAGTACACGGTACCTTTTTAGCCAAGATAGCTGACCATAGTATTTACGAGTGGATTGGCAAAGAGCATAACGATGGCAATCAAAAGACCATAAATACCAGATGTCTCGCCCATTGCCATACCGACAAACATGGTACTTCGAATGGAATCAGAAGCTTCAGGTTGTCTGGCCATAGATTCGATTGCCTGCGAACAGATTTTTGCCTGCCCGAATGTGGTTGTAACTCCATTAAGCAGCGCAAGTGCTGCGGCGATATGAGCGATAGCGATAACAAATGCTAAAGGGTCCTGCATAATATTTCCTCCAATATTCTAATAATAATAAATGTTTACATGTTTTTTTATTCCACAGCACCTCTGACATACATAAAACTGATGATTACAAATATATATGTCTGTAAAGCACCGAATGCAACGTCGAAAATTGCGTGCAGTACTGCCGGAATTCCTATTTGAACAAACCATGGTGTCAGGGAGTAATATAGTGTCAGTAATATGGTACCTGACAGCATATTACCGAAGAGTCTGAAACTCAGTGAAATTGGCTTTGCTATTTCCCCGATCAGATTAATCGGGAAAAGTATAACATTAGGCTCAAAGAAAGATTTTAGATATTTTCCTTTGCGATGTTTGAAACCCATGAAAATCATAATGATGAAAGTGGCCAGTGAAAACGCAAAGGTTGTCGCCCAGTCAGCAGACGGCGCGCGGAGCCCGAAGACGCTGAACAGACAACAGGTAAGAAGAAACACAAAAACCATAAAAAACCACGGTGCTATATAAGAAAACTTATCACCTACTGTGTCTTTTGCAAAATTATCAAATGTTTCAACTGCTGCCTCTGTCAGGTTCTGAACTCCTTTGGGAATTACTTTGAAATTACGAAGTTTTACACGAATTATAACTGCAAGTACAATAAGTACTGCCATAATTATCCATGTATTAAAAATCGTTTCTGTTATCCAGACTTCATGGCCGAAGACATTGATTACCCAGAGATTGTTTACCTCCAAATTCAATGATTAATCACCTCCTGTTTAATGTATCATAACCTTAGATATTTGATTACCGCGGATTACTCTTTTGTATCCGGGTATCATACATTTGAACTGAATTTTAAACTATAAGCTGCAAGCTGGTACGCAAAGATACCGGCAACTGTACCCCAAAGGCTTATCTGCGAAACGACCGCACCGAGAATAAGGACGGCTCCTGAAAGTGCAAATCTCAACAGGTACGAAATACCGGCATATCCCCCCGCGGGTTTCTGTTCCATATTAAGGGTTTTATCCACAGCGTGATCCAATAGAAAAACTTTGACGATACTGACAGCGGCGCCGGCAAGGACTCCATAAAAGAAGGGAAGAAAATCCAGTGAACGATAATATATTATGGAGACAAACATAAAAAGTAATGCAATGATTGAGATTGAACGTGTCATTCTCTTCGCTAAATCAGACAGTTTCATATTACCTCCCTTCTTCAAAATCGTGTTGATGTCTTATTTTTCCTTGGATAAATCGAATAAAGATTTGATAGATGCCCCTACACCCAGCATAGAAAAGATTAACAGCATCCAGGGACTTGTTCCGAACAAACGGTCAAAAAGCTTCCCAATAAGAACTCCCGCTAATATCGATGCAGCTATTGTTGATCCAACTTGGGTGATGTAAGTGAAGGCATATAAAGATTTACCGCCGTCAGGCTTTTGACGCCTTTCGTGTCGCTTATGCAATATAGATTCCTCCTCGTTATTAAGCTTCCGATATGAAACTTGCCGCCACGGGCGGGCTGTGAATAGCGATTCAGTTACAGAAAAATAGCGTCCTAACTTTAGGACACTATCCCTTAGGTTATATTAAAATGTTATCACAAAAATTCGTATTCTGTCAAGTATAAAACATTTACAAATGTATTACCCCGGCAGAAAAATCTTACAAAAATATTACTCAGCTATAAAAGGAGCATAAATAAATAAAATTAAAATAAATAAACTGTTAAATTATCATAACCCGAAGTGGGATGCAAGAATCCTTCTCGCTGCCGGCACTGCCGCCGAACTTCCGGATCCGGCACTTTCGAGCATGACACAAACTACAATATCTTTATCTCCGGTGTCAGAGAATCCAACAAACCATGAGTGTGTTTTTGAAGTCATGTCTCCGTGTTCAGCTGATCCGGTCTTTCCGTAAATTGGAATTCCCAGATCATTCAACTTTCTTCCGGTTCCGTTCGTGATAACACCCTTCATGAGCTCTTTTAACTGAGCGGCCTGGTCAGCAGACATAAACTGAGCATATTCTTTCGGCTTTGTGCTGCTGATTTCCGTTCCGGTGTGATTTTCCACCTTTTTTATAAGATTCGGGGTCATGGCTGTACCCCCATTGGCCACTGCATCAGCAATCAACGCGATATGAATCGGAGTCATGGTAGTGTTTCCCTGCCCCACGGAAGTCTGCATAACCAGAGGATTGGCGGTCTGATTATCCAGCTGAATTTTACTTTTAGAGGACGGGAGCTGTAAATTCAACGGTTTGCCAAAAGAAAGCTTTTCTGTCATTTTGTTCCACTGATTTTTGTCCAGATCCATCCCAATCTGTGCAAAAGCACAGTTACATGAGTTTGCAAATGCCTCCGCAAAAGTTTCATGTCCGTGAACAGCGCCTCCGGCACAATGTATCGTATAATCATCGGATGTCAGTTCACCGGTACACTCGAATGAAAAATCATCAAATGTCTTATGCTGTTCAAGATAGGCTAAAGCTGTCACAATCTTAAACGTGGATCCCGGAGGATACAGTCCCTGCAGAGAACGGTTTAACAGCGGACTTTTTTCATTATCTGTACTCAGAGATTCCCAGTTTTGACTAAGCTTATTCGGATCGAAATCCGGTTTGCTCACATCCGCGAGGACATTACCCGTTTTTACATCCAGCACAATTGCGGAACCATTATAATCTCCAAGAGCTCCGTACACTGCTTTTTGAAGATTGGAATCCAAAGTAGTGATCACAGTGTCACCCGTATTTTTCTCATCCTTGAATTCGTTTACAACCTGTTCCATAGGATCAGCATGAGAAGTCAGAAGGGAAAGCTCCTCTGTCGATTCCAGACCGCCGCCCCCGTTGCTGTTGTATCCGACCACATGAGCAAACTGTCGTCCAAAAGGATAGACTCTAGTCTCTTTTTTATCTGCTCCAACCTCAGTTTTTGCAAGAGTTTTTCCATCAGAAGACAGAATCTGTCCTCTGATTACATGTTCCTGAAAAGACTTTGCGCGTTTGTTGTATGGACTGGACTGGTAAGTATCTTTTAACTGGACATTGAAGTAAATCAGATAACCGATCAAAGACAGAAAAAGAGCTACGAAAATAAAGGATATAAGCTGGTAAGGTCTACCAATGGAGGCTTCTTTTTGTCTGCTCTGCGATTTTGTCTTCGAGATCGTCTGATTCGGACTTTTTCTTTGTGCCGCCCGTTGGTTTTGATTTTTTCCCCGTCTTCTTTTTTGATTTGTTTTTGTTGTTTTTTGATTTGTTCTTTTTCGTTTTTTTGATCTGTTTTTTTCTTCTTTTTTCAAGTTCTTCACCTTCTTCATCTTCTTCATCTTCTCTCAAGACGTAAAGCCCCTGTATGATTGACAGCATAATGATGGTTGACATCACAGAGCTGCCTCCATAGCTGACCAAAGGCAGTGTGATTCCTGTCATCGGTATGAATTTTGTAGTCCCTCCGATCGTCAGGAATACCTGAACAGCATATTCCACACCGAGCCCAATTGCAATCAGCCGGTAGAAAGTTTTGCTCATCCTCATAGATATATTGACAATCAGCAGAAACGTGCTCATACACAGCAGAATAAGACAGATTGAGAAAAGGATGCCGAATTCCTCACTGATTGCTGCAAAGGTAAAGTCATAGCTTGCCAGAGGTATCGTCTCAGGCTGTCCTTTAAACAGACCCGTTCCAAACCATCCTCCCGCCGTAAGGCCGAACAATGCCTGTACAATTTGATAACCGTTTTTATTATAATCAGAAAACGGGTCTTTCCAGACTTCCACTCTTACCCGGACATGGTCAAACAGGAAATAGGCCGCAATTGAAGCGAAAATCAAAGCTCCCATTCCTGCAAATACATAGGATGGCTTCGAAGTCGACACATAGACAATTACGAGATATGCCATAAAAAACACCAGAGCCGTGCCAAGGTCTTTCGATAGAACAAGGATTCCGACATGCATCGCCGCAACGACCGATGTGACAAATACCTGCTTTAAATCCGTTTTCATCTGGAGCATACCGGCCATGAAAAAGACAAAGGTAATCTTCACAAACTCAGAGAACTGGAAATTGATTCCTCCGATCGAGATGGACAGGTTCGCTCCTCTGCTTTTGCCGGCAAATACAAATACAATACCGAGCAGCAAAAGACCGATCAGAGCATAAAACCATGTTAAATCTCTGACAAGTTTTACTTTTCTGATGATCACCGGAATCAGAAAAGAAAGTACTGTGGAAAGGGCCGCTATCTGGATCTGTTTGAATGCATTCTCAACTTTCAGGCGGCTTAAAATAATAAACCCAATGGATAACAGCATGCACATATTATTCACCAGATTCATCGATGCTTTTTTATATATCATGCGGTAAAGCATCTGAGTGAGAAGGATGTAGAGTAAGACACATCCATACATGAGTATCATTTTCACATCCTCCGATTGGAGAAACATCACAAAAAAAGCGAGAAGATCGAAAATCAGAATAATAATGATCTGTTTTCTGATGATATTTTCCCGTGCGGATTCTTTCTTTTTTTTCAGAACCATAAATGATTCCAGAGTAAACCATACCATCAAAAGCAGCAATATGTATTTTGACAGTTCTACGATAACGTTAACCATATAAATCCTCTATTCTATCCCTCGTTTAAAATGCCCTTTCGTATATTCACCTGTAAAATTAGTGGACCGGCCGTACAGATACCTGTCGATATACAGACCGACAGTTTCTTCTGTCTCTTTACGGCTCTCCGTCGTAAATGAAAGGCGCAGTGACTTCATTCCAAGTTTCTTTACTTCTTCAAAATCTTTTAAAAGAAACAGGGGGACACTATTGTAGATCACATTATAACATAAATTACAGTAGCATTGAACAGCAAATTTTTTGTTCCGTCTGTCCGTAAGTTCTATTGTATTGTTTGATTTTGAGCACGACAAATAGTTTTTTCTTACGCACTGTGCTGAAATCATCATTGGCAGATAACCATATATAATCATTTCACTATTCGTGTTGAAGCGCTCTTTCAGTTCATGATCATTTAACTCTAGCGGGGCAGTGTCCCGACACGCTCCACGGCTGTTAAAAAATAACTGTGCTGCGGAATTAAAAGTATACAGGCTGTGATCTAAAATCACAAAGCTCTCCAGGTGGTGCCTCTTCAGGAGGGAAAAAGATTCCAGGTTTCTTACAAGAAAGCCACTCAGCCCCCCGGCTATTAACTTCTCAAGATACGGTTCTATATAAGATAAATCATCGGCACGGACGATATGCGGAAGAGCCAGATAAGCCTTTTTCCCTTTAGAAGTAACCAGATCTATGCAGTTTTGCACCTGAGGATAGAAGGACTGAATCGAAAACATCTGATATCCGAGATAAATAGCTGTGATTTCATCTACATCAGTCAAAGCTTTCAGCTGATCCGACTTTTCTACAGATGCCGTTAGAATCATGTCTTTCGTCTTGCTGTTGGAAAGATGGGACCACTCTTCTTCTGAGTCTAAAACCGGGCAGGATCTGTAATATGTTTTCAGCATCTCCTGTTTCAGCTTATCTAAGGCATCTCTTTTTAGTTCGTTTAGAAATTGAATCGGAACAAATACCTGTTCTCCCATAAAAACATCAATATCTTCAAAAATAAAGGGCGTTTTCCCTGTCTTTTTCAGCTGTTTTATCACACGGCTTTCTGTGAGGGGCTGTTTTATTGCAGTCTGTACTCCTTCTTTTTCCAATGTGATCACATAATTATCCGCATACAGTGTCAGTATAGCAGGCGCGCCTGAATATAAAGTTAAAGAACCCTTTATTTTCCTCTGAGGATTTTTATTATTGTATCGTTCATGAAGTTTACCGTAAAGCTTTTCTCTGTCTGAATTATTTTGGGATTTTTCTCTTCCCGTTTCGATCTTTCTGTTTCTAAGTGCCATCATATCCCGGCCATTTCGTTCCAGGTAATAACTTTTGTTAAAACCATCACGATTGAAAAGGTCAGAAAGCATTTTAAGATCACACGGGTCCACCCTGTAATGGTCAGGATCCTCAAAATAAAGATCCAGATATTTTCGGTAAATCTGTACGACGCCGGCCGTATACTCCGGTTTCTTCATACGGCCTTCTATCTTAAGTGATGTGACACCGGCTTTAATAATCTCAGGAAGAAGTTCAATTGTACACATGTCCTTCGTATTCAGTGCATATGAATGATGGCTGTTACTTATCAGACTGCCGTTTTCGCTGACCTGATAAGGCTGTCTGCAGGGCTGCGCGCAGCGACCTCTGTTTCCGCTTCGTCCACCGATCAGACTACTGAACAGACACTGACCGGAATAACAATAGCAAAGTGCTCCGTGAATAAAGCATTCAATATCAACATCGGTACAGTCTCTTATTTTCCGTATTTCGCAAAGAGAAAGCTCTCTGGCTGTGACAATCCGTTTCACGCCAAGATTCTCCAGCATTTTAGCACCATCAGGACCGGTGATTGTCATCTGTGTACTGCAGTGAATGGGAAGATCGGGAAACCATCTCCTGATTTGATACAATACACCATAATCTTGTACAATCACCGCATCAAGCCCGTGTTCATAGTAGGGTTTAAGATAACTGTACAGTTCATGATCCATCTCGTTTTGTTTTAATAAGGTATTTACAGTCAGATAAAGCTTCTTTCCATATAGATGCACCTCATCAATGGCAGACAAAAGTTCATCTTCATCAGGATTGTCTGCGAATGCCCTCGCGCCGAATTTGGATCCACCGATATAGACGGCATCCGCGCCGGCTAAAAGAGCTGTGCGCAGCGCCTCATAAGATCCTGCCGGTGCTAATAATTCTGGTTTCATCGTTTCATTTCTCCTATATAAAATGACAAAAGGGAAAGCATGCGCCATCCCCTATTTATTATCACTGTTTTAAAAATTCGTCCAGTTCGTCATTTAGCTCTTTGACCTTGCCGTCTAATTCGTCTTTATCTTTTTTTAGTTTTTCTGTTTCACGAGTCATCTTTTCAAGTTGAATCTGGGCCGCAATTAAATCATGTTTAATGTCGTAATTTTCTTTATCTTTTACTTCTATGTCCTCTTCAAGTGACTCAGCCATATTTTTCACTTTAAAATAATCATCCGCAATGTTAAGGCTTAACAGTGTATGTTTCGTCTCAGGCGTTTGTCTTTTATAGCCGGAAATCTGTGAAAGTTCCGCTATTTTGTTATTGATATAAGAGGCTACCTTCTGAAGATATTCTTCACTTTCATATCCACTTAATGTGATAATCTTCCCATCTATTAACACCTTAGTCGTATTTTTCGCTGACATCTGGCAACTGCTCCTTTGTATTTATACTTCCTATCCTCTTTCTTTTAGTTTATCTCTTTTCCGCCTTAAAAGCAAGTTCTTTCTGTCATGTTTCATCGGGAACAGACTTTCCCAGGTGTTGGTAGGACAGAGACGTTGCCACCCTCCCCCTGGGCGTCCGGTTTATAAAACCGTTTTTTATTAAATAAGGTTCATATACATCCTCGATGGTTCCTGAATCTTCCCCGATAGCTGCTGCCAGGGTATCCAGACCCACAGGACCGCCTCCAAACTTATCAATCATAGTCAAAAGCAGTGTCCGGTCCGTGGCATCCAGCCCGTATTTATCCACATCCAGCAGATTTAAGGACAGGGCTGCCACCTTCTGCGTAATTCGCCCATCGAATTTTACCTGTGCAAAATCCCTGACCCTGCGCAGCAATCGGTTGGCCAGACGTGGTGTTCCTCTGGAACGTTTTGCCATCTCAAGGGCACCGCTCTCTTCCACCTCAACATTTAAGATTTTTGCGGAATGGATGATAATAGTCTTAAGTTCTTCTACAGTATAAAACTCTAGATGATGAAGTACTCCAAACCGGTCCCTGAGTGGTGCCGTCAAAAGGCCGGCTCTGGTAGTTGCACCTACCATTGTGAATTTTGGAAGATCCAGGCGTATGGATCGGGCCGATGATCCCTTTCCAATCATGATATCAATTGCAAAATCCTCCATGGCGGGATAGAGCACTTCTTCAACCTGCCTGTTCAGGCGGTGAATCTCATCAATGAAAAGAATATCTCCCTCCTGCAGATTGTTTAGAATTGCGGCCATCTCTCCCGGCTTTTCAATAGCAGGACCGGAAGTTACCTTCAGATGAGTATTCATTTCATTTGCAATAATACCGGCGAGTGTTGTTTTTCCAAGTCCGGGAGGACCATAGAAAAGAACGTGATCTAACACATCTTTTCTTTGTTTTGCAGCCTCTATAAATATTCTCAGATTTTCTTTTATCTTCTGCTGGCCGATATAATCTTCCAGGTACTGAGGTCTTAAAGAGCCTTCCGTTTCAGCCTCTTCTTCTTCCATCACATCCGTTGTTATGATACGTCGTTCCATGAATATCAATATCTCCTATCTTACCTTCAAATAACAGAACCGGGCACTGCAGTTTGTTAGACGATAACTTTAAGCGCAGCCTTTAACATTGCCTCTGTATCCAGACCCTGTCCTCTGACTTTATTTACAGCCTGGAAAGCTTGTGTATTAGAATATCCCAGGGAGACCAATGCCTGTATCACATCTTTAGCAGCATCAGGGATTTCCGATGAGGTATGCGGGTGCAAATCAGATTCAGAATATTTTTGTTCAAATGTCTCATCCAGGGAAAACTTATCCTTTAGCTCCAGAATCAATTTCTGAGCTGTCTTTTTTCCAATCCCCGGGGCTTTTGTAATGGCCGCCGTATCATCAGAAAGCACTGCAAATTTCAGATCATTTGAGGAAAGTCCGGAAAGAATGCCAAGTGCTGCTTTCGGTCCGATTCCATTGACGCTGATCAACATACGGAATACTTCCAGATCATCTCTGGACATAAATCCGTACAGCTGTATAACATCTTCCTTTACATGGAGATAGGTATAAACTTTAACTTTATCGCCAATTCTGGGCTGTCGATCCATGACACTGCCGGGGACAAAGATCTGAAACCCAATTCCTCCCTGATCGATCACCAGACTCCCTTCATCAACAAAATCCACAACTCCACATATAAAATTAATCATATCTGCGTAACCTCTTCATGTTAATAGTTAATAGATTCTCTTTCGAATTTCCATGCACAAAATTCCAATCAGTATTCCAGTCAGCACTCCCGCGATGATCAGCGCGGGGAGATAATACATAATCTGAATGTTTTTTATCAGCATGGACGCCATCATAATCTGACCGATATTATGTGTGACTCCTCCTGCAACACTTATGCCAACAATGCCGAAAGCTTTTCCCCGCTTCAGCAGGATCATGACAGAAAGGCTAAGCAGCCCTCCTGCCATCGAAAATGCAATACTGAACAGATTCCCAAACAAAAATCCCACTGACAGGATTCTCACAATCTGAACCATAAACGCTTCTGACGGACCAAAATGATATAAAACAAGTATAATAGCCAGATTTGCAAGGCCCAGTTTCATTCCCGGCACAGCTGCAAAAATCGGGATCAGTGATTCCACATATCCCAGCAATATCGCTGCCGCCGTGTAAAGTCCAAGATAGGTAATCTTTTTAATTTTCTTATTCATATTTTTCCTGTCACGAAGCAACCGTATCCGGAGCATCTGTTTGATTATTTATAACAGTCATAAAAACCCGGTTAGGCAGACAGACAATTGACCCTCCTGTATGATCCAGCGGTTTATGATGTATACAAACCTGATCCGGACAATCTGCCTGTATCATCCAGGCCTTACCGTCGCGGATCCGGCAGGTGTTCGTTTTATTGATTTTTATGGTCTGATCCTCATCAAGTCTATAAATTCCATACTCTTTTCCGTCTACAGTTATCCTCAAACTTTCACCTTCTGATCGGTTCATTTTTACAGACAATGCCAGTGAAAGTGCTGCCGTTAACATAACTGCAACCAGGATAATATCCTTTTTTTTCATACGTTTTATCTTACCATAGGAATCATTCATTTGCAATTGGATATAACGTGGCCTCCGGAAATTGAGACACTATTTCTTTTGATCTTTCCTCGCCCATCAATATACAGACAGTACTTAAGGCATCTCCGAGAAGTGAGCTTTTGCCGACAATCGTAACTTGTGAATCCTCGGTATCAGCCGGATATCCGGTGTCGGAATCGAGAATGTGGTGATAGATCTTCCCGTCTTTTTTAAAATACCGCTCATAGATTCCGGAAGATACCACAGACTGATCGCGCACCTGCAGGACATCGGCGGTTTCTCCCTGAGCGGCAAACGGTTTCTGAATTCCGACATTCCAGGGACTGCCGTCCGGTTTTGCACCGACTGCAAGAACATTTCCCCCGAGATTGATCATGGCACTTTTTACGCCATGAGTATTAAGATATTCTTTCAGCTTATCAGCGGCGTATCCTTTGGCTAAAGCTCCGAGATCTATTTTAGTGTCCGCTCTTTTAAAGGATAAAATATTACCCGACAGTTGAATGGAAGAACCATCTACCTTCAGGAGTGCCTCATCTATTTTTTCCTGCTCGGGTATGATCTTAGAACCGTTTTTAAAATCCCACAACTCTAATAGAGGTTCAATTGTTATATCAAACTTTCCATCTGTTATTTTATAAAATCTGATTCCCTCTTGAATCACTTTTGCAAGATCATTGGAAATCTCAACCTGATTGGCTGTCCTGTGATTTACTTTATAAAGTTCACTGCTTTTTTTTGTTCGGCTGAACGTGTTTTCCAGTTCTTCGCATAATTCAAAGGATCCATCTAACACTTTTTTACTGTCCTCACTATACACTCCGATAGAAATCGCCGTATCAAAATAAGTACCTTCACGGGATTCCATTGAATTATCTTTCTTTCCACATCCGGAAAGAAAAACCAGAACACATATAACAAAAATACTACACGGCTTTATTTTCATCAAAGATTGTACCTCTCGGGCATACTTCTTTACATTTCCCACAGTTAACACAAAGAGAGTAATCTATTTTTGCAAGGAACTTATCTACTTTAATAGCATCTGCCGGACAGTTCTTCTCACATTTTCTGCATCCGATACAGCCGGTATCACATGCCGCCATCACAGCCTTTCCCTTATCATTTGAAGCACATGCCACATGAAATTCTGCCCTTTCGTACGGAATCATTTCAATCAGATGATTTGGGCACACACCTAAGCATGCTCCACATCCTGTACATGTTTCTTTATCTACAACTGCGGTTCCGTCGACGATATGAATCGCATCAAAAGGACACGCACGTTTACAACTTCCATATCCCATGCAGCCATAGGTGCAGACTTTTTCACCACCTCCCGGAATATAGGACATATAAGTACATTCTTTTACTCCGGTATATACGTTATCAATACGAGTATTCTTACAGGTTCCGCTGCAGTGGATATAGGCTCTCTTCCTGATTGTATCAGATATTTCCTCGCCCATAATTTTCCCTATTTTTTTAGCAGCCGCATTCCCGCCGACTGAGCATACGGTAACGGGTGCTTCGCCCTTTACAACAGCAGCGGCAGCACCGTCACATCCGGGATAGCCACACGCACCACAGTTGATGCCCGGCAGGGCCTCCCTTACAAGAGACTCTCGCTCATCACCTGCAACAGCAAGTTTCTTGTCAGCCGTTCCGAGAAGCAGACCGATAATAATCCCTGATCCGCCTAAAATCAAAGTGGAAATCAATATTACTGAAAAACTCATAAACTCCTCCTATATGATTCCGTGAAATCCAAAGAAAGCAATCGACATCAGCATGGCAGTTAGCAATACTATCGGCATACCCTGAAACGATTTCGGCACATCGTTGTATTCCATCTTCTCGCGAAGCCCGGCCATGAGAATAATTGCAATTGTATATCCTACCGCAGAAGCAAATCCGTTCACTGTACCCTCAAGAATAGAATAGTCTTTCTGGACATTGATGATTGCCACACCAAGTACCGCACAGTTTGTAGTAATTAAAGGGAGATATACCCCCAGTGCTTTATGCAGGGCAGGAGATTTCTTTTTGAGAAACATTTCCACCAGCTGGACCAGCGCTGCGATAACCATAATAAATACAATTGTCTGCAGGTATTCCATGCCTGTCTTAACCAGTATAAATTTATAAATCAGACTTGTACAGAAGGAAGAAAGAGTCAGTACAAAGATTACCGCTCCTCCCATTCCGGCGGCCGTTTCCATCTTTTTCGAAACACCGAGGAAAGAACAGAGTCCGAGAAACTGGCTCAGTACAACATTATTTACCAGTGCGGCACCGACCGATATAATTAAAAGTTCTTTCATTGGTTGTCACCTCCCTGGTTTTTGCGTGAGGGGCATTTTGTATTGCCACAAGAGGCACATCCATAGTTCTCCGACTTATTTGATGCATTGACGCCGGACAGCTTATGGTCTCTGATCTTATTTAACAGGGCAACAAGCAGCGCAAGAACGAAGAAAGCACCGGGAGCCATAATAAACATTGTTACGGGTTCATACGAAGAGGGCATAATATGCAGCCCCAGGAATGTCCCGGAACCAATCACCTCACGAACTGTCCCAATACAAAATAAACCGATTGTAAATCCAATCCCCATGCCCAACCCGTCAAAGAAGGAGGGAACCACCGGATATTTACCGGCATACGACTCTGCACGTCCCATAATAATACAGTTGACCACAATCAGAGGTATATAAATTCCAAGCGCCGTATTTAAGCTTGGGAGATATGCTTTAAGTAAAAATTCCACGATTGTGACAAGAGTGGCAATGACTCCAATATAGGCAGGCATTCGCACACTATCTGGTATCACCTTTCGAAGCATGGAAATCAACACATTTGAGGCGGCCAGAATAACTGTTGTAGTCAGACCCATCCCAATTCCATTGATGGCAGAAGTAGTAACCGCAAGTGTAGGACATATACCAATCATCATAACAAAAATCGGGTTTTCTTTTACTATTCCATTGTACAAACGTTCTGTAGGTGTGTTCGGTCTCATGATTTCATCCCCTCCTTATCAAGCATCCCGGATACATGAATACAGGCATTCACGGCATTTGTTACAGCGTTTGTTGTTACAGTAGCCCCGCTGATGGCATCAATTTGGTCATCAGATGTGGCTCCATCCTTTGTGTATTCAAAAGCATCGACCTTTTTTCCTTTAAACTGTTCTTTAAACTTATCTGTGTCAGCATTCATTCCGAGACCGGCCGTTTCATCTAATTCCAGAAAGGAGATTCCGTTGGTGGTATGATCGTCCGCTATGCCAACTGTCAGCTGAATATCTCCCCCGTATCCTTCTTGCGATGTCACCGTAACTGCATAACCTGAGAAGTTCCCCGATCGATCAACTCCCTTATACACTTCATCAATAATCTGAGCATTCATACCATCTTTTTTAAGGGAAGACTGGATTTCATTCTTTTTATCTGATATATCAATTTCTTCAAACCTTTCTGCGCCGGGCAGTACATTCTTAAGAGCATTGGTTTTGGTTTGCTTTTCCTGATTTGCAATAGGTTCTTTTGTAATTTCATGAAATGTTCCAAGAAGGACACCGAGAATCACTGCAATCAAAGTCAGGGAAAGAGCATCTTTAAATATTTTTTTCAATTTTTCCAGCTCCTTTCCTTTTTAAGGCCAAATCCACTGGGCAGTGTCAGTCGTTCAATCACCGGAACCAGAAGATTAGAAACTATAATTGCATAAGATACACCTTCTGGCGCAGCACCAAATTTTCTGAAGATCCAGGTCATCAGACCTAATATGAGGCCATAGAAAAACTGTCCTTTTTTTGTAATCGGACGGGTCGTATAATCTGTTGCCATGAAGACCGCTCCCAGGATCAGACCACCGCTGCAGACCTCGGCAGCCGTCGGGCTAAAATCAAATCCGCTCGACAATAGATAAAGAATTGCAAATGACCCGATGTATGTCAGAGGAATTATATAATCGATAATTTTAAAGACAGCCAGAAAGATTCCGCCAAGCAGCAGCAGTAAGGCAGATGTTTCACCAATTGTCCCATTAGTTTTACCAAGAAACATACTTAGAAGATCATATTCACCTCCCGGTGTGATCGAACCAAGAGGAGTTGCAGAAGATACCGGTGTGGAAGAAGAAACCGGCGTGGAAGATGAAATACTGTCCACAATTTTGTTCGAAGTCCATTTGCTTATAGTAAAATCCGTCATTCTGGAGGAGAAGGAAATCAGCAAAAAACATCTGGCTGCAAGTGCCGGATTCATAAAATTCTGTCCGATTCCTCCGAATAACTGTTTTACAACTAAGATTGCAAATACATCCCCAATGATAACGAGCCACCAGGGAACCGAAGCCGGAAGGCAAAGTGCCAGGAGAAGACCTGTAACCATGGCACTTCCATCACTGATTGTAACCGGCTTATGCATCAGACTTTCATAAAGAAACTCCGTCAGAACGGATGTCCCGACAGAAATAAGAATGACAGTCAGTGCCGGAATTCCAAAAAGATAAATACCCATAACAGAAGCAGGAAGCAGTGCTATCAGAACCATAAACATAATTGTCTGTGTTTTCATACCTGATCTGATATGCGGAGATGATGATACGTGTAATAGTTCACTCATTTGACTTTAACCTGTCCTTTCTTCTGCTCGTCAAGCAGTATTTTTCTCATTGATCGTATCGATTGTGTAAGATGTCTTTTGGCTGGACAGATATAACTACAGCATCCACATTCACAGCACTCCATACCATGATATTTCAAAAAACTCTCTTTATCTCCCCGGTCGGCAAAATCTGCAAGTCTTGTCGGAAGAATCCGGCCGGGACAATCTTCTACACATCTTCCACAGTTCATGCATGCAGAAGGTTCGGATTCGGATACAACATCCTCAGAAAAAGCAAGCAGTCCAGAGGATGTCTTAGTCACCGGCACATCAAGACTGATCAGTGCATTACCCATCATTGGTCCCCCCGAAATGATTTTTTGGGGAGCTTTTGAAAATCCTCCAGCTGCATCTGCGGCTTCCCGGTGTAAAATCCCTATCGGAACGCTTAGATTTTTCGGATTTTTGACCGCATCTCCTGTAACTGTTATCGTACGATCCATCAGAGGTTTTCCATTTATTACGGCTTCACCTATTGCTACCATCGTTTCAACATTATCCACGATACACAAAGCATCTGCCGGAAGCATTTTAGAGTTGATTTTTCTACCAGTCACAGTACTAATCAGTACTCTCTCTGCTCCCTGGGGATACTTGGTGCGTAAACATTTTATTTCAATGTTGTGATCCCGGCAAAGAGGCTCCATAGCTGTGATACAGTCTTTCTTATTGTCTTCAATACATAGATACCCCCGAGCGCCGGGAAATAACTTCAAGACTGCGAGAAGCCCGGTCATAATTTTTTCAGGTTCTTCTGTCATTCTCTGGTAATCTCCCGTCAAGTAAGGTTCACATTCCGCTGCATTTACTAAAATAGAATCGATTTTATCAGGATTCGGAGGCGAGAGTTTTACATGAGTAGGAAATCCTGCTCCTCCCATGCCTACAACTCCCGCATTTTTGATCCGTTTTAAAATCTCATCTCTTGTCATTTCTTCAAGTTTGTCCGCCTGAAACTGTACTTCCCTCATTTCATGGTCATTGTCCACTACGATACAGTCCGCCATATTCCCGGAGGGCATTCTCATCTTTTCAATTCCCTCCACGGTTCCTGATACGGAAGCATGCACAAAAGCAGAAACATTTCCATTGGCCCTGGCAATCATCTGTCCGCGAAGGACATGATCTCCCTTGCTTACAATTGGTACAGAAGGTGCCCCGATATGCTGTGACAGTGAATAATAGAGTTTATCTCCCGCAGCGGTACGGACAATTTTCTCTCCCTTGGTCAGTTCCTTGCCATCCTCTGGGTGTATGCCCCCCTTAAATGATAATAATCTCATATTCTACTCCCTCCTTTTTAACATCAACGATTGTTGTGATTTTTCTTATCCTCCTTGTGTCTCTTTTTTAAACGATTGCTGATCCCCAGATGCGGATATGCCTTTATGTAACGTTTTGTGATATGATCCAGTGCTTTCTGATCCCTCATGTATTTTTCGAGGAAACTGTCAAACCTCTCCAGGTATTCACCTTTGCGTTCTGTCAGAGATTCTTTCAATTCAAGATTATCCTCGGAGAGTCTGTCCAGGTAATCTGAAAATTTTTTCTTCTTGTCTTCCACAAATGATTTGATCCGTATCGTGGAGGCATCCCGGTACATTGCCTCTGTTTTACTCTTCATATAAGCTGACGCTTCGGCGAGACGGGAATTCTGGAGAAATTCCTGAAACTCGTTCCATGTTCTGTCAAGATTACGAAGTTTATCTCTGACATGAAATGCCGCAAACGCTGACATTCCAAAGTCGACGCAATATACCATTGTAATCAGGCTGACAACAATCTCCCCATACTGTCTGGGATAAAGGGCTACGATGGTGTTGACAAGCGGCTGAAGAACATAAAACAAGACCAGGCTGAAAAATCCCCAGCCAATTGAACTTCCAAGACAGATAATACCCTGAAAATTAAACTTTTTATCGCTATAGTCCCACCATTTGGTATGAAAAACAACTCGCATCAGTACCCCGGTAATATATTCCAAAATTGTGGCAATAGCCATTCCTCCAAAAAACAAGGCTAATATGTAACCGGAGAACCGATGCAGGAAGACATAGATTAACACCGCACCAAATCCATATAAGGTCAGCAGCGGTCCCGATACAAACCCCCGATTGACAAGTTTTCGATTTTTTAAAGAAACCAGGCTGCTCTCCCATATCCAGCCAAAAAAACTGTAAATCCAAAACCAATTTAAAATATGATAAAGATCGATACCTAGTATCTCAAGATCCAGCATCTGACTGTTCATCATATATTTAACCTCTTTTCTTTTGTTTTTGACTTTGGTTCTATGGTTGAATTCTTCCACAAACCCGAGTATCATTATAACATAGATAGGAGGAATATTTCTATGATAATTCAAAAATCTAAAATAAATGTAAAGAACGATCTGGTCATTTCTTACCTGGATAACTTTGAGGACAGCCTTTTTTTTGATATCGAAACTACCGGTCTGTATTGGAAAAATTCCCATCTCTATCTGATTGGAGCAGCCAGTTTTGAAAATTCAGGCTGGTCAATACAGCAGTGGTTTTTGGATCAGCCATTCGATGAAGAAAGTCTGCTTAATGAATTCTCTAAACTATGTAAAGGAAAAAAACGTATCGTACACTTCAATGGAAATGGTTTCGATATTCCATATCTCCAGAGAAAATACTCTTTTTATCAAATGGAAAATCCTTTTACGTCTCTTGAAAGTCTGGATCTCTACAGGAAAGCCAGACCGTTTCAGAAATTATTCGGCCTCCCTTCCATGAAACTAAAAAGCATAGAACAATTTCTAAATCTTGAACGAGAAGATACTTATACCGGAAAAGAATTGATCCAGGTGTATACCGATTACCTCAGAAGCAGAGATAATTCTCGTCTAGCCGCTTTAATGCAGCATAATCTGGAAGATGTCACAGGGCTGATACATCTCCTTCCATTACTTAGCTATGAGAATGTGAAAAAGGGAAAATACACGGTTCAATATGCGGCGTTTAAAGATGATATCCTGACAGTCGGTTTAGAACTTCAATCTTCCGTCCCCGTCCCGGTTTCAGAAAATTTCGGCTTTTATTATCTAAGCCTGAAGGATCACCGGGGAACGTTAAAAATATACGCAGAGAACTGCGTCATGAAGCATTTCTTCTCTGACTATAAAAATTATTATTATCTGCCGCTGGAAGATCAGTCAATTCATAAAAGCGTGGGGGCATTTGTGGATCGTGATCATCGGGAGAAGGCCAGAGCATCTAATTGTTATCAAAAGCTGGAAGGCACTTTCCTTCCACAGTTAAATGAACGGTTTCATCCGGTATTTTTTGTAAACTACAAATCAAAACCTGCATATTTTCCTTATCATGAAGAAATGCTGCTGGACATGGAAAAACTGTTACCTTATACATATGATTACATAACAACACTTTAATCGACACAATACAAAAACAGACATCTTTTTCTAAGGTGTCTGTTTTTGTATTGTATATGGAAAATAATTATTCCATGAAGTCATCCATCGGATTATTCTCGAGCGCTTTCATGCTCAGAGAGATCTTTCTGTCTTCCCCGTTAAAATCAACTACTTTGGCAGTAATAATCTGACCTACTGACAAAACGTCTGAAGGCTGATCGACATGCTCATGAGAGATCTGTGAAACATGAAGAAGTGCGTCAACACCCGGCTCCAGCTCAACAAATGCTCCGAAATCTGTCATACGGGCTACTCTGCCCTCAACGATACTTCCGGCTGCATATTTTTCACCGGCTGTCAGCCATGGATTCTGGTCTTCGAATTTCAGACTGAGAGCAATCTTCTCTCCGTTGATATCCTTGATTAGCACGGTAATCGGATCACCGATTTTAAATAGTTTCTTCGGATTGTCAACACGCCCCCAGGACATCTCTGATATATGCAGTAAACCGTCAGCTCCGCCCAGATCAACAAATGCTCCAAAATCTGTGATGTTCTTGATTGTACCCTCCACGATATCGCCGGGATTAATTCTGGAAAACAATTCTTCCTTCATTTTTTCTTTTTCGGCAAGAATCAGCTGTTTTCTGTTACCGATGATACGTCTTCTTCTCGGGTTGAATTCAGTGATCACAAACTCGATTTCCTGATCCTTATATTTGTTAAGATCTCTCTCATAACTGTCGGAAACCAGACTGGCAGGAATAAAAACTCTTGCCTCATCTATAACGACACTGAGTCCTCCTTTTAAAACCTGAGTAACCTTTGCTTTCAAAACCTCATGATTCTCATAAGCTTCTTCCAGACGTTTGTTACCCTTCTCTGCCGCAAGTCTCTTATACGTCAGAAGAACCTGTCCTTCTCCGTCATTCACTTTAAGGACTTTAACTTCCATCTTGTCACCTGGTTTAGCAACATTTTTGAGGTTTATACTCTGATCATTGGAATATTCATTTCTCGTAAGAATTCCATCAGATTTATATCCGATATTGAGAATAATCTCATCTTCTTTGACATCGAGAACAGTACCTTCTACTACCTCTCCGTTTCTGATTGTTTTAAATGACTCATTTAACATTTGTTCAAAACTTTTTTCTGCCATACTTTTTTGAACCTCCTCAATTATTTTATTTGGGGTGGAAGCCCCTGCTGTA
>ENA-UOOI01001423-UOOI01001423.1-fermentation-metagenome-genome-assembly--contig:-NODE-1423-length-25031-cov-4.277106_pt1 | contig 25031 bp, 23 predicted proteins | sample MGYA00245779_ERZ724027 | MGnify/ENA primary metagenome ERZ724027 (study PRJEB28704, sample SAMN03018318) | fermentation metagenome | biome: anthropogenic terrestrial biome; feature: soil; material...
CTTGACGGTGAAAGTCCGCTATGGGGGCTGGCAGTTGCCAACCATTAGCCAAGCGTAAGGGTGTTCTCTGTGAAGATGTATAAATATGAGAAAGGATAGGATAAAATGAAAAATTATATTTTTGAAAGCATAAAGACTGAAATAAAGGGTGAATATGATGTTATAGTATGTGGAGGAGGGCCTGCAGGTATCGGGGCGGCAATTGCCGCATCCAGAAATGGGGCAAAAACATTATTAGTTGAAAGATACGGATTCCTTGGAGGCATGTGGACTGCTGGCCTTATAAATCCCATATTTGATTATGCAAACAAGGGTGGAATAATAGAAGAAATTATTATAAAATTAAAAAAAAGGCGAAGCTTCGGTGGATTTATAAATAGTTGTTTCAATTATGATGATATAAAAGTCATATTAGATAATATGGTTAAAGAAGCAAGAGTGTTGCCTTTGTATCATACATGGATATCAAGGCCTGTAATGGATGAAAATAGAGTAAAGGGGATCATTACTGAGAACAAAAACGGAAGATATGCATATCTATCAAAAGTTGTAATTGATTGCACAGGAGATGGCGATGTTGCAGCAGATGCAGGTGCAGATTATAAGATAGGCAGAGATGCAGATGGTAAAACTCAGGCTATGACACTTATGTTTGTATTAGGCAATATTAAATATAACCAGACGGATGCATTTCAAGTTTATAATCTTATGAGAAGAGCTGTTGATGAGAATAAATTGCCTTACAAAATTCAGTATCAACGCCCTTTTATTATACAACTTCCAGGACAGGATGCAGCAGTGGTGCAGCTTACTCATATAAGAGGGCTTAGTGGGCTGGATGCCAGTGACCTTACAGAGGCAGAAATTGAAGGAAGAAAACAGGTGATGGATACTATAGAATTGTTCAGAAAATATATACCCCAGTTTAGAAATGTAAAATTGTTATATACAGCTCCTCAAATTGGAATCAGAGAAACAAGAAGAATAATTGGAGAATATAAACTTTCGTTAGAGGATGTTATTGAAGGAAGGCAGTTTAATGATGGTATCACCACAGTTACATCCGGTATAGATATACATGAACCGGATACTGCGGGTCAGAATTGTATAAAAGTTAAACCATATCAGATACCATACAGATGTTTAGTCCCTAAAAAAATAGATGGCATTTTGACAGCAGGTAGGTGTATTTCAGGTTCATTTGAGGCTCATGCATCCTACAGGGTAACTGGTGATTGTATAGCAATAGGGCAAGCAGCCGGTACTGCAGCAGCTCTTTCAATTAAAAACAATTGCAAAGTCAGAGAGATAAATACTACAAAACTTATTAATCTTCTGAAGGCGCAAAATGTTAGAGGATGTTAAATAAGATCTTGTTTTTTATAGTCTATTTAAGGGGTGATAGTTGATGATAAATAACGGTAAATCAAATATATTATATAAATATCTGCTATCTTATCTATTAATGTTTATTATTCCTCTTATTATAATGGGTTCTATGATGTATAAAAATACAGTTATAGATTTAAAAAGGGAAGTTGAAGTTTCAAATATAAATAAACTTGAACAGATAAATTCACTTATCAGTATGAGAATGTGTGAATTGCAAAATATGGCTGCCAAGATATCTTATGATCCTGATCTGATGAGCTTTATGGTAAAAAACGGAGGTTATAATACAAAAAAAGCGATAGAGGAACTCAGTAAATATAAAGATAATAGTTCATTTATCGATGAAATTTTTTTGTATTTTCGTGGAGATAATATTATATATTCTTCTTTAGGGTCAAATTCATTGGATACATTAATACAATATGTATACAAATATAACGCATGGGATAAACAACAATTTATAAATGACATAAATAATATAAGCTTTCCTTCGATACGCCCTGCAGAAGATGTCAATATAAACAAAAATGAAAACTTAAAGCTTTTGACATATTTATATCCTATACCACCTAAAAGTGGATATCCTTATGGCACAGTTATTTTTATTATACGAGAATCTATGATAGATAGGATGATATCAAATGTATTGGGTAATTTTCAAGGAAGCGTCTATATAGTAGATGAAAATAATAATATACTGGCCTCTAAAAACAGCGGCACATCCATAGAACCTAAGGATTTATTTTTACAGATGAACAAGCATAATGCAACAGGAATATATGAAGCAAGTTTAAATAAGAAAAAGTATTCATTTATAAATGTAAAATCTGAAACTACCAAATGGCGGTTTATAGTAGTTATGCCTACTTCTCAATTTTTAGTCCGTATTGTTCATATGAGGATGTTAATATTACAGATTATGTTGCTGAGTTTAATTATGGGAATCGGTATTGCATATACCTTATCAATTAAAAACTATCGTCCTATCAAAAATTTATCTGAGTATATAAAGGAACGCTGGCCTAAAACTATAGCCTTTAACGGGAATAATGAACTTGATACTATACGTAATGCCATGGATGATGCTATTTCACATAACGAATATCTTATTGCTGAAATGGACACACAACGACCTATGGTAAAACAACAATTTTTATCGAAACTTTTAAAGGGAGATATATCAAATAGTGAGGAATTAACTCATTTATTAAGCAGTTCTCAGTTAATTTTTAAGGGACAGTATTTTTCTGTTATGCTGATATCACTGAAACCGTATAAAACACTTTCAGTTTCTGAAAAAGAAAAAATAATACAGTTTCTATCACATATTGAATCTCAGTATATTAGCGGATATGGTATCGAATTAATACAGGGAAATGCAATAGCTCTTGTATTAAATATGGATAATTATAATGGCTCACGGTATGCACATATATTGTTAGCAAGGCATTTAATTTTAGTTTTAGGAGAAAATTTTAATATAACAACTTCTATAGGTATCGGAAGAACTTACCATGATATTATGTGTGTTAATCGATCCTTTATAGAGGCTTCTGCTGCATTGGAGTACAGAACTGTAGATAAGGCTGTTAGCTTTTCTTTTTTTGATGAGGTTGTAGCTTCAGCATATAACTGTCAGCTACAGTGGTATCCTGCAGAAGAACAATTACGGCTTGCACAGAGTATAAAACAAGGTGACAGAACAGTGGCGATAGATACGTTAAAGACTATAATGAGTTGTGTAATTGAAAAGAAAATGCCAATACGAATGCTAAAATTTATTTGCTTTGATATTATAAATATTATTGTCAAAGCATTGAGAGAAATGAAGATAGAAAAATTTACAATAAATATAGAAGATTATTTGGAATTTCAATCTATTGAAAGCCTATACATCAAGTTAAGCGGGCTTATTGGCAGTATATGTGATTATATTGAAGAAAATAGAGAGAGTAAGAATATAATTCTTCGCGATAATATTCTATTATATATAAATAATAGTTTTAAAAATTATGGATTAAGTCTTGAGAATATTGCAGGTCATTTTAATCTTTCTATCTCATATTTAAGCAGATTTTTTAAAGAACAAACAGGTAATACTTTTACCGAATATATAAAGAAATTGCGTATAGATGAGGTGAAACGTCAGTTGGTATCTACTAATAGGCCTATAAAGGATATTGTTCAGGATGTCGGCTACTTTGATATCCCAAGTTTTGTAAGAAAGTTTAAAAGTATAGAAGGTATCACTCCGGGAGAATATAGAAAACTGAACTTAAAAAGGATCATATAATTGAATTGATTTAGGTAAACAAATCCCTTCGGGCATTCATGGTAAAGACCCGAAGGATTATTAAATTTGGATATTGATTGTTTTTTTGTTATAATAGATTAAATAATGAAAATATCATTCGGTAAACTTGTTTGAAAAATTTATTCTTGTCAACAATATTATGTGATGCTGGGTGTATAAAGATTATTTGAAGAATATTATGGAAAGAGCAATTAGCGGAAAGTCTTTAGAGTCTGTTAACGCATGTTCAGGATAAGCAGAATCATGTTTGAGCTAAGATAAGTTTTGATTCTGCCCTGAACAAGTTTACAGACTCTATATACTTAGAGCTTAGCGATTGAAATAATATTCTTCAAATATAAAATATGCACCCGGTGATGCTTAAGCCAAAAACAATCAAAAGGTGATGTATATGTTTAATATTACGGACAATACGATAAAAAAAGGCTGTTACTCTCGCTCAACATTGCTAAAGGGGCTTCAGTACTATAAGGATGACAGGGTTATAGATGTCGATATAGATGTGTTAAAAAGAACTGTACATGCTGTTGTATGCGGGACCGACTATTATTCGGTGCAGATTTCATTTTCTTATGATGATGACAGTATAAAATCTGCAAAATGCGATTGCATAGCACACAGCGAGTATCCGGGATATTGTAAACATATAATCGCCACTCTTTTTTACTTAAAAGAACGTAAATCATATTTAAAACGTAGTATACCATCTTTTTTTGAAGCTGAATATAAAAGTAAAAAAGCAGCCAGAGATATAATAAATTTTTTTGAGAATAAGGCAAACAAAAGATTAAGAAGGCCTGCCAATATAGAAGTAAACCTGGAAATAGGCAAGGATTACCAGAGTGATGACGGTTTGCAAAGGAAGGCATCTTTCAGGATAGGTGAGAGTAAACTTTATGTTATAAAAGGCATCAGCAATTTTATAGAATCTGTTGAGTCCCACGCAATTATAGAGTTTGGCAAAAATTTTACTTATGATCCGCATAACATCATGATAAGGGATGAGGATGTTCCCCTAATTAATTTTATTAAAGAAATGTACCAGTTGGAAAAAAGAATGATGGACCATTCGGACTATTACAGTTACAACGGCGTATTAAACGGTAAATATATTATACTTACGCCTGAAACCACTGCGCGTTTATTTGAAGTTATTGGGGATAAGACGTTAAACGTGACCATAATGCAAAAGGTTTTTAGCAATGTGCACATTGAAAAGAAGGATCTGCCTGTAGAATTTATGCTGAAGGATTCAGGGAACGATTTGATATTGAGTATAAATATAGCAGGATGGTCTTTCCCTCTTACGCCTGACGGAAGGTATATATTTCAAAATGGAATCATATATAACATCTCAAAATCCCAAAGGGATAGCCTTACTCCGTTTTTTAATGCTGTGAGTGCGGCCGGTTTGAAAGATATAAAGTTCTCCAAAAAAGATGGGGAAAAGTTTGCATCCGTAATACTTCCCAATATAGAAAAAGTCGGGAAATTAAAATTGGATGATAATATGAAGAATAAAATATGCCGGCAGCCTCTAAATGCAAAAATGTACCTTGATAAGCAGGACAAGAAGGTTACTGCAAGGTTTGACTTTATATACGGGGATATTAAAATCGATCCTTTTGAAAATAAAAAAGAGAATAATAGCGGCATTTTGGGCAGGGATAGCTTAATAGTCCGTGATACTGAAAAAGAAAAGGAGATACTGGATTTGGCAGCGAGTTGCGGTTTCAAGGAAGGCGAAGACGGGCTATATATGGATGACGACGACAGGATATATGAGCTTGTATGCATAAACGTCCAGAAATTCCAGAACCTTTGCGATGTATTCTATTCCGAATCATTCAAAAACATCAAAATATACAATTCGCCGTCTTATAGAACCAGCATAAGATTTAATGAAGATACCGATTTGCTTGAGTTTGATTTTTCAATCGATGGGATAGATAAAGATAGTCTGCCTCAGATTTTTGCATCCTTGAAGCGGAAAAAGAAATATTATCGTCTGCCCGATGGCTCATTCATACCTCTAAAGTCCGAGGAGCTTGACAATGTATCCGATATGATAGAATCCCTCAACATAAAGGAAGACAGCCTCAAGAAAAAGGTTATTAACCTTCCCGTCTTCAGGGCGATGTATATGGATGATAAATTGAACGAGCTTGGAAGCGTCCATATTGAACGCAGCAAGTCTTTCAGCAAAGTGGTCTCAAATATAAAAGAACCTGAGAATATGGAGTTTGATGTGCCTGAAAGCTTGAAGCCCATAATGAGAGGATATCAGGTTACGGGTTTCAAATGGTTAAGGACGCTGGCGGCTTACAGACTCGGCGGCATACTGGCAGATGATATGGGCCTTGGCAAAACACTGCAGGCCATCTCTTTTATACTTTCTGTGAAAGACAGCGTCAGGATTCCATCGATAGTAATATGTCCTACATCCCTCATATATAACTGGGAAAGTGAAATCAAAAAATTTGCGCCTTCTCTTAAAACGCTTATTATTTCGGGAAATAAATCCGAAAGGGAAAATATGATGAGGCGTATCAACGATGCCGATGTTGCCATAACTTCTTATCCGCTTATAAGAAGGGATATAATAAGCTATAAAAATATAAGATTCGGATATTGTTTTTTAGATGAAGCACAATATATTAAAAATCCCAATTCAATAAATGCAAAATCCGTAAAAGCGATAAACGCTCAGGGTTACTTTGCACTTACAGGTACGCCCATAGAAAACAACCTGACGGAGCTTTGGTCTATATTCGATTTCCTGATGCCCGGATATCTGCTGTCTCATAAGAAGTTTTTAGAGAAATTTGAAAGACCTATTATGAACGGGAATAAAGACGCCCTGACGGATCTCAACAGTCATATAAAACCTTTTATATTAAGAAGGCTTAAGAGGGATGTTCTAAAGGAATTACCCCCCAAGATTGAAAGCGTCGTTACAGCCGAGCTTACAGATGCGCAAAAAATCATATATCTTGCATACCTTCAGAATATAAAGGGTGAAATTCAAAAGGAGATACAGACAAGGGGCTTTGAAAAAAGTCAGATAATGATACTCGCAGGACTTACAAGGTTGAGGCAGATATGCTGCCACCCGTCACTTTTCATAGAAAATTATAATGGAGGAAGCGGAAAGATGTGCCTGCTTTTAGAGCTTATCCATGAACTTAAAGAAGGAGGACACAGGCTGCTTTTATTTTCACAGTTTACACAGGCATTGAAGCTTATAGAAAAGAATATAGAAGATGAAAACATCTCATATTTTTACCTTGACGGGAATACAAAAGCAGAAGACAGAAATAAGATGGTGAATGCATTTAATCAGGGATTCAGGGATGTATTTTTGATATCTTTAAAAGCGGGAGGCACGGGGCTCAACTTAACCGGCGCCGATACGGTCATACATTTTGATCCGTGGTGGAACCCTGCTGTAGAAGATCAGGCAACGGACAGAGCTTACAGGATCGGACAGGAAAATTCCGTTCAGGTTATGAAACTTATTACAAAGGGTACTATTGAAGAGAAAATACAGAATCTTCAGCAGAAAAAGAGGCATCTTATAAATTCCGTCATAGAATCAGGTGAGAAGTTTATTTCCAAGATGACTGAGGAGGATATAAAGGAACTTTTCAGCATATGAGACATTACCTGCCTTTTGCTCTGCCCCTTTAGGCTAAATTCCAACTGGATGTAGCAGATAAAAATGTTTCCCGTTATAATCCAGGATCTTATCTTTTTTCATGTGCGAAAGTTCCCTGCACATGGCGCTTCGGTCTATGCAAAGATAGCCAGACAGCTCACTTTGATTAAATGGGATTGTAAATTCGTAAGACCCGCTACTTTTTGCAACATCATAAAAATATGCCTCAAGCCTTTTACGTATTGTCTTATGAGTGATATAAGACATCTTTCGGTTTAGCAGGGCGTTCTTTTCTGCAATGATCCTGAGCAGGTTTGAAATCAACTGCTGGTGAAAGGGGCAGGCATTTTGGCATGTGTGGACAATCCTGCTCACATCGAGCAAAAGAACTTCACATTTTTCTAAAGCGGTCACTGAAACAGGCATTACTTTTCGTCCGATGCAGGCAAAAGTTTCTCCGAAAAGATCACCTGCTTTCAAAGTTTCAATAATCATGGAATCACCAAGAATGTTTTCTTTTATTACCTGTGCCTTACCTGAGAGCAAAATACATAAAAATGGTGCGGATTTTCCTGCAAGGAAAATGAAATCGCCTTTTGTATAATTTCTTTTGTTGTTTCCAAGGCATTTCAGCATAGTTTTGATATTTTTCTCGTTAATATTAAAAAATAATTCAGTATTTTTTAATATGCCAATTATAGGGATCAAAAAGATTTTCTCCTTTCTTATTTTGTTGCATCTGCAACATATTTTATATGAAGATTATAGTACAATGATGTCACAAAGTAAATATTATCAAAATTATGGAGGTAATATTATGTCAGATATGTTTTGTTTTCAATGCGAGCAAACCGCCGGATGTACAGGATGCAAGGGAAGAGCCGGAGTCTGCGGGAAATCTTCATATGTTGCAAATTTGCAGGACGAGCTTACGGGTGCCCTTATCGCTCTTGCAAGATGCGCAAATAAAAGCAAACCTACATCATCAACGAGTTACACTATGATAGAAGGGCTTTTTAAAACTATTACCAATGTAAATTTCGATGGTGAATCAGTGAAAGGAGAAATTGAAAAAGTCCACAGGGAGAAAGATGCTTTGATATCACAGCATGAGCACCATTCACCTACCTGCAAATGTAGTATTGATTATGACATGAAAAAGCTCTGGACATGTAATGAAGATATTCGTTCTTTAAAATCTCTTATTTTATTTGGCTTGCGCGGTATGGCAGCCTATGCTTACCATGCGCTCATGCTTGGATATACTGATGAAGAAGTCAATAATTTTTTTTACAAGGGTATGTGTGCTATAGGAGAAGATTTGAAAATTGACGAACTTATTCCTATTGTGATGGAAACAGGGGAAGTCAACTTAAAGTGTATGGAGCTTCTTGACAGGGCAAATACTGAAACTTATGGCACACCTGTACCTACAACTGTGTCCCTTACCATACAGAAAGGCCCGTTCATTGTAGTAAGCGGCCATGATTTGCATGATCTTTATCTTCTCCTCGAGCAAACCAAAGAAAAAGGTATCGATATATATACTCATGGAGAGATGCTTCCTGCTAATGCATATCCAAAATTCAAGGCTTATCAACATTTTAAAGGAAATTTTGGGACTGCCTGGTACAATCAGCAAAAAGAATTTGAAAGTATACCAGGTGCCGTATTATTTACCACCAATTGTCTCATGCCTGTAAAAGAGAACTATAGAGACCGAATTTTCACAACCGGCCCTGTAGCTTATCCAGGGACTGTACACATCGGTGATGAAAAAGACTTTACGCCTGTAATCGAAAAGGCAATAGAACTTGGAGGTTACAAGGAAGATCATGTTATGGAGGGAATCAATGGAGGTACAAAAGTTACCACGGGATTTGGGCATGGGACGGTGCTTTCTGTTTCAGATAAAGTTGTTGATGCCGTAAAAAAGGGAAAGATCAGTCATTTCTTCCTTGTAGGAGGTTGCGATGGTGCAAGGATAGGTAGAAATTACTATACTGAATTCGTGAAAAAAGCTCCTAAAGACACTATTATCCTTACGCTTGGCTGCGGCAAATACCGTTTCAACGATTTGGATCTTGGCAAAATAGAGGGAATGCCCCGCATCATGGATATGGGCCAATGCAATGATGCTTACGGTGCGATCCGTGTAGCAATGGCGCTTTCAAAAGCATTCAACTGCAGCGTGAACGAACTGCCGCTGACCATGGTGCTTTCATGGTATGAGCAAAAGGCAGTATGCATCTTGCTTACACTTTTGTCTCTTGGAATAAAGAACATTTATCTGGGGCCAACACTTCCAGCGTTTGTTTCTCCAAACATACTGGGTTATCTTGTTAAAAACTTTAATATTTCTCCAACTTCAACTCCTGATGAGGATTTAAAGAAGATTCTTGGTTGAACCCTCCCCCACCTGCTAACGCTGAGGTGGGGGATTCCTTTTTATAATGAAGCAAGATATTAAACAGTTTATTTTGGACAAAGAACTTTTAGAAAGAAAGACATATTTTGAATTGGCGCAGGAAGTATTGGATTCCCCTGTAAGACATGCGTTTCAGGATATTTTGAATTTAAACTGTGATGAAGAAGATGATATTTAGTGAAGTTGTATTTTCTGTCAAGAGATTCATTAAAAACATTAAGTGAAATATTTGAGGAAAATATACATAATTATTCATTGTAAGACAATCGATGGGTATATGAATGTTTTGGAAATACTTCTCCATTTATAGAATTCAAGAAGGAATATATATGTCCATTATTTTTTTGCACATGGGCGTAAACGCTCACTAATAACCAATCCTATTTCCATAATTTGATAGATAAATATACATATGATGATTTCTTTGATAATCCATGGAGTAATTATGTACCTGAATATATTAGATGGAACATGGCTGCTTGATTATTATTCCAAAGATGAATTATCAAAAAAGATTACGGATTACATAAAACTATTGCTAAAAATATAATATTATGATTATATAGTGATATAAGAGAAATAATAATGCCGCAAAGGGGGAGTCATGAATGAGAGAGAATTATTTTATTACGATTACAGGGTTGAATCATTATTATGACAAAGTACCGTTTGAGATTGGACGTATACTAAAAATTGTAAAAGAGCCCCAAAACGAATATGATGATGAAGCGATACGTGTGGAACTTCCCTATATTGGCACGGTTGGTTATGTGGCTAACAGTTCCGATACTGTTTTCAAAGGGACGATAAGTTCCGGAAGGCTTTATGATCGGATAGGTGATTATGCATATGTTCAGGTTTGCTTTATTACACATTCAAATGTGATTGCGCTTGTACTTTCGCCAAAGGAAGTTGAGAAAAATTCAAAAGAAGAAGAGGTACAGGAAATAGTAAAAAAGTTGAAAACGATGATAAAATAAATGAATTTTGGATAATCAATTGATATTTTGATGATATGATGCTTATTATTTTGAAATTTTTAGAGGTGTAAAATCTTAAGAGACATATTTTTTGACCATTGACTTAGCATAAAGTTTATGCTATCATAATAAAAATGCCTTTAAGCTGGTTCTGTGAGACCGGGAAGGTTGAAGTATCTAAGTGTATTAGTATGCCTTCCCGAGAGGAAGGCATTTTTTATGCCCGGAGCTGCTTACAGGTTATATACAAAAAATTTTTAGAACCTTTAATGTAGACCTGAGAGTCTAAAAGGAGGAAAAGTATGTTAAAAGGAAGACATTTAATCGATCCGATGGATTTTACGGTTGATGAAATGGAGGAAGTATTCAGGTTCGCGGACAGAATAATAAAAGATCCTGAAAGATATTTGCATATCTGCGACGGAAAGATACTTGCCACGCTTTTCTATGAACCCAGTACAAGGACGAGATTCAGCTTTGAAGCTGCCATGCTCAGGCTTGGAGGCAGGGTGATAGGTTTTTCGGAAGCGAATTCGAGCTCGGTTTCAAAGGGTGAAAGCATTGCGGACACCATAAGGGTTGTCGGGTGCTATGCAGATATCGCGGCTATGAGGAATCCCAAAGAAGGGGCGCCGAGGGTTGCCGCCATGTATTCAAACATACCGGTCATAAATGCAGGCGACGGCGGTCATCAGCATCCGACTCAAACGTTAACTGATCTTCTGACTATAAGAAATATAAAAGGAACACTATCAAACCATACGATAGGCCTCTGCGGAGATCTAAAATTCGGGCGTACAGTCCATTCACTCATAAAAGCCATGTCAAGATACGAAAACAATAAATTCATACTCATATCACCTGAGGAGCTTAAGGTTCCGGATTATATTAAAAAAGGAATACTCGAGAAAAACAATATAGAATTCGAAGAAGTCCAAAATCTCGAAGATGTAATAGGCAAGTTAGACATACTATATATGACGAGAGTTCAGAGGGAAAGATTTTTCAATGAAGAAGACTATTTAAGGCTGAAGGACAGCTATATACTGGACAGCGAAAAGATGAGGCAGGCAAGGGATGATATGATAGTGCTGCATCCGCTGCCGAGAGTGAATGAGATCGCATATGAAGTTGATGGTGATAAACGGGCATGCTATTTCAGACAGGCAAAGTTTGGAATGTATGTGAGGATGGCTTTAATATCAAAATTGCTGGGGGTCGATAGATAATGTTAAAGATCGATGGGATAACAAGGGGTATAGTAATAGATCACATAAAAGCAGGACTTGGAGTCAAGATATTTAACTATATGGGCCTTGACAAAGCTGATTTTACAGTGGCCCTTATAATGAATGCAAACAGCAACAAGCTTGGCAAAAAGGACATGATTAAAATCGAAAATGCTATAGATATGGATTACACGATGCTCGGGCTTATCTCGCCTGATATCACGATAAATATAATAGATGGCGGTATTATAAAGAAAAAAATCAAGCTCAAGCTTCCGGAAAGAGTCGAAAATATTATAAAATGTAAAAATCCAAGATGTGTTACATCTATTGAAAAGTATTTGCCGCATATTTTTTATCTTGTGGATGAGGACAAAGCGGAATACAGGTGCAAGTATTGCGATGAAGTGTATGCTTTATCGGAGGTATAGCCGATGGAATTATTGGTTAAAGGCGCAAGGGTTGTCGACAGTAGCCAGGATTTTGAAGGTGACGTATATATAAGAAATGGAAAGATAGATGAAATAGGGAAAAGACTTTCGAAGGATTGTTCCGTTATTGATGGGAAAGGTCTTACCATTTTGCCTGCGTTCGTGGATTTGCACAGCCACTTCAGGGATCCGGGCCAAACTTATAAAGAAGATATACTGTCCGGAAGCCGTGCTGCTGCGGCAGGCGGCTATACGGCCGTCAATCTTATGGCAAATACGGATCCCCCATGCAGCAGCATGGAAATTGTCGGATATGTTAAAAATAAAGCGGATGAGGCGGGTCTTATCGATGTTTATCAGAGTATATCCATAACGAAAAACATGGAGGGAAATGATATAAGCCACCTTGAAAAAATAGATAAAGGTGTAAAGATAATTTCAGATGACGGGAAAGGCGTTTTGAGCATCGGTATAATGTATAAAGCCATGGTCAAGGCAAAAGATATGGGTATCATCGTTATGACCCATGAAGAAGATGAAAGTATTGCAAAGTATGACGCGAGGCTATCGGAAAACATAATGACCATAAGGGATATAGTCCTTTCGGAATATACCCTTTGTCCTCTGCATATTGCTCATGTAAGCACAAAGGAAGCCATGAAGAGTATAATGGATGCGAAAAAAAGAGGCGTTCCGGTAACCTGTGAAGTTACGCCTCATCATATAAGTCTGGATAACAGCGTCGATTATAAAGTAAATCCTCCATTAAGGGATGCAACGGATGTAAAATTTTTGATCGAGTCTATAAAAGATGGATTTGTGGATGTGATTTCCACAGATCATGCCCCCCACACTATGGAGGACAAAAGAAATGGTGCAAGAGGCATATCAGGTTTAGAGACAGCATTTTGCGTATGCTTTACGAAGCTTGTTCATGAGGGGAACATATCTCTTAGTAAGCTTTCTGAAATTATGTCTAAAAATCCGGCGAGGATTTTAAAGCTGAATAAGGGCGAGATTAAAATAGGATATGATGGGGATCTGGTTTTAGTCGATTTAAATAAAAAGATAAAAGTCGATGCAAAAAATTTTGAATCCAAGGGTAAAAATACTCCATTTGATGGTATGGAGTTTTACGGGAAAGTATTGATGACTGTAAAAGGCGGGAGGGTCATATATGATAATAGACAGGCTCTATGAGAGCGTAAAAAACAAAGGAAGCGTCTGCGTTGGGCTTGATACATCCCCGGAGTATATACCAAATTGTTTTTTAAAGGAACATGATAATTTAGAAGACGGGCTGTTTGATTTTAATAAAAGGATAATAGATGCCGTATCTGATGTATGTGCATGCTTCAAGGTGCAGATAGCTTATTATGAAGCTTTAGGGCTTGCGGGACTTTTAGCCTATAAGAGAACTTTGAAGTATATAAAAAATTGTGGATGTATATCTATTGCGGATATTAAAAGGGGAGACATAGCAAATACGGCAAGGATGTATGCAAAGGCACATTTTACGGGAGATTTTGAAAGCGATTTTGTAACCCTCAGCCCTTATATGGGGTTTGACAGCATGGAACCATATCTGGATTATGTCAGGGATTTTGAAAAGGGAATTTTCATACTTGTCAGGACATCCAATAAGGGCGCTTTTGATATACAGTATATGGAGGATAAAAGAGGAATAAAGGTATACAGGCATGTCGCGGATAAAGTATGTAAAATCGCTTCATATTATAAAGGGAAATGCGGTTACAGCTCCATAGGCGGTGTAATAGGCTGTACGCATGTGGACGAGGATGCCGCCTTGAGGAGAGATTTTGGGGATATGTTTATGCTCATACCGGGTTATGGAGCGCAAGGAGGCACCGCAGGGGATGTAGCCGTATACCTCAGAGGCGGCAATGGCGGGATTGTGAATTCATCAAGAGGGATACTCCTTTCATATAAAAAACACGAAGACGGTGAAAAAAAGTTTGATATGTATGCAAGGGACGAAGTCATTGAAATGAGGGAGGCGATCTGGAATGCTGCCGGTATACGCAACGAATAAGATACTGAAAAACACAAAAGTGTATAAAAATATATTTATTATGACGGTATCGGGAAATTACGATATTATACCGGGACAGTTTTTTATGGTACGCTCATGGGGAATAGAACTGCTCCTTTCAAGGCCTTTAAGCGTATTCGACGCCGGATGCGGTTACGTATCGTTTTTATATGAGATAAGGGGCAGGGGCACAAAAATATTGAGCGGCATGAAGGCTGGAGATAGTATAAGCATGCTGGGGCCTCTCGGAAACGGCTTTGATTTAAGTAATATAAAAGGTAGAGCAGCCATGGTAGCCGGCGGGATAGGACTTACGCCTATGCTTTACACTGCGAAAAAGATGGTCGGATGTGAGGTGGATCTTTATGCAGGATTCAGGGAAGATGTTTATATAGTGGATAAATTCAAAGAATATGTGGACAATATATACCTTGCAACGGACAGCGGAAAAGCAGGGCATAAGGGATTTATAACAGATATATTCGATCCCAAAAAATATTCTGTGGTCCTTTGCTGCGGTCCATGGACAATGATGGAAAAGGTCATAAAAAAGTGTATAAAATGCGATGTTCCGATTTTTATATCCATGGAGAGAAGGATGGCCTGCGGCGTGGGAGCATGCTTAGGATGCACATGTAAAACTAAAAATGGCAATAAGCGCGTATGCAAAGATGGGCCGGTATTTAACGGCAGGGATGTGATTATAGGATGATGGAAGTTGAAATATGCAATGTGAAATTTAAAAATCCTGTTATAGCAGCATCAGGCACCTTTGGCTTTGGCAGGGAATACAATGAAATATTCGACGTATCGAAGCTTGGAGGGATTGTATCTAAGGGCTTAACACTAAATAAGAGGGAAGGCAACAGAGGCATACGCATTTTTGAGACCAGATCAGGTGTGATGAACAGCGTGGGGCTTCAAAACCCTGGCATTGACGAGTTTATAAAATATGAGCTGCCTTTCATGCTCAAGCTTGATACCGTTGCAATAGCAAATTTGGGCGGAGAAAGCATCGATGAGTATATAAAAGGTGCTCAAATGTTAGATAATACAAGGGTGCAGTTTATTGAGCTAAATATATCATGTCCGAATGTGAAGCATGGGGGGATGGCATTTGGGATAAAGTCCAAAGTTGCATACGAGGTGGTATCGAAGGTGAGAGGCGTCGTGAAAAAACCTCTTATAGTCAAGCTTTCGCCTAATGCGGAGAATATAGCGGATGTGGCTGAAAAATGCTGCGAGGCCGGGGCTGACGCGATATCTTTGGTAAATACGTTTAAAGCTATGGCAATAGATATAAAAAAAAGAAAACCGGTATTTGAAAATGTAACGGCAGGCCTTTCGGGTCCGGCCATAAAACCGATTGCCTTAAGGATGGTTTATGAAGTGGCATCTGCCGTCGATGTGCCTGTTATAGGTATGGGAGGAATCGCAAATTATAAAGATGCTATAGAATTTATAATGGCAGGTGCCAGTGCGGTACAGGTAGGGACGGCAAATTTTATAAAACCGGATATCTGCATAAGTTTAATAGATGGTATAAGAAATTTTATGGAGACAGAAGGCATAAAAGATTTAGAAGAAATTAGAGGAATAATCAGGGGGTAAAATCATGGTGATAGATATATTAAAAGAATGCGGAGCTCTTTTAGAGGGTCATTTTCTGTTATCGTCCGGAAGGCACAGTGATAAGTATATACAGTGCGCAAAACTCCTGCAGTATCCTGATAAGGCGGAAAAAGTGTTAAGCGTTGTTGCAAAGAAAATTGAGGATTTGGATTTTGATGTCGTCGTAGGACCTGCAATGGGAGGCGTAATCGTATCATATGAGCTTGGGAGACAGCTTGGCAGAAAGGCTGTATTCACAGAGCGTGAAAACGGAGTCATGACCCTTAGAAGGGGATTTGAAATAGAAAAAGGCCAGAGGGTGCTTATAAGCGAGGATGTAATCACAACCGGCAAATCTTCCCTTGAAACAGCAAAAGTCATAAGAAAACTCGGTGGGGAAGTCACAGGTATTGCATGCATAGCCGACAGGGGTACATGTACCATGGAATATCCCGTATACAGTGCCGTAAAGCTTTTGATTGAGAGCTGGGACGCTGAAAACTGCCCTCTGTGCAAGCAGGGCATACCGTATGTAAAACCCGGAAGCAGAGGATTAAAGTAAATAGACATTAGAACTGATCGGCAAGCATAAAAAGCCTTAATTAAAATCGGTCTGTTTTTCAATTCGCAATATGAAATCAGGCATAAATAATATAAGCGCATATTACGAATCGAAGCGATCAGATAACATATTTTGTATAATATGCATAAACATGCTATTATTAAACTAATGTAGATTGTATATTTAACATGGAATTTAAAGATGCATGATGTAATTTATTATTCATTTTAAGGAAGGTTTACCGACGACAGAATGGAGGTGAAGTTTATGAAAATAAAAAAGATATGCTCAAGACTTTAGCCTTTGTTCTTATGGCCAGTCTTGCTTTTCAAAAGGTTGTTTTTGCAGACATGGCCCCACCTCCTGCTGTTAAATTTATTTCGATATTATTTTTTGTCATTGTAGGCGCAGGACTGATAATAATCTGTGTTGTGGCATTCATTACTATTAAGAATAACATAAAGAAAAATGCTAATAAATAATTTTTTACTTGCGCTATTGCTCACTATAATGATTGAATCCATAGTTGCATTTTTTTTAGGTTACAGGGATAAAAGACTTTATATTACACTAATCCTGGCCAATATTATCACAAACCCGGCCCTTAATTACATACTTGCCTTGATTTATTATATGGGGATGTACCGTTTGTATAAGCCTGCTGAAATTTTCCTTGAAATAGCCGCTGTGATAATCGAGTGGAGACTTTTTGTTTATGCATTGGACAGGAATTCAAAATCAATGCTTAAACTATCTCTTGCAATAAATGTTTCGTCATTTTTAGCAGGGCTGTTGATTTTCAGATAAAGATATAAGGAGGTATTCTTATGAAAAGGTTTGGAATATGTGCCGGAGGATATTTTTACCTCCGGCACTATTTAAATAATATCAATGCAGCTGTTTTAGGATTTTATCCTCTTTTCAGCACTTTAATAGAAGAGCTTTTGCTGTGCTTCTCCACGGATTCTTCCATAACTCTTCCGATTGTTATATCCCCGGAGCCTTCTATTGAAAGATTGGCAGTCCTCGTGCTGATATGTTCCGCATCTATATCTCCGGAACCTCTTATAACCGCTTCGAATATATCCAAATCTCCTGTTCCTAAACTAATATCTCCTGAGCCGCTGATCGATGATTTAAGAAAACCAGATACTTCATGGGCCTCGAAATCCCCGGATCCGTTTATGCTGATTCTCGGGTTGCCTGCCTTACTGCATTTAATGTCACCGCTGCCGCTTATTCTTGCTTCAAGATCATCGATATCAAAAGTTGTTATGTCGCCCGAGCCGTTAATGGAAGCATATCCACTTTTGAAGGGAACTTCAACTGAGACATCACCTGAGCCATGCAGATCTATCCGAATGTTTTCCCCGCAGTCACTGCCAAAAGATATGATTACAACATTCCTGCTGCTTGAGTTTCCATATCTGTTGTTCTTATGTTCACATCTTAAAGAAAGGCGTTCTTCCTCCTGAATGACTTTGAGCCCCTCGATGAATATCGGCGAACCTGTGGCTTTCACATATGTCTTGCTGTCCTTCGATCTGACAACCTTAAAATCAGCGCCGGCTACAGCCATATCTATCGATTGTATCCCGTCATATACTTCGCTGAATTCTGTTTTACTCGAGTCGATATCTTCATATACAGGTATTTCATCAATAAAATCGAAACAGATTTCGCCGGTTCCCTTATTTATGATTTTTAGCTGATTAAGATTTGCACTGCTTCCATCCTTGAAAATGACGGTATCTTTGTTTACATCCTTTACTTCTTTTTGAGAATAACAGGCAACATTACCGAAAGTATGAACAAGTTTGAGATTATAGCCTTTAGTTTCCGGAAACGCTGGAATATGATAGCGTTCCGACGGGTTGCTGCCGGCATTTTTATCTTCGTTTCCAAGCAGCTTTTCAATCGAAACATTCAATTCTTTTGCAAGATAGGGCAGTATTGTTATTTCAGGAAAACTCAGCCCGTTTTCCCATTTGGACACAGCCTGCGCTGTAATGTTCAACCTTGCGGCAAGTTCTTCCTGAGTCAATCCCTGCAATTTTCTGTACGATGCGATCCTGTTTCCGACACCGTATACGTCATACATATAAAAACCTCCCCGGCACATAAATTCGTGCATATTTTATAAGATAAGTATATTGGTTAAATCATCATGAAACAATATATTGTTGGTTTATATCAAAAATAGTTTTGCTACTTTTAACAACCGATGGTTGTATAAAAACATTTCAACCTGACGTTGATTGGAATGGTATTCTTTAAATAATTTTGATGTATACGAATATACTAATTTAACTCGTAATCTGAAATCAGGTATGAATAGGATTATGTTATTTTGAATAGCGAATGAGTGTTCAAAATAACATAATCTCATATTACGAATGGAAGATATACTAATTCACAGTTGTTAAAAAAAAGATTTGTGTTAAAATAAATCTTGTAAGAAGCCGGTAACCATAATTTTTAGGTACCGGACTCATAAAAAATAATTTGAATATTGTCCGGCATCTTATAGTGCACCTGATAGGCTCATGCCTGCAGGTGACCGGAAAAGAGCTGGAACAGGAGGTTATGTAAAAATGAAAACGGAAGTACACGCATCCTGCCGACCATACTTTACTACAAGAAGGATGGCAACAATTGCCCTGTTAAGTGCCATATCTATCGTTATGAGCATCGTACCGGGCATTGGTTTTATTTATGTCGGGGTTATAAAGGCAACATTTATGCATATACCCGTCATAATCGCAGCTATCACGGAGGGACCTGTTGCAGGCGCAATAGTAGGACTTATATTCGGGATATCAAGCCTGGTTATCAATATGTCGGGACCTCTCGCACCGGTTTTTATCAATCCGTTGGTTTCCGTTGCCCCGAGAATTATGATAGGTTTATCTGCGGCATATACCTATAAAGCTTTAAAACATGTTTCAAATTGTGGCAGTAAAAATAACTCAAAGAGCGGAAAGATATGTGCCATTATATCCGTTCCGGCAGCAGCTGCAGTTGGAACAATAATGAATACGGCGGGAGTTCTGGGTATGATTTACGTGGTTGCAGCACGTGAGTTTACGCAAGTGAAAGGAGTAACCATGGCAAATCTTGGCCGCATATTGGCAGGCGTTGCCCTGACAAATGGAGTTGCCGAACTTGTTGTTGCGGTAGTTCTTGTGACCGCGATTATAAAGGGAATAAATACGATAAGAAAATAATTACAGTGATGAGGTGCATATATATTCTAAGAATATATATGCAGCCACAGGGATGCGCAATTTTGCGCATCTCTTGAAATTTAAACTGGAGGAAAAAATATGATACTTGTCATAGATGTCGGGAATACAAATATTGTGCTTGGAATAATTGAAGGAAACAAGATACTGTCGGACTGGAGGCTTTCTACAGATACCCCCAAGACAGCTGACGAATATGGTTTGCATATTAAACTGCTGTTTGATTATGCCGGATTTAAGATGGATAAGGTTGAAGGAGTCATAATATCGTCAGTCGTACCGAACATAATGTATTCCCTTGAGCATGCAATAAAAAAATACTTCAATACTCAGCCTCTCATAGTAGGGCCTGGTGTAAAATCGGGGATAAATATTAAATATGACAATCCCAAAGAGGTGGGAGCAGACAGGATAGTCAATGCTGTTGCCGCCCATGAGCTGTATGGAGGTCCTCTTATTATCATCGACTTTGGTACCGCCACCACGTTTTGCGCCGTAACTTCAGGTGCAGATTACCTTGGAGGCGCAATAGTCCCCGGCATTAAAATCTCCAGTGAAGCTTTGTTTTCAAAGGCGGCAAAGCTTCCGAGAGTCGAACTTGTAAAGCCGCCTTCGGTCATATGCAAGAATACCGTACAAAGCATGCAGGCAGGTATTGTCTATGGATATGTCGGGCTTGTTGATTATATTGTGAATAAGATGAAGGCTGAGATGAAAAAATATGAAGAAAAAGAGCCTTTTGTAGTAGCGACAGGAGGACTTGCAAGGCTGATATCATCGGAGTCCACCACAATAAATGAAATAAACGGTTATCTGACTCTTGAGGGCCTAAGAATTATTTATAATATGAATAAAAATATTTAGGTGATAGGATGAAAATAGGCGGTTTGGAATTTAAAAGCAATGTATTTTTGGCTCCGATGGCAGGAGTGACAGATAAGCCTTTCAGAATTTTATGCAGGGAAATGGGCTGTGGTTTTGTATATACCGAAATGATAAGCTCAAAAGGGCTTTATTATAACAGCAGCAAAACCATAGACATGCTTGATATCGATAAAAGAGAAGCTCCTGTCGGAGTGCAGATTTTTGGCTCTGACCCGGATATTATGGGAGAAATGGCAGGAGAGATAAGCAGGAATAAAATGGTCGCATTGATAGACATCAATATGGGATGCCCGGCTCGAAAAATCGTAAAAAATGGTGAAGGTTGTGCTCTTATGAGAAACCCTGATCTTGCATCGAAAATTATTAAAAGCGTAGCAAAAAATTCGCTGCTTCCCGTAACTGTTAAATTCCGCAAAGGTTGGGATGAGTCCAGTATTAACGCTGTTGAATTCGCAAACATGGCTGAAGAAAGCGGTGCCAGTGCAGTATCCGTTCATGGCAGGACAAGAGAGCAGATGTATGAAGGAAATGCGGACTGGTCTATAATCAAAAGGGTAAAAGAAAGCGTCAAAATACCTGTTATAGGAAACGGAGATGTGTTTACACCCGAAGCTGCAAAAGGGCTCTTTCAAGAAACAGGATGTGACGGAATACTTGTTGCCAGGGGCGCCATGGGCAATCCATGGATTTTTAAGAGGATAAATCATTATCTTAAAACGGGCGAGATTCTGTCGGAGCCTGATGCCGGGGAAAGGATCGACATGGCTGTAAGACATGCCAAAATGCTGGTAGATTTAAAAGGGGAGAATACCGGAATCAGGGAAATGCGAAAGCATGCCGCCTGGTATATAAAGGGTTTGAAAAATTCAACCGATATAAAAAACAAAATAAATGCGATTATCAAAAAGGATGAACTTATAAATTTGTTGATTGATTATAAAAAAAGCCTTATGCTGGTCCAGAAAAGCTCTTAAACAAATCAACATCAATAAACTGGAAGTCTAACATGGCCTTTAAGAAAAAATTAATATATAAATTATCATTATTAAACGTTTGGGGGCAATAATAAGGTATAGATACAAAAAATCTGTATACTAAAATTGGAAGGGAGATGAATTTATGCAAGGTAAAAATAAAATTTTCGCAGGTTTAATTACAGGAATTGTAATGGTTTGCACCGCAGTTCCTGTCTTTGCATCTAATACTCCAAGTCCAAATGCAAAGGATAATGAAAGATTAGAGATCAAAGACCATGATTTAAGTTTTGAAAAAATCCAGAAAATAGCCGAAAAGCTCGGCGTGGATATAAAAGGCCTCTCAGAGGAGGAGGCCAGAGCAAAAGTCAAGGAAGCAATGGAAGCTAAAAGGATGGAAAGGATCGAAGAAAAGGCTAAAAAACTTGGTGTTGATATAAAAGGCCTTTCAAAAGAGGAAGCCAGACAGAAAATAAAAGCCAAAATTCACGATAATATTAAAGAAGAGGCAAATAAACTTGGTATAGATATAAACGGCCTTTCGGATAGAGAGGCAAGGGAAAAAATCAGAAAAGCAAAGGCAGAAAAAAAGAGCTAAACTGTTATTTGAGGTTTTAAAATCGGGCAGGAGATATTTGCGGTTCTCCTGCCTTAAGTTTATTTAGAATAGTCTTAAAAATATAATAAAATAAATGTATCCGCTATGGTAAAAACTGTTGACAATTAATTAGCTGTGTTTTATAATATTCAACAATAAGATAGCGCTGAATACTGCAAGCACTATAGAGTTAATCATCTATAGTGCTTGCAGTATTTATGAAAATGTTGCTGTCTTTATGTTATTGCAAACTTATCTTGCTTATGCTTATTGAATGAGAATAGCAATTGGATTCGAATAATTTGAAAATATATGCATATATTAACGGCATATAAAATAATTTAAGTATGAGGAACAAGATAATATAAATGAGGTTATAAATATTTCAACTTTAAAATGAAAATTTTGGAGTTGAAATATTTATATATTTTTTCCTCAATACTAAAAATTGCCAGAAGGGGAGAGTAAGATGGGCGAATCAAATAAACAGACTGTTCTAACGTATGAAGGCGTAAGAAAATTGGAGGAGGAACTCGACTACTTAAAAACGATAAAAAGAAAAGAGGTAACCCAAAAAATAAAAACTGCTCTGTCTTTTGGAGATTTAAGCGAAAACTCCGAATACGATGAGGCTAAAAATGAGCAGGCATTTGTTGAAGGCAGGATTGCACTGCTGGAAAACATGTTAAAATCGGCCAAGGTTATTGATGAAGATGATATTACCACGGAAACAGTAAGCATAGGCTGTAATGTAAAGGTGAAGGACCTTGAATTCAATGATGAGATCAATTATACAATAGTAGGATCTGCCGAGGCGGATCCAAGTAAACTTAAAATATCCAATGAATCTCCTGTAGGACGTGGTTTAATCGGCAAAAAAGTTGGAGATATTGCAGAAGTAGAAGTTCCTGACGGCGTTATAAAATATAAAATACTTGAAATAACAAAGTAGTTTTGGGGGTTTTATCTTATGGCTAATGAAAAGCTAAACACTGATGCACTTGAAGAAGAATACAACAAGCTTATTATAGAGCGCAGAGAAAAATTTAAAGAGTTAAAAGATAAAGGGCAAGATCCATTTAATACTTATACTTATGATGTGACTGACTCATCCAAGGAAATAAAGGATAACTTTGAAAAGATGGAAGGGACTTATGTATCGGTAGCGGGCAGGCTTTTGTCCAAAAGGGTCCATGGTAAGGCCGGCTTTTCAGATCTTTATGATAAATTCGGGAAAATACAGCTTTATTTAAGGATAGATGACATAGGCGAGGAGAAGCTTAAATTTTTCAAGTCTCTGGATTTAGGTGATATACTGGGAGTAAAAGGAAGGGTGTTTAAAACTCATTCGGGTGAAATTTCCATTCATGTTACCGATTTTACCCTTCTTTGCAAATCTTTAAGGCCTCTTCCTGAAAAATGGCATGGGCTTAAAGATCCTGATTTAAAATACAGGGAGCGTTATGTCGACCTTATAATCAATCAAGATGTAAGGGATGTTTTTATAAAAAGAACTAAAATAATAAAGGCAATCAGAAAGTTTTTGGATGATAGAGGATATATGGAAGTTGAAACTCCGGTGCTTTCCACGATAGCAGGGGGGGCGGCTGCAAGGCCGTTTATAACGCATCATAACACACTGGATATAGATATGTATTTAAGGATTGCAACGGAACTTTATCTTAAAAGGCTTATCGTCGGCGGATTTGAGAGAGTATATGAGATAGGCAAGGATTTTAGAAATGAAGGTATGGATATCAGGCATAATCCTGAGTTTACCATGATAGAGTTATATCAGGCATATACTGATTATAACGGGATGATGGAGATACTTGAAAATATGATTTCCAAGATATGCCAAGAACTTTATGGCACTACGAAGATCGTTTATCAGGGAACGGAAATAGATTTTAAGCCGCCATGGAGGAGGCTCACCATGACGGAAGCTGTAAAGCAATATGCAAACATAGATTTTGATAAAATAGAAAGCGATGACGAGGCAAGGGATATTGCGAAAAAGTTAAACATCAATATAAAAAAGCAGCTTAAGGACTGTACGAAGGGCGATATATTAAATGCTCTTTTTGAAGAATATGGAGAAAAGAATCTGATACAGCCAACTCTCCTTATAGATTATCCTGTTGAGATTTCACCATTGACCAAGGCGAAAAGGGGCAATCCTAAGCTTACTGAAAGGTTTGAGGCTTTTGTATACGGCCGCGAACTGGCAAATGCATACTCGGAGCTGAACGATCCCGATATACAAAGGGAAAGATTTATTCAGCAGCTTCATGAAAGGGAACTCGGTGACGATGAAGCTTATGTGATGGACGAGGATTTTATGAATGCGCTGGAGATAGGGATGCCTCCTACAGGGGGAATGGGTATAGGTATCGATAGGCTTGTGATGTTTCTTACAGATTCACCTTCAATAAGAGATGTAATTCTATTCCCGACAATGAAACCGGAAAGAGAATAAAAGTGCAGCTTTCTGCACTTTTATTCTCCATAGCACCTTGAAGCTTAGGTATAAGAAAAAATATAAAATGGGATATTGATTTTTATTATATAAATTGTTATAATAGTAAAGTCAAAATCGTTCCTCGGTAGCTCAATGGTGGAGCATCCGGCTGTTAACCGGAGGGTTGTTGGTTCGAATCCAATCCGAGGA